>Ga0247610_10007835_pt1 | contig 10913 bp, 12 predicted proteins | sample 174DNAGHGhighgp2_FD_193483 | JGI IMG/M metagenome (GOLD analysis project Ga0247610, IMG submission 193483) | Sheep rumen microbial communities from Palmerston North, Manawatu-Wanganui, New Zealand - 1742 DNA GHGhigh gp2 | ecosystem: Host-associated > Mammals > Digestive system > Stomach > Rumen...
CCAAACTTCAGCTCCTCGCTGGCACGGCCGCCCATACATATCACCAAACGCGATAACATTTTGGCGCGGGTGTACGAATATTGGTCTTTTTCCGGCAACTGTTGCACCATACCGAGAGCACGTCCCCGCGGAATAATCGTCGCCTTATGAATAGGGTCGGTTTCCGGTACATGCAGCGAACAAATGGCGTGACCGGCTTCGTGATAAGCCGTCAGTTTCTTTTCTTCCTCATCCATCGCCATTGATTTGCGTTCGTTACCCATCAGCACTTTATCTTTGGCATTATCAAAGTCTTGCGCCGTCACTTTGCGCTTATTACGACGCGCCGCCAACAAAGCCGCCTCATTCACCAAATTGGCCAAATCGGCACCGGAAAACCCCGGAGTACCGCGAGCAATTACCGATAAATCAACATCTTTGGCCAGCGGAACTTTGCGTGCATGAACATGAAGAATAGCCTCACGTCCTTTAATATCGGGATTGCTGACCACAACCTGACGGTCAAAACGCCCCGGTCGCAACAACGCCGGATCCAACACGTCCGGACGGTTGGTGGCCGCAATCAGAATAACATTTTCATTCGGTTCAAAGCCGTCCATTTCCACCAACAGCTGATTAAGTGTTTGCTCGCGCTCATCGTTACCGCCGCCCAAACCGGCGCCGCGGTGACGTCCGACTGCATCAATCTCATCGATAAACAAAATACACGGTGCATTTTTCTTGGCTTGTTCAAACATATCGCGCACACGCGAAGCACCCACACCGACGAACATTTCCACAAAATCGGAGCCGGAAATTGAGAAAAACGGCACATCGGCCTCGCCGGCAACCGCCTTGGCCAACAAGGTTTTACCGGTTCCCGGAGGACCAACCAACAATACGCCCTTCGGAATTTTTCCGCCCAAACGCTGAAACTTAATCGGTTCTTTCAAAAAGTCGATTATTTCTTCCAATTCCTGCTTGGATTCATCGGCACCGGCCACATCGGCAAATGTTACTTTTTTATTGTTTTCAATCAATCTGGCGCGCGATTTACCGAAACTCAACGCCTTGTTATTACCGGCACTTGCCTGACGCATAAAAAACACCCACACACCGACCAAAAGCAGCATCGGCAGCCACGAAATAATCACACTCCAGAAAGTCTCGGTCGACGTATCCTGCGGTTTTGCCTCAACCTTTACATTGTTTTCCAATAGCGTATCAACCGTGGTCGGGCTGTACGGCGCATAAGTCGTAAATTTTTTACCGTCGGCGGTCATACCGGATATTTCCGCTCCGCTGATGGAAACGTTTGTAACCCGTTTCTCCTTGACATTATCCATAAAATCGGAAAACAACACATTTTCGGTGTTGGCCGTCATCGTCCGTTTTTCAGCCATACTGAAAAACACCGTCAGACAAATAAGAATCAAAATCCAAATAAAAGCGCTTTTACCAAACTTCATTTAATCATCCCAAACAAAATACAAACTCTCATATAAGTAGTCTCAATTACGCGTATATTAAGGGGCTTTTTTTCAAAAAACAAGCATTTTCGCCGACTTAATAACTTTTGCGCATAAAAAAAACAAACGCCCGTTTTTAAACAGAGCGTTTGTTCTACGATTCAACCGGATATGTGCTTGGCGTATTCTATGGCATCAACAATCGATGTGTTGTGTTCAATCAGCCCGATACTATACGAATATTTACCATCGGAATCTTCGTTGACGTAAATCGACATCTTGTCGCCTTTAAATACAACTTTAGTGCTGCTTAAACCTCGTATTTCACGAGTATCCAGCATAAAGCGCATGCACCTCGGCTTTTCCAATTTTTCGACCTTCCCGTCGGGAAGTTTTTGTTCTTCGGTCACGTTCAGATAAAGAACTGCCGTTTCATTTTCGCCGTTAGGTACGAAATACAAAGTATCCACCGTACCGACAAATTTCATTTTTTTCATAAAATAATTTTTTTAATTACATCAGATAAACAAGCAAAATTGTCCCCAAAGACCTAAGTGGTTAATCAAAAACTCATAGCACTTCGGCACTTTCTTATTCAGCTTGGCTTTTTCCAAAAGTTTCTTGCGCGATTTTGCATTATATTTATAATACTTCCACAAGTCTTCCCAATCAACTTCTTCCGGATATTCGGTCAGAAATTTATTGTATAAACTATGGTGTTTTACAAACAAGTCAAACTTTTTATTTTCCAAAAGCTTGTCATCGCACCCCGCAAGATAGAGCTCTTCATACAACTTTTTCTGCAGACAATAATCGATAATTTCGTCCTTTGGCAACAAACCGCAGGCATCTTTCATTTCCAATATCTTTATTGCCATTCCGTTATCAATCAGATATTTCCATCCGTTTTTCAAAGCCAATAAACAGGAAAAACGCTTCTGTTCCATCATCATCGGCGCATACTTGGCAAAATTTTGCTTCAATAGCGCGACGCACACATCGGAATACGTCATCCATTCACCTTCTTTTTCAAGAAATTCCGGAGCATTTTGCGCCACCAAATCAAATTTGTGACGCCGACACAGAGTTTCCCACAGCTTCAGTTCCAGACACTCATTATCGGTAGGCCAATTGTCCGGCAGCTTATCCTGATAACACGGCAAAACGTCGGCCAGTTCCTCTACCGTAAAGTAGACTCTCATCCAATCAATAACCGGCGCCGTGTACTTTGTCACTAAGGTCAACACTTCTTTGATTGTATCTTTGAAATAACCAAAAAATACCAGAGTTGTCAGCATATCTGCCGTCAGCGGCATATTGCTCTGCACCAGTTGTTTAAAGCGCCCGATTTCATGGCGTTCCAAACAATACCAAACCATTCTTTCGTTTTGTTCAAACGAATTAAGCGGCACAATTTTTTTGAAATTTTCCATATAAATAATTTTTAAATTATAACATATCGGGTGTGATTTTAGTATAAAACCCATGGCAAGTCAAGCAGAATGTACAGCCGATTTACGCCACAAACAAAAAAGCCGCCGCTCTAAAATAAGCGACGGCCGTTTTTTTATAACACACGGATTATTTCAATTTTGCCTTCAAATCGGCAATCAAACCGTCAATACCGTTCGGCGACTTTTGAATATATGACGTATATTCGCTGCGTGATGTTTGCGCCAAACTGACGTTTTCGATAATGATATCGACAATGCGCATATTGCCGTTGGTTTCTTTAACTCTCCATTTTACGGAAGCAGGTTTTCCTTCTTGCATCGGAACCTGAGTATTTACAAACACCTGGTCCGGCGACTTGGAATTTTCCGTTCCCAAAAATTCAAAATGTTTACCCTTAAAGTCATTAAAGCGTTCCGACCAAGTTTGTACATTCAGCTTGCGATAAACGTCAATAAATTCATCCCGCTGTTTCGGTGTAGCGGTACGCCAATAACGTCCGAGCACAAACTTGCCGATAAAATCCAAATCCAAATCCTGATTGAATAACTTAGTAAAACGAGCTCTTCTCTCGCTGTCCGATATATCCGAATTAACCAATTCTTCAATACCCTGCTTGGTCACATCTTTAATAAACTGCTCGGCCTTAGCGGCATTAACTTCGGCATTTGCCTCTGCCCCAAACATAAATAAACCGGCAAACAAAAATGCTAATAACTTTTTCATTTTAAGTTCCTTTCCAATAAATTATTCATCATCCATATCGTCGAAATCAAAATCATAACCGGCATCTTCGGCCGAAACTTCTTTTTGGCCGCAAACACCTATTTTCAGACGATTCTGAATATAAGCCGATTTGATGGTGCTGTACGGGTCAACCGAATTGGCGGTCATTTTATCCAAAAACTCGATATTTGCCTCACGCAGGCTGACAAAACCGAGGGCGCTGATACCATAGTAGAACGAATAACGTTCCCAATCTTCGCCAAACGAAGAATAACGGCCGACCCAATAAACCGGGTGGGTATATGCCTCGGCAACCATAGAAGCTGTGGCACGCGGAGTGCTCGGTCCGAATAACGGCAGAATAAAGAACGGTCCGTCCGGCACACACCAAGCGGCAAGCGTCCTGTCAAAATCCGTCGGATTCTTTGCAATTCCCCAACCGGAAGCCACATCAAAAGTACCGAGTAAACCGATGGTTGAATTTATCAAAAAGCGCCCCAACGATTTGCCTGAATCAATCAAATCTCCCTGTAACGTATGATTTACTACGGAAATCGGTTCTTTCATATTATCAAAAAAGTTTCGCACACGTTCGCGAACAAAGTCATTGGTAACGGCACGATATCCCTTTGCAACCGGTTTAATCACAAAATGGTCAGCTGTGGCATTAACCGCAAACATGGCGCGGTTGTAGCTTTCCAACGCACCTTCATCATCGTTTTCTTCTTCGGCTCGAACCGGCGCGGCAAGTAATGTTGCCAAGCAGGTTGTATAGCATAAAATTCTAAACATCTTTTTCATTTTTTCATTCCCTGACGACATAATATATAACGAACTTACAATAAATCAATCAAAAAATTTAACTTGATGGTATGTAAAATTTTAAACAACAAAAAATCCTCCGTAAAACAATAAAACGGAGGATTATAAAAGAGCAACGCTTTGCTCCGAATAAATACTTTTGATACTGAAAATTCAGCTCGATGGGGGTATCTGTCGACAGCCGCATCGAGTGATAAGCGTCAATTTCACAACCGACGGTCATCCCTGTTTGCACGTAAAAATACCCGGCATAAAACGTTTCACAACGCTCTATGCAACATTTAAATGTTTAATTATTTTTATAATAATACAAATGGTACTTTATTTTTAGTGCAATACAAGAATGATGTCAAGCATATTTAATAAAAAAATACCCCTGCCCGATTTTACGGACAAGGGTTATTTTTAAATTCTGGCAATCCAATCGAAAATTTTTTGTTCATAATCGGCTTCAACATCCTTGCGGTGTTTCAGCACATTGAAAAATAATTTTCCATATTGCCTCGGTGCCATAAACGGACTGCGGGCGACGCGCAGGGGGTATTTCTCGGACAACCACATACCGGCCTGCATAACACGCTTGGGAATCATCCTGTCAAAGTCCGCAATACTATGACCGACGTAACGCTCGGTACCGACTCGGTCATATAGAGCTGCGGCTTCCGATAACAGCGGTAATCCGTCGGCAAGCGCCATACCGTTATACATCTGACAAACTTCCCTGATATCCTCCCCCGGAACGTAATAATACGCATTCAATCTCCTGATTTCCGGAAACTGCTGCGGTAAAAATTCCACCGTACGTTCCAAAAGTTTGCTTAAACGTTGAGTAACGCAGAAAATAAGCGGATAATCAGATGCAAACCGCAAAGTCAGATAATGGGCTATTTCCTTCAGGCTGTCACAGATATTGTTGCCTCTATCCAATACCGTGGCCGGAAAATTACCTAACCGCATGGCGGTCATCCGCAACTTAGTGCCTTCGCTTATCGGAGTGCCGTCGGCTAGCCGGTTGAGATGCTTAGATAACATTCCGTAACCGCCGACGCAGAGTAAATTCGGATATTTTCCGAATTGCCGCTTGGCCTGTTTAGCGATAGCAGCAGCGTAATAAGCCGACACCGGATCATCACCGATTGCCACCACAAAACGCGGTTCAATCAACAATCTGCCGTATTTATCCATACAGTCAGTTTCGTGGCGAAAGAAGTCAAACACGGTTTGAGCATCCAGCCAATCTTGGGTTCTAAAATCTATTTCCATATATAAAAAATTTGAATAATAATATGTTTGAAACTCTGCATTTTGCCGCCCGAAGGCTTATGTTCACAAATATTGCCGGAATATTATTGATATTCCGTCCTTGTATGTCGTGCGGCGGTATTTTGGTATTGCTTTTTAACCTTTGTTGTTTTTTTATCGGCCGAGGTATTATTTTGTCCCTGTACGCGTCCTCTGGCTTGTTTAATTTTCTGTTCATTAACTTCCGCGGCCTTTTGAGCGGCTATGTAATCGTAATAATCCGGCGCCAGATGGAAATACACATCATATTTCGGCATAACCATAACTTCGGAAACGCGGTGTTTGGCATCATGACGACGGCCGTGGGTTTTTCCCGGAAAAGTAAACTCCCGCGCCGATTTTATAAAATCATCGTGCTGCGATTTCAAAACATCTTCCACCGTTAAATTCGGATTAACGCCGGCAATCTGCTCAGCCACTTTATGCCAATCCGCCAAGCGTTGTTGTGTATTTTCAATGATTTCCTCACGGTTTTGCGCAATAATCTCGCTTATTTTTATTTGATGACGCGGTGCTATTTTGGTCAGCAACTGCTTATTTTCCGGAGTAAGATAGTCATAAACATTCAAATCAAAAACTTTGCCTGCAGAATCGCGTACCTGAATGGTAAAAGCCGCATCAATGGCGCGTTTGTAGTTTTCTTCTTTGATTTTTGCCGGAATCCCTGAAGTATCCGACATTGTACGAACCGTCTGCATAAGCTGTTTGGTATAACTCTCCGATGCCGTCATCATCAAATAGGTGTGGGCAAAAACATTGTTTACCATCAAAGTAAGAAGTTTTTCCCTATCCTTTTGCTTGGCGGAAGTATATTTATACAACCAGCCTTTTTGCAACAAATTGCCAAAGTCAAAATTGGCATCGTGCAACAGCCCGACAATACTGTCCGCCTCCGCACTTTTATTCATTTCATACATAGTTTGATACAAATAGGCATTGAACTCAACGGCAATTCCCAAACTGTATGCGTGTTTCGGTGAAACCTTCCCGAACGGCATTCCGTACAGATTGGAATATCTGCTGTGTGTACCTTCATGCACATCAACCGATACCGGAGTACCGCTGTGCGGCTGGTCTTTAACTCCGGCAAAATGATATTTTATGGTAATGTTGTCATCAAAGTCATAATAAGCCACGTTGCCGGCATAAGTACCTTTTTTCACCTTATCAATAATGGCGGAATTGTAAACCGTATCAACCTGATAATATAATTTGGTATCAATATACTGATAATTGATATATTCTTGCGGTACCGAGATTACATTTTCGACAGATGCCGAAGAATTGTCCGTCGCGGTATTTTGCGCCTTGATTTCACCCGAAGCCAAAAGACCTCCGGCGGTAACGGCGGCGATTTTAAAACAGCGATGTAAATTATCAAACCAGTTTGTCATTTTTATTCTTTCCGGCAGCAGTATATTATCTTTTTGTCTACAAGTCAAGTCTTTTGCAAACCGGAAATGAAAAAAAATTACCGACAAACATCGTTGGCAGATTTATACCATTTTCATTGTATATTTTGATAGTTTGAGTTAAAAATTTCGATATACGACGGTGGATTTTCCGCAACGGTTCTGCCGTCGGGAGGTGTTTCTCCGGCCGCTTTGAACACGGCATCGGCAAATTCTTTCTTGGCTAAATAAATTAAAAACAACGGTCGTTCCAATTTGAGTTTTCCCATAACTTCTTCCAGAGCCTCAAAGCTCTCATAAATCGTGCCGGCAAACATCAAACTGTCTTCTAATTTAATATATTCGTTATCTTGTATTTTTTGCATTTTTCCCTCGCCTGCAATAATTTAACAAGATAAAAAATAACCGCCGCCTTACCGATTATAAATATGTCTTATCGGCCATATTGATTACCGAATCCGCAGTATCTTTTACATTAAATCATATTTTTTCCGCAGATTTTTTTGTAACCGGATACCGTTTTGCGGAAAAATATATATGTGACGATTCCAACCCTCGACCACCTCGCTGATGATGCGGTCATCTACTCCGAATTCTGCCGGAGTATGTTTTTGTGCCATATCATAAAGCAATATGTTGGCAATACTTTGTTTTTGCATTTTATTGTCTCCCATACAGGCAAAAAAATATTCCCCTTTTAGCGTAATAAAAGAGGAATATATACCAAAGTCTATATTAATAAGTCAAAAAAACTGTTGACGCAGCTTAAAAGAACCATCCCGATTTGGTGTATTTTTTAATCAGGTTTTCCATTTCCGGAGTTTTGGCATATTCAATGACTTTTTTACCTTCGTTATCTTTCAGACGTCCGTCGGCACCGCTTGCAAGCAACATTTCCACTACCTCCGGATCTTCATTCAAGGCCACGGCATACATCAACGCACTGCGACCTTTATTATCAACCGCGTTAATATCGGCACCGTAACGCAACAGCATCTTTATCACTTTCGGCGACACATCAACCCGACATACGTTCATCAAAAGTGTCCGCCCTTTGGTATCGCGAGCGTTAATATCATTAACATTCTCCGGTACCGTTCTTTTATGTAAAGTTGCATTTTCCTGCTCGGCATCAACACTCAATCCGCCCAAAAATGCCTGAGCCAACTGTCCCAAGTCGGTATCTTCTCCGGCACCGTTGGCCAACATTTCGGCCATAGTTGCCAACCCCGGCTTGCGTCTGGCGGAAGAATTGGACTTTTTTTCCGGCTCGCGATTAAGCACCGATTTAATCAAGGCATTTTTTACATCTTGCGACGAATCGCCTTCAATCAACGCACCGAGCCAAGTCTGTGTACCGTCTTCCGGTGAACCGCTTATGCGTTGCATGGCATAATTCATGGCCTTACCGGCAATCGCCGCACGGTTAACATACACAATATAACCGCCGATTAACAGCAATATAATAAAAATACCGCCGGCAATCATCATTCCTTTAACAAGTTTATTCATTGTTTTATCCTTTTATTTGTTGTTTACTCAATCTTAATCGGATAATTTTCAATATGCAATAATATTCAAAAGATTGTGTAAAAAATACAAAAAAAGTGCTTGAAATTTAAAAATAAATGTTTTATAAACGTCGTGTTTGAGTTGTTCGGGCGAAAAGGCATTGCCTGACGGCTTGTGTGTAATTTCCAACCATTGAAAGGGAATCAAAATGCCAAAATTAAAAACAAAAAAGGCCGCTGCCAAGCGCTTTGACGTTACCGGCTCCGGCAAATTAAAAAGAAGACATTCTTTCAAAAGACACCTTCTTTTCAACAAACCGACAAAACAAAAAAGACAGGCTCGCGGCTCTAAAATCATTGCTGCCGCTAATGCTTTTGTTAAAAAGTTTTTACCGTTTATTTAAGAGGGAGGATAAGATATGTCTCGTGTTAAAAGAGGTTTAACGGCTCACGCTCGTCATAAAAAAATTTTGGATATGGCGAAAGGTTACAGAGGTCGTAATAAAAATGTATTCAGAGTAGCTGTTGAAAAAGTTGAAAAAGGTTTGCAATATGCTTACCGTGACCGCAAAGTTAAGAAAAGAACTTTCCGTTCTTTGTGGATTCAACGTATCAATGCTGCCACACGTATCCACGATTTAACTTATTCTCGATTTATCAGCGGGCTCAACAAAGCGGGAGTTGAACTCGATCGTAAAGTTCTTGCTGATATCGCTTTGAAACAGCCCGAAGCATTTGCTAAGTTGGTTGAAACAGCCAAAGCGGCTCTTAACAAGTAAGTTACAGATACAATAAATCAATAAAAAGAGTTGGCTTGGTGTTTCCGGGTTAACTCTTTTTAATTTTAAACAAAGGTTGCTGATTATGGAAAATTTAGAAGAATTAAGAGACGAAGTGTTGAATAAAATCAACAACTCCGCCATACTGAAAGAATTGGACGACATCAGAGTTGCCGTCTTGGGTAAAAAAGGTAAACTGACCGAAATGATGAAAAGTTTGGGCTCTTTACCTTTGGAAGAAAAAATTTCGCTCGGTAAAGGTTTGAACATTGTAAAATCCAAGATTGAAGAAGCTATTGAGGCGCAAAAGAAGTTTTTGGAAGAAAAAGCCTTAAATGAAAAGCTTAAAAGCGAGACGCTTGATGTTACTCTGCCGGTACGACCGGAAACACAGGGACGCATTCATCCGGTTTCAAAAATATATGAAGAAGTGGCGGCAATCTTCGGTCAGATGGGGTTTGAAGTTGCCGAAGGTCCGGATATTGAAGACCAGTTTCATAACTTTAATGCGCTCAATATGCCGGTAAATCACCCTGCCCGCCAAATGCAAGACACTTTTTATTTAAATAACAATCCGGAAAAACCGTTTGATATGGAAACGGCATACGTTATCCGCACCCATACTTCCGGCGTACAAATCCGCACGATGGAAAAACAGCAACCGCCCATCCGGATTATCGCCATGGGACGCACTTATCGTTCCGATTATGATGCCACGCATACACCGATGTTTCATCAGGTTGAGGGCTTGGTAATCGATAAAAACATAACTTTGGCACACCTTAAAGGTTGTTTGCACGATTTTATGAAGGCATTTTTTGAACTGGACGATTTGCCGGTACGTTATCGTCCGTCGTATTTTCCGTTTACCGAACCGTCAATCGAGATGGATATCGGTTGCTTAAAAAGTAAGACCGAACTCAAAATCGGCGCCGGAAACGATTGGTTGGAAGTTTTGGGTTGCGGTATGGTACACCCGAATGTTTTGCGTGCCGGCGGTATCAATCCGGACGAATATCAGGGATTTGCCTTCGGCATGGGAATTGACCGCTTGGCAATGCTCAAATACGGTATTCCGGATTTGCGTACGTTCTTTGAATCGGATGTACGCTGGCTGAAACATTATGGATTTACTCCGCTCGACTTTTCTTCAATGACGGACGGATTAAGCAACAACGGAGGGTTGGCACGATGAAATTCACATTATCTTGGCTTAAAGAACATTTAGATACCACGGCAACGCTTAATGAAATTTGCGATACGCTGAACAATATCGGCTTGGAAGTTGAAGAAGTTACCGACCCGCGTGCCGGTTTAAAGGACTTTATCACCGCGCGCATTGACAGTGTGGAAAATCATCCCGATGCCGATAAACTGCACGTTTTATGTGTAAACGACGGCACCAACAAATATCAGGTGGTGTGCGGCGCGCCGAATGTGCGTGAAGGACTTATCGGTATT
>Ga0247610_10007838_pt1 | contig 10910 bp, 11 predicted proteins | sample 174DNAGHGhighgp2_FD_193483 | JGI IMG/M metagenome (GOLD analysis project Ga0247610, IMG submission 193483) | Sheep rumen microbial communities from Palmerston North, Manawatu-Wanganui, New Zealand - 1742 DNA GHGhigh gp2 | ecosystem: Host-associated > Mammals > Digestive system > Stomach > Rumen...
TAGTAGATTTTCGCCATTGGGTGTTCTGTTAATTCCTTAATTCCTACTAACATAATCTTTTCCTTTCCTTGTTATGTTATGATACCATTATATCACACTTGGTTCTATTTGTCAATAGTTTTTTCATACTTTTTTCATAAAGTTTTCCACAAGTTTTCCACAACCCCGACGCTCCCGCCACGGCACGCTACCGTTAATGTCGCAAAATATGTATTGTGCGACATTACGCCACGGCACGGCAAAATCGGGCTGTCCATCGATGGGGAGCGAAAAACGCTCCCGCCACGGCACGCCGACGCGGCACGGGCGGCGCACGGCACGCTACCGACACGGCACAAAATCAGGCTCGCCATCGATGGGGAGCGAAAAAGCGTCCCAAAAAACCGAACAAAAACCGAACGCCGGCGGCACAACGACGCTCCTATAACGACGCAACTTTGCTTCCAACGACGGGGAGAAGTGGCAATTTTCGCCACTTCCCCGTCAGGAAGGTTTAGAAGTTGAAGTCGTCTGCGTCAAGTCCAGCAAGTTCCAACATATCGTCGGTCATCATATCTTGCTCTACGGTATCTTCGCCAACTTCGCGCATTAGTTCATAAATATCCATAACATTATCCTTTCATTGTTAAATGTTATACTTCCATTATATCACACTCGTTTCAATTTGTCAATAGTTTTTTAGACTTTTTTTTATCAAGCGACATCGCTCGTAGCAACGTTCTCGTCGCTCGCACGACGTTTCACGGCACGTTCTCGTCGCTCGCACGACGTTTCACGGCACGTTCTCGTCGCTCGCACGACGTTCAAACGGAGTCGCTCGTAGCAACGTTCAAACAAGCGTGTCGTAGCAACGTCCGCTCTCGCACGACGCGACATCAAAAAGAGAGTGGTTTTCGCCACTCTCTCTGCTTGTATTTTCGTTTGTATCTTATAGAGTTATAGGTCATATAGGTACTTAGAATATATATCATATATTCTATAATACCATTATATCACAGTTAGTCATATTTGTCAATAGTTTTTTTGTATAATAAAATAACCCCTCTTATGAGGGGTCATTTTATCTACTTAACCTCGTCGTTGTCGTTGTACTTTACGAAGTCGTCGTAGTAGTGAGTGCCGTGTATTTTGTCGAATTGTTTCACATCGTTTAGGTTGAAGTGGTAGTACCCACCGCAAGTCCCAAAATACACTTTGCCCGTAGTGTCTTTACCGTGAGGTCGTTCCAGCCCGTCCCATATAGCGACGGTCGTCCAGACGGTATTCCACATCGTGTCGTCAATTTTACTATTACTCATTTTATTAACCTTCCATAGAGTGTCTTATCTGTTTCTCTATTATACCCATTATATCACAGTTGGTCATATTTGTCAATAGTTTTTTTGTATTTTATTTTTTGTTTTTTTGTGGTATCAAGTATCGTCAAAAATTGAGTAAGCGTCAGAAGCACAAAACATTAGCACAGAAGCCCACAGAAGCCCACAGAAGCCCACAGAAGCACGCCCACGCCCACAGAAGCCCACAGAAGCCCACGCCCACAGCCCACGCCCACAGAAGCCCACAGAAGCCCAAAAAATAGCGGTATTTCTACCGCTATTCTTTGTTATGAGTGTATATAGTTTATATAGTCAGCGTGTATCTGTGCTTCCATTTCTACAAGGTCATTAGAAGCGTCTTTGTATTCTTCCCACGCTTTGTCTATATAACTTCCAACTGTTTCGTCTTCCGTGAGTATCTTCACAATTAAGTTATACTCAGCGTTAGAAGCGTCAATTTCTTCCGCTATTTCTTCCGCTATGGTGTCAATTAGCATTTCTTCGTTATATATTAACTCTTTGCCACCGTGGTCGTCATCTTCCCAACTAGTGTTAGTTTCGTCGAATATATCGTCGAAGTTATACTCTAAAACAGCCGTGTATATATTCTTAATTTTACTCATTTTATTAACCTTCCATAGAGTGTCTTATCTGTTTCTCTATTATAACCATTATATCACAGTTAGTCATATTTGTCAATAGTTTTTTTGTATTTTATTTTACAGAAGCCCACAGCATATCACAGCACAGAAGCCCACAGAATAGCACAGCACAGAAGCCCACAGAAGCCCACAGAAGCCCACAGAAGCCCCAAAACAGCACAGAAGCCCACAGAAGCCCCAAAACAGCCCACAGAAGCCCCACAGAAGCCCACAGAAGCCCCAAAACAGCACAGAAGCCCACAGAAGCACGCCCACAGCCCAAAATCCCACAAAATCCCACAGAAGCCCCACAAAATCCCAAAAAATCCCACAGAAGCCCCACAAAATCCCAAAAAAATCCCAAAAATCCCAAAAAATCCCAAAAAATCCCAAAAATCCCAAAAATCCCAAAAATCCCAAAAATCACAGAAGCACGCCCACGCCCACGCCCACGCCCAAAAATTCAAAAACACCCCCCGCCCCACGCACACCCGTCGAAGGGGGTCCCTCCGCCGGATTTTGGGTATTTTCAATACTATAAGAACATTTCGTAGAAATGTTCGCTATAAGAACATTTCGTAGAAATGTTCGCTATAAGAACATTTCGTAGAAATGTTCGCTATAAGAACATTTTAGATATAGCTCCCCGCACCCGCCTGCAGACACATATATCATCGAAAGAAACTTTCGATGAGTTATGCTAAGATGTAGATATGCAGTTCCTATATTATTTCAACAGTTGTCCCACCTGTAAAAACTATGAGCGTAATCTAGTCCGCGAGTCCCTGCTCGCAGTTAGAACGGCACAGTCAACAAGCGCACAGCCCCTCACCACAGGTTCTAACTCCACGGATTCTAACTCCACGGATTCTAACTCCACGGACTTCTTGCCCACGCTAATAGAACGCTACATTTTGATTTTACCTCAGGTTTGGGGCGAGGAAGCGAAGAAGATACAAAGCGAGACCCACGTCTCATTACCCTTCTTGTATAACCCCAGAACAAATCAGGCACTTCATATCGACCATTCTCGCCCAACTATGGCGAGTGAGATTTATAATTTTTTTCTCTCGAAGTCAAACGAGTCGTAAATTGGTATAATTCATATTAGAACATATTAAAAATAATAAATTAAAATTTGGAACAAAAAAAGACCAAAGAAAGACCAAAAAATAACAATGGGAATACTATCTACTATATTCAACCGTAGCCCCAAGCAAGAAAAGAGTCAACAACCCCAAGCCTTTGCGCCGGATACTTCCAAAGTCCAAAATGCTATGGGCGCAGATTATGGTAGTTGGTTACGTTCCTCTCGTAAGGGCACGATGTTCAATAATACAGCGGAAGTAGCTATTGAACCGCAACATCTTTACCGTGGCTATGGCTACGGAATTATCCGCGCAGTAGTGAACACCGGCATTTTAACTGCCGAAGAAAATATTCGCACTACTTGTTCTACACTTCAACGCGAGATACTGGCGAAGAATGACGACCAGATTGAGCATCCATACAAAAAACTTTGGCAGAACTCTCCATACTTCTCGGAGTATGATTTCTGGAAAAAGTATCTTACTTATATCCAGCTGAAAGGTGAGTTCTATATTTATATGAACCGTAAGCCACTTGCTGGCGCAACGAGATACCGCCTCGGCACCAAGAATCTGATGACGCAGACGGCATATATGAAAATCATCAGCCCATATGAAATGGAGCCTTTGGAATGGGACGATGAAGGTAATGTCACAATGTGGAAGCGCACGATTAAGCGTGACAATGCGAAGGGCAAAGATTTTGTCCAGAAGATTCCGGCATATCAAATCATCCGCGTGTCCGAGTTTGACCCGTGGCGAGAAGAAAAAGCTTATTCACTTCTTGATGCGACAAAAGAGAACTTATACACAATTGAAAACGCCCAAGATTATACTCGCCACGCCTTAGTTAATAACATTAACGCACCGGGACTTCTCGCAGTCAACGGTGAGTTCCAATCTCAGGAAGAGTTTGACAACTATGTGGCTATGCTTCAGAATCATACTGAAGGTGAGTTGGTTATCGCAGCCGGAAATGCGAAGACTACCTATCAGGATATGAATCAAAATCTCGACGGTGCCTCGCAAGAGAAAATCCGTGGGATTGAGCGCGATGAGATGCTCGTGACAGCCGGTGTATCGAAGTCGGTACTTGGTATCGAAACTTCTGGTCTCACCCGTGATGTAGCCGCCACTCAGAAGTTGACCTTCATTGAGCGCACAGTTGTTCCATACATTCGTTTGATGGTTGAAACTTTGAATTATGATTACCGTGTGAATTATGCTGGCAACTTCATTATTGACAAGTATATCCTCCACGTGACCACTCCTTCCATTGGCGATAAAACGCAAGAGTTGAAAGAGCTTGAGGTCCGCGAGGAAGAATACAATATGGTTCAGAGATATGTCGAGCGTGGTTATACCCGCAAGAGTGCAGCCCAATATGTCCGTGGCGAAATTGATGTCGAACAATTGCAGTTAGAAAATGGCGACAAGACGAAATTGACTCCACAAGAGTCCGTCGAGTTGGTCGATGCCACAGAACGTTGGGAAGCTCTTATCCAAGCTGGAAATGACCCACAAAGTGTGGTTGATTACATTGAAGGTCGTATCTCTCTCGCTGACTTTATCGAGAAGAATGCTGATGCTATCCTTCAAGCTGTGCCTGATGATACACCTGATGCAGAGTCAGACGGGGATTCAGAAGGTGATGGCGAGAAGAAACAGCCAACAGATTATTATGACCCAGACCCAGATGATTATGCTACACCTCGTGATGAAAAAGAAACGCCGGCAGATAAGACCCGTAGAGATAAGAAAAACGAAATCGCGGTAAAAGTTATAATGGATACATTGGGGGTAACTGAAACCGAAGCTATCCAAACTTTGGAATCAGGTGAGCTTAACCGCAACCTTCGTTTGAAAATTCAGAGCGAAATAAATAAAACTAACAATGAGGAGAAATAATGGAAGAAAAAGAATATCCACGCCCATTATCAGAATTTGATATGCGTGAAGTATATCGTATTATCCATAATGAACAAATCCCCGGCTTTGTCCTTCTGGAGAAGGAAAGAGCTTATATTGAAGAATACCGCGCAGCGGTCTTAAAGGAGTCACCGTATGTCAATCAAGAAATTACTAATGAAACTGAGGCTGAAACTGAAGAAGTCGAAGAAGTCGAAGAAGCCCCAAAGAAAAGAAGCTACACCCGCAAGAAAAAAGTCGAAGTCGAAGAAGCCGACAAAGACCCAGAAGAAGTCGAAGTAACAACTGAATCAACTGAAGAATAGGAGAGAATATGGAGGACGAGAAAAAATTAGTAGAAATTAGATGTCCAGCGGAGCTAACCACGAAAAAAGGTTACAAGCTCCGCTGTGACCATTTGTGTTGTATTGCTAATGCCGGTAGTTTAATCCGCATTAAATGCCGACATTGTAAAACTGTTTTTGAGGCTTATGTGCCAGATGATGCTAAAAGCTTGGTCGACGTAGCATATCGCATTATTAAGTGAAGGGACAATTGTGATTGTATTGATTGCAGCGATTGGACCGAATCGTGAGATAGGGCTACATAATCAGCTCATCTATCATTCCAAAGAGGATATGGAGTTTTTCAAAGAGTGCACGAAGGGTGGTCGTGTGATTATGGGGTCAAATACCCTGAAAAGTATCGGGCACCCTTTACCTAAACGCGCGAATTACATAGTCACACACCATCCAGAGAATTTGCCCGCAGGTACGATTCCCGTTGTGGACTTAGCCGGATTTCTTGAAAAAGTTTCTAAAGATGAAGAGATTTATTATGTGATTGGTGGCGCTTCCGTTTACGCTCAAGCCCTTGAATATGCTGAAAGGATTTACCTCACAGAATTCGATGAAGCGAGAGAAGCAGATGCCTTTTTCCCCGAGTTCAATCCTGCGTTTTATAACAAGAAAAAAATCAAATCTATCTCTGGTGGAGCTATATATGATTATGAATATCATCCTTGGAAAATTCCACCCCACTCTATTTTGCTATAATTAGAACAGAATACCAAAGTGTGAGCGTATCTAAAAACAAATATTAACCAAAATAGGAGATAAAATGGCTATTGTCAAAGGTCCTTTCAACCTAAAGTGGGGAAACAACGTACTAGTTGACGTTGAATCAGTAGACCTTTCCTTCGAACAGGAAAGCAACGACTACACCACTGTAGATGGTCGTAAGTTTACCATCAAAGGGGCTATCTCTGCTAGTGCAACCATTACGCTTCTAGCTTCTGACGCAGCTACTCTAGCACCTATTGTTCCACAGTTCGCAAGAGCTGCCGGTGCAACTATGTCTTCTGGCGAAACTGTAGCCGAAGGTAAAGTTGCTATCGACGTTCTAGCTGGTGACTGTACTTCTGAATCAAGCAAGTACGACCTAGACATCGAATCTTGTGGCAATCCGGGCGAAGTTCTACGTCTCAAGAGCTGCTCAACAAGCATCTCAAGTATGGACTTGGAGAACAACCAAGTACGTACAGTGGAAATCACTTTCACTGGCGAACCTGCACAAGGTATTGCTGCTATCCAAGCCTTCGAGAAGGGTGCACTTATCCCGGGCGCTTCAAGCTAATCCGGCGAACAAGTTTGCAGAAAAGCTCACAAAGAAAATACCCCCTCAACAGGGGTATTTTCTTATTTTTTATATTTAACAGGGGTGACTTGAAAAGTATGGTTTTTTATTATGTTATTATAATAATTAGATGAACAAAGCGCAAATGTTTAGCGCTGTCACGCAAATACAAACATTAACAAAAAGGATTTGAGATGACAAAACAAACTAACGATGTTAGTAACAAATTTGTCAACTCGTTTTTCGACAGAGGCGATGGCGTAGTCGAATTTCCTAACGGATTGGTTATTACTGATGACTCAGTAATGTGGTCTGGAACGAAATATGACATCGAATCGCTCAATATCGATGAATATCCCGGGCAACTGACCCTCGACCATTTTGATAGTATTGGTGGTGACTACTTAATCGGAAAGGTTGAAGGAGTTCATAAGCAGGGAAACAAAGTCGTTGTTGACCGTATTCGTTACGCTATCAACGCAAGTGAAAATGCGAAGCGTGCCTACGAACTTCTCAAGGGCGGATTCTCAAATGCTTTCAGCATTGAGACGATTGGTCCGTGGGCGGACGAAGAAACCAATACAATGTATAATCACAAACTCGTTGGTTTGTCACAAGTTGTAATGGGAAACAACAAGCACGCAGTAGCAAATAGCATTAAGCCGATTACTCATCAAACTGGTGAATATGAGACTGAGGACAAAGAAACTTGTTCTGCTATTCACGAAGTTCGTGTTGAGAACGATGTTGAAGCTCAAGTCGAAGAAGGAGTCGAAGTGACGAAACCTGCAGAAGCGAAAGCTGAAACAGAAGTAGAAGCTACTGAAGCTCTAGAGGTTCTTGAAAACGACCTAGCTGCTGAAACCTGCAACGAAGCAGAAACTCCAGCTGAGGAAGTTGAGGAAGAAGCAAAAGATGCTGAAGAAACAGAACCTTCTACCGATGACGACGAGGAAGTCGTCGAAAAATCCGAGGAAGAAGCAACAGAAGTAGAAAACTCAGCCGAGGAAGCTACTGAAGAAGCCAAAACCGAAGAACCTGCTGAGAAACCAGCCGAAGAAGCAGAAGCAGAACCTGCTGAAGCCGAAAAGGTTGAGAACGAGGCAGAACCGGAAGCTGAAACCGAAACCAAAGAAGAAGCACCTGCTGAAACTGAGGTGGAAAATGAAGCAACGGAATCAGAGGAAGCCGTAGCTGACGATACAGACGAAGCAACCGAAGAAGAGCCAGCCGAAGAAGAGGCTCAAGAAGAAACAAACATTAACAATAAAGTTGAGGAAATTGAAATGACCAAAGAGGAAATTTCTAAGCTTATCAACGAAGCTATCAAAAACTTTGCAGACGCTCAGGTAGCCCCAGCTGCTGAAGAACCAGCAGTAGAGGAAGCTCCAGCTGAGGAAGTTGACAACAAGTATAGCCTTGAGAAGCACGCTAACCTCATTATGCGCGCATTGAAGACCAAGAGCGCACTTGATTATGAGGCTCTAGCTCGCGTTAACAACGCAAACCTTGATGCCCTAAAGGCAGCAGGCAAAGTCTCCAACTCTATGACAATTGAAGACTGGGGTAACTTCGTACTACCTCCTGAAATGTACGACCGCCTAATCGGCAAACGCACAGACTATAGCGCAATCCTTGAAGCTACAGACTGGCGTGAAACAGACCGTCTAGAATTCGCTTGGTTGACACGTAATGGTGACATCGAGATGACTAACACAGCAATGTGTGAAGCTCGTCCTGCAACCGACCCAGACACATCAAACCTAAAGCCAATTTCTGAATACGGTGCAACTCGTCACATCGAGCAAATGGAACACCTTGCAGCTATTACTCCAGTGTGTTCTGCAGCAACTAAGTATCTAGCAGTTGACCTAATTGCTGACGCTATTGCTGGTTATCGTAACAACTACGATAAGAAGAAAGCTGAGCTTGTTATCGCTAAACTACAAGAGGCTGTAAACATCTCAGACAACAAAGTTGCCTTCGATGCAACAGCAACTTACGATACGAAGCTAAAGACCTTCATCGACACTCTAGCTAAACTATCTGACGCAACTTCAACTGGTACCTTCGTATTCACAGAGAAGACCCTATTGAAGATTATGGAATACGTAACTCCTCGTGAATCAGCACTTGGCGACCGTGCCTTCGACGCTGGTAAAGATGGTATCAAGCGCGTATTCGGTACTCCTTACATTGTAGTACCTAACTCTCTAATGCCTTCACTAGAAGACGATGCAGCTAATAACCCAGTTATCAGCTACATTCCAGTAGACTCTGCTTCTACAGCTCCACAGAACATCGAAATCACTTCAACAGTGTTCTACGGCGACCTAAGCCTATTCACAGGCTACACATCAGGTGGTCTACAATTCGATATGTCTGAGCAAGTAGCTTACGAACTTCCAAACGGAACAGTTCGTTCAGCCTTCCAACGTGACGAAATCGTACTTCGTGGTTACTTCTACCGCGGTGGTGCTTATCGTTACCCAGAAGCTATGGCAGCTATCGTAAACGAAGCAGTATCTGACTAATCAGAGTAACTTAGTCCTTTAACTCTTACGGCAGAGCAAAAACCGCACTCACACAGTATTCTCCAAAAAGTCCTTGCGAAAAGGACTTTTTTGGCATATAATGAGATTAGGAAAGGTGGAGGTAATGCCCACTTTTTAGCTCATTAGGTTCTAAAATATTAAATATAAACTTTAAGCGTTCTTGTGGGTTAGTCCCCCAGCAAGAACAAAACAATAATTATTATTAAAAACTGTTCAGATGATTATTGGTAATGTATGACCTATTGTGCGGAATGCACAAGTGGTAATGCTTAATGCTATATTTAGTGTCTGCTGGAAGGACCCCATTGGGGTCTTTTTAGCGTCTGAAAATTATTCAGAAGTGTTATGATACTATTTAACTATGAGTAACTTTAATTATATGCCGGTTTCTCCTTATACAAATCCTGCACGGGACATCGAGAAAACTACTAACGAAATGCCCGCTGCCAAGAAGGCTACTACTAGAACTCGCAAGAAAGCGACAAAAAAAGCAGGTGCGAAGAAGACCGCGAAAAACAAAAAGGCTGCAGAGCCAAAATCAGAATAATAACGTAAAGGAAAGGAGCCATTATGGCTATCGAAACAAAAACTTTTACTGCTAAGATAAAAGACTTAGTTCCTAATGATAAAAACCCACGTCAAATTAGCCGCAAGGCATTTGACGCACTTAAGAAATCTCTCAAGGACTTCCCAGAGATGGAAAGCATCCGCGAGGTAATTATTGATGAAAATAATCTTGTCCTCGCAGGGCATCAGCGTTTGAAAGCCCTAGAATCTCTCGGCGAGACCACCGTTCCTGTGAAACAAGTTTTCGGCTTGACTGAAAAACAGAAGGAAGAGTTTGTGATTAAAGACAACATTCAGCAAGGTGAATGGGATATGGATGTCCTTACAGCTGAATGGGATACTGACGCACTTGTTGATTGGGGTCTAGACGCAAATTGGTTGGCGAAATATACTGACTTCGGTGATGATATTGACGATGAGGGTATTGGCGAAACCAAAAAGTTCGAATCCGTTCTCCGCTTCTCGAATAAGGAAATTCCAATGACTATCGAGGAAGAGATGGCGTTGAAAGACTTGCTTGACCGCTACGTATCAGAAAATCAGGTAGCATTTGGTTTCGTTGACTGGATTGTCAACAAATGTAACGAGGATTAGTATGGATATTGAGTTCTGGGATATTGACAAAATCAGACCAGCTCCATACAACCCACGTAGGATTGAGGACGAGCGTATAGATGTGTTAAAGGAGTCTATCACCAAGACAGGCTTCATCATTCCTATTCTCGTCAATAAAAAGAATAATACTATCGTAGCAGGACACCAGAGAACCAAGACCGCAAAATTACTTGGCATCAAAACGCTTCCAGTTAACCTCGTTGAGGATATTGAACTGGGCGATGAAATTCGCTTTAACCAAATCCACAACAGCATCGACTTATCTCTCAATAATAAGCCGAAACTCTTAAATCTCAACTACCCCAAAGAGCAATTCATTATCGTTCCAGCAACCGACTTTGAGGTGAAAACTGCTAGAGCTGCTTCTGTGAAAGAGATTTGTAGTCTAATGATAAAATACGGCAACTGTCTCTCCTGCGTTGTCTGCAAAGGCGAAGTGTTGTATGGTGCCGAGTATATGCGTGCCTGCCAAGTTCTCAAGAAACCTGTCAAAACTTATATCGCTGATGACAGCAAATATGCCGATATTCGCTATTACATTAACCAAGATTATGGACAATTCTGCTATGACAACATCGAACGTCA
>Ga0247610_10007839_pt1 | contig 10910 bp, 10 predicted proteins | sample 174DNAGHGhighgp2_FD_193483 | JGI IMG/M metagenome (GOLD analysis project Ga0247610, IMG submission 193483) | Sheep rumen microbial communities from Palmerston North, Manawatu-Wanganui, New Zealand - 1742 DNA GHGhigh gp2 | ecosystem: Host-associated > Mammals > Digestive system > Stomach > Rumen...
AGCATTTAAAGATCCAAATGAAGCTTTAATGGCATATGAAAGAAGAGAAATTACTCTTCATACAAGAATTTGTATTCCAACAAAAGCATTTAAACATAAGATTTGGACAGATGAACAAAAAGAAAAATATTTAGTAACTACTGCTGGTAAAATTATCTTTAATGAAATTTTCCCAGATACTTATCCATATATTAATGAAGGAAGTAAAGAAAATATTGAGTTTATGACTCCAGATAAGTTCTTTATTGAAAGAGGACAAAATTTACCTGAAGTTGTAGCTAGTATGCCAGTTGTTCCTGCATTAGTTAAAAAAGATTTAGGAAAGATAATTGCTCAAATATTTAAGAGATATAAGACTACAGAAACATCAATTTTCTTAGATAAGTTAAAAGACTTAGGTTTCAAATATAGTACTAAATCTGGTATTACAATATCTCTATCAGATATTCCAATTAACCATGAAAAAGAAGAAATTATTGCTGAAACAAGAGAAACAATTGATAAGATTAATAAACAATTTAAACGTGGTCTTATAACTGATGAAGAAAGACATAATAAAGTAATTAAATTATGGACAGATGCTACTACAAATGTTCAAGGTAGATTAGGAGATATCTTAAAAGAAGATGTAGAAAATCCATTATCTATGATTATTAACTCTGGTGCCAGAGGTTCTGCTAACCAATTAGGACAACTAGCTGGTATGCGTGGTATCATGGCTAAACCAGATGGTGGACAAGTAGAAATTCCAATCTTAGCATCATTTAGAGAAGGATTAGACGTTCAAGAATTCTTCTTATCAACACACGGTTCTAGAAAAGGTACAGCAGATACAGCTCTTAAGACTGCAGATGCTGGATACTTAACAAGACGTTTAGTTGATGTAGTACAAGATATTATTGTAAAAGAAGAAGATTGTGGAACTATCCAAGGTATTGAAGTTGAAGCTTTCGTTGATGAAAAGAGTGGAAATGTAATTGAATCATTTAGAGATAGAATAGTTGGACGTTATTCTAATCAAAAAGTTATTAATCCTGAAACAAAAGAAGTTCTTATTGATAAAGGTGCATTAATAACTGAAAGAATAGCTGATAAGATTATTGCTGCTGGTATCACTAAGATGGAAATCAGAAGCGTTCTAACTTGTAAATGTGCAAATGGAATTTGTCAAAAATGTTATGGTATTAACTTAGCTACTGGTAACTTAGTAGAAGTTGGTGAAGCAACAGGTATTATGGCTGCTCAATCAATCGGTGAACCAGGTACTCAGTTAACAATGCGTACATTCCACACAGGTGGTGTTGCATCTGCAGCTGATATCACTCAAGGTCTTCCAAGAGTTGAAGAGTTATTCGAAGCAAGAATACCAAAAGCTAAAGCAACAATTGCTGAAATTGATGGTAAAATTACTAAGATTACTGATGATAAGAATAATAGATTTAAGATTTATATCACAAATGATATAGAAACAAGAGAACATGTTACTCAATACAATGCTAAACTTAAAGTTGAAAAAGGTGACCATGTAGTTGCTGGACAAGCACTTACAGAAGGAAGTATTAGTCCAAAAGAATTACTTGCTGTTACTGACCCAACTACAGTTGAAGAATATATCTTAAAAGAAATTCAAAAAGTATATAAGAGTCAAGGTGTTGATGTTTCAGATAAGCATGTTGAAACAGTTGTAAGAAGAATGATTACTAAGATTAAAGTTGTAGATCCAGGAGACACTGATTTAGTTGAAGGTGTAAATGTTCCATTAAGAGAATTTGCTGAAATTAATAAGCCAGTTATCTTAAATGGTGGTGTACCAGCAACAGGAAAACCAGTAATGCTTGGTATCACAAAAGCATCTTTAGAAACAGATTCATTCTTATCAGCCGCATCATTCCAAGAAACAACAAGAATATTAACAGATGCTGCTACTCGTGGTAAAGTTGATATGTTAAACGGATTAAAAGAAAATGTTATTCTTGGTAAATTAATTCCTGCTGGTACTGGAGCAAAACAATATAACAATATTGAAGTTATGCTAAAAAATGAACTTTTAGATGACGATGCTGCTGAAGTACTAGAAGAAAAATTCTTAACAGATGATGCAAGTGAAGAAACTGTTGAAGGAGCTTTACAATAATAATTAGAACTCAAGAAATTGAGTTCTTTTTTATTAAAAGATATTTCAAATGTTGATGATTTATATTAAAATAAATATATGGTGATATTATGAGTGATTTTAAGAAAACTATAGGTGAAAAAAGACCATTATCAGAATCTTTATCTCTAGGTGACAAGAAAGAATTAACTTCTCCAAATAATTTAGATTCAAACTTGGGTGAAATTAGAATTAAGGGTGAGAGTTATGAGAAAAATATTTTAAAAGAAAGAGTTAATAATGGTTCACTAAATAATAGTTCTAAAATTAGAAATAATATAAATAATCTAGGTAAATAATAGATAATTTGATATAATTAACGAAGGTGATATTATGTTTGAAAACTTAAGTGATAGATTACAAAAAGTAGTAAGTAATATTAAATCTAGGGGAGTAATAAATGAAGAGAATATAAGCGATATTGTTCGTGAAATAAGACTTTGTTTATTAGAAGCTGATGTAAATGTAAAGATAGTAAGAGAATTTATAGATAATGTTAAAGCAAAAGCTCTTGGTGAAGAAGTTAGAAAAAGTATTAAACCAGGAGATATGTTTGTTAAAATTCTTAAAGATGAACTAGTAGATTTATTAGGTGGAGATGCTAGTCCTTTAGAATTGAGTAAAAAACCAACAATAGTTATGATAGTTGGTCTTCAAGGTGGTGGTAAAACTACTACTATTGGAAAAATAGGTAACATGGTAAGAAAGAAACATGCTAAAAAGCCTATGTTTATAGCATGTGATGTTTATAGACCTGCTGCAATAGATCAATTAAAATCAATAGGAAAACAGCTTAATATTGAAGTATATGATGAAGGTAAGGGAAATCCTGTAGAAATAGCTAAAAATGGTATAGAATACGCTAAAAAGCAGGGATATGACTATATTCTTATAGATACAGCAGGACGTTTACAAATAGATGAAGCTTTAATGGATGAACTTGTTAACATAGAAAGTGAAGTAAAACCTAATGAAGAATTACTTGTAATAGACGCTATGATGGGACAAGATGCTATTAATGTAATAACAGGATTCAATGATAAATTAAAATTAACTGGTTGTGTTTTAACTAAAATGGATGGTGATACTAAAGGTGGTGTTGCCTTATCATTAAGACATCTAACTAATATACCAATTAAATTAATTGGTGATTCTGAAAAACTAGATGGCTTAAGTGAATTTTATCCAGAAAGAATTGCACAAAGAATACTTGGTATGGGAGACTTAATGTCTATCATTGAAAAAACAGAAGCTGAACTAGATACTGATGAAATGATGAGTACTGCTAAAAAAATGCAAAAAGGTAAATTTGATTTAGAAGATTTCTTATCAACATATAAACAAATTAAAAAATTAGGTCCACTAGAAAACCTAATCAAATTAATACCTGGTGCTAGTAAGATGGGATTAAATGATGTTAAAATTGATCCTAAAGTTATGGCTAGAACAGAAGCAATTGTTTTATCAATGACACCATATGAAAGAAAAAATCCAGATCAAATAAAAGCTAGTAGAAAGCAAAGGATAGCTGCTGGATGTGGACAAAAAGTTGAAGATGTTAATAGATTATTAAAACAATTTGAACAAATGAAAACTATGATGAAGCAAATGAAAAATATGAAATTTTAGACTAGTGAAAAACTAGTCTTTTTTATTGTTAGTGACATAAAGATGTGATATACTAAATATTAGAGGATAGGTGATCAATTTGAAAAAACTAGGAATTATAATTATCATCGCAATAGTAGTTGCATTAATGATTATACCTTCTAAAGATGGTACTAGTAGAGGAGGTTTATTTAAAGATAGAGACTTTGTTATACTAAGTAATCCTGATAATAAAGATGTAGAAGAAGATTTATTAACTTTTGCTAAAGATAATAAGATTAATTTAACTATTGAATACGCTGATGATTTAGAAGCAGTAGACTTATTAGAAAGCGGTAGTCAAGACTATGATGCTGTATGGTTATCAAACTCAGTATGGTTATATATGTTAAATAATGTTAAAGTAAGTGATTCTAAATCAATTAATATTAACCCTGTTGTTTTTGGTATTAAAAAATCAACTGCTAATAGTTTAGGATTTACTGATGGAGAAGTCTACAATAAAGATATTGTAGAAGCGATTAAAAAAGGCAAATTAAACTATGTAATGACATCTGTTACTAAAACTAATACTGGATTAATTTCATATCTAGGATTTTTAAATGCATTAGCTGGTTCACCAGAAATACTAACTAGTGATATGCTTAAAAATAAAAAACTAGAAGAAGATCTAAAAACACTTTTCTCAGGTGTTCAAAGAGTAAGTGGTAGTGATTCATTCTTAGAAGATATGTTCTTAAAATCAGATGATTATAATGCAGTAGTAGCAACAGAATCTGCATTAATTAGAATTAATAAAAAATTAGAAAATAGTCATAAAGAACCATTATATTTAATATATCCAGTAGATGGAGTTGCAGTTAATGATAGTCCATTTGCATATTTAGATTTTGGACAAAACAGAAAAGAAAACTTCTTATTATTACAAAATTTCTTATTAAGCTTAGAAGAACAAAAAAAATTAGAAAAATTAGGTAAGAGAACATGGTATGGAGGAGTTAATAAATCAGCAGATACTTCATCATTCAAAAAAGAATGGGGTATTGATACAGGTGTATATTTAAATGCTATGAAATATCCTTCAAAAGATGTTATGAATGATGCTATTATTTTCTATATTGAAGCACTTAGAAAACCAGCTTCAGTAGCATTCTGTTTAGACTATAGTGGTAGTATGTATAACAACGGAGATACTGAATTAAAAGAAGCAATGGATTTCATATTAGATGCTGAAAAAGCTAAAGAAGAATTCTTACAATTTTCTGAGAAAGATAAAATATATGTTATTCCATTCTCAAGCAATGTAATGAATGTTTGGTCAACAGTAAATGGAAGAAATACATATGATATTATTAATAAAATAAAAGCACTAGATGCAAATGGTGGAACTAATATTTATGGATGTGCACAAAGAGCTTTAGAACTTGTTGGAGCAGATAGTTCAGACTATACAAAAACAGTAATACTAATGACTGATGGTGAATCAAATTATGGAACTTTTAGTGAACTTAGATCAACTTATAAAAGATATGAAGGAATTCCAATCTATAGTATTATGTTTGGAAAAGCAAATGAACGTGAATTAGTAGATATAGCTGGATTAACAAATGCAAAAGTATTTAATGGAAAATATAATCTAATAGGTGCATTTAAAGAAGTAAGGAGTTACAACTAATGATTGGCTTTCAAAAAAGATATGTATATGCTGTAATTCCTGGAGCACTTGTATTTATAATATTATATTTATTTTTAGATTTCTTTTTATGGATATCACTTATACTAGCAGGAATTGCATACTGTGCAGGTATATTCTTATTTAAAGGAAAAGATTTAAGAGTATATGATCCTCAAGCATTAGCTAGATATCAGTTTGAAATGTCTAGATTAAATGCATATAAAGAAAAAATAAAAGATAAACAAGTAAAAGAAAGATTAACAAATATTGTAGAGGTTTGCCAAGACTTAACAAAATATCTTGAAACTAAACCAGCAAACGCTACAGTAATATATAACTCATTAGACTATTATTTAACATTCGCAACAAAAAGAATAGTTGAATATATGAAAGTTGAAGGAATGAAAGAGAAATCATTCACAGAAAATCAATTAATCTTAAAAATGAATGTATACTTAAGAGAAATTGATCAAGAATGTCATAAACTTTATAAAGAAGTTTTGAAAAATAAAGATAAACAAATTGATTATGAAATGAAAAGATTCGAAATGTTATCCACTTTTGAGGACGATGAAGGGAGCGAAGAAAAATGAAAAAAGAAAAAATGATTTCAATAATTATTGGTGTTGTTATCTTAGTAGTAGTTATTTTAATAGCGGTTGCTGTAAAAAACAAATCAGCTTTTGTAAATAACACTGTTGAAATAACTGGTGCAATAGGTGGTGGAAAAGAAAACTTACTTGCAGATGAAGAAATAAATGAAATTTTTGCTAAAAAGTATGGAATTAAATTAGTACAAGATTCATGGAGCAATGGAAAAACAGTTGTAAAAGATGTTGTGAGAGAAAATGGAGATAAATATGATTTAATTTTCTTCTCAGATCAAAGATACTATAATGAATATAAAACTCCTGCTGATCCACTTCTTGGTGAAGCACCAAGATATAATGTTGTTGCTGGAGACTACGTTTTAAATACTCCAATAGTTATGTATAGTTGGGTACCAGTAGTAAACGCATTAGAAAAAGAAGGAATTGTTACAGTAAAAGATGGAATTCATTATATTACTGATATGTCTAAACTAATGAATTACATATTAGAAGGTAAGAAATGGTCTGATATTGGGCTAGATATATATGGTTCAATTAATATTGGATCAGTAGATCCAGTTACATCTTCTCCAGGAGCAACATATTATGGTCTATTATTAGCTACAATGTCAAATGGTGAAGAAATAACTGAAAAAGTATTATCAGATTCATTGCCTAAATTAAAAGAATTTTATAAAAAGAGTGGTTATATGAATAACACACCAGCTGATTTATTCTCTTTCTTCCTAAAAACAGGAATGGGAACTAAACCAATTATTGTTGATTATGAAAAGAGTATAATTGATTTTGCAAATGCAAATCCAGATGGTTGGAATCAAGTTAAGAATGAAGTAGTTATTTTATATCCAACACCAACTCTTTGGAACTCTCACTGTATAGCAGCTTTAAGTGATAATGGTAAAAAATTAATCGATGCTTTCCAAGATAAAGAAGTTAGTCAAATTGCTTGGAATAAATATGGATTTAGAGTAGGAGTTACTGGTGGTAATTACGATGTTTCAAAAGTAAATATTTCAGGAATTCCTAGTACAATTGATAAAGTTGCTGGAAGCTTAAAAATGGAAGAATATGAAAGAGTTATAAATTGTTTATCAGATAAAGGACCTTGTTAATAATTAAAACTGTATAATGATGTTAATAGACATCTATTATACAGTTTTTTATGTTATAATTAGTTATTGAGAAGTGATTAATATGGAAAGATTACAAAAATATTTAAGTGCTTGTGGTGTTGCCTCAAGAAGAAAAAGTGAAGAACTTATTTTAGCTGGAAAAGTAATAGTTAATGGTAATGTAATCAAAGAACTTGGATATAAAGTTAATGAAAAAGATGAAGTTATTGTAGATGGTAATGTAATAACAAAAGAAGAAAAAGAATATTATTTATTATATAAACCAGAAAAAGTAATTTGTTCAGTTCATGATGAAAAAGGTAGAACTACAGTAATAGATCTAATTGGAACAAAAGAAAAAGTCTTTCCAGTTGGAAGACTTGATTATGATACTAGTGGAATTTTACTAATAACAAATGATGGTGAATTAACAAATGCATTAACTCACCCTAAAGGAAATGTAGCAAAAACATATTTAGCTAAAGTTGATGGTTTTGTTAAATCATCTGAAATACATGAATTATCTCATGGAATAATGTTAGATGGAGTAATGACTAAAAAAGCCTTTGTAAAACTAAAAAAATTCGATAAAAAAAATAATAAATCTTATGTTGAAATAACTATCACTGAAGGAAGAAATCATCAAGTTAAGAATATGTTTGGTTATTTTGGACATAAAGTATTAAAATTAAAAAGAACAAATTATGCCTTTTTAGATTTAACTGGAATGAAAATAGGTGAATATAGAAAGTTATCTATAAAAGAAGTTAAACAATTATATAGTATTTGCAAATAAAAAAATAAGTTTGATATTCAAACTTATTTTTCTTCTTCAATAACAATTGCTCCTGCTGGACAAGATTCAACAATGTTTAATAAATCTTTTTTATCTTCTTCATCAACATTTTCTTGTTTTACAGAACTTAATCCTTCATCATTGAATTCAAAATATTTGTCATTAGAACTAACGCAAAGGCCACAACCAATGCATCCTTCATTAACTTTTAACTTTTCCATATCAATCTCCTGTCATTTTTTTCTAATAATATTATATATCAAAAAATATAAAAAATCTATAATATATCTTTTGTTGAAAATAACAATACTTTATGATAAAATTATGATGGTGATACTATGAGTACATCAAGGATGGAAAAGTACGAGAATGAATATTCAAATATGAGTCGTACTAAAAGAAATCAAAAGATATATAATTCAACTGATATAGGCGAATTATCAAGAATTAGAACTAACAACAATGTTAGTATTATTTCTGATGCTCAAAAAGAGATAGATGTTGAAAAAATAAGAAGTTATTTAAAGGCACATAGTGGTGAAGATGGCGAAGTAAAAAGAAGAGTATCACTAGAATTGCCAGAAGAAGAACCAGAAGTAGTTGAAAGAAAAGAAGAAAAAGATTATGACATCAATGCTGTTTTAGAGCGTGCTAGAGGCAAAAGAGAAATAGACTATGAAGAAAATAGACATAGAAAAATAAATAATTCTCAGGAACAAATAGATATTTTAAAAAGTATTAAAATTAGAGAAGAAGCTGAATTAGAAGAAGATCCAGATGTTACTGGTCCAATAGATGAATTAAATACAAAAGAGAAAACAATTGTAGAACTAATACAAGATATACAAAATAAAGGTGGCAGCAAAAAAGAATTGTTTGAAGATTTAATGGGTAGCGATGATGATGGAACAGTAGTAATGGGAATGGCTGATAAAGAAAAAGAATTAAAAGATACATTACTTAGTATCACAAGAGACTTAGAAGATGCTATTATTCCTGATAATGATTTTACTCAAGAAATTAATTTAGAAAAAGAGAGTATCAAGCAAAAAGAAGAAAACAAAGAAATAGAAGAAACAGAAGAATTTGAAAAAACAGAAAGTCTTGATAAAGATGAACAAGAAGAAGATGATACAACTCTAACAAGTGATTTAAAAGAATTAGATGAGTTGAGTGATACAGAAAGCTTTAGTGATGATACTACAAGCACATCACCTAAAATAGATACAATTGATAAGTCATTTTATACAAATTCAATGACTTTCAACAAATCAGACTTTGAAGGATTTGAAGATTTAGAAAATAGTTCTTCTGGAGTATTTTCAAAAATAGCTATAGTTGTTATTGTAATAATGCTTTTAATAACTATATTCTTAATATTAAATTTTATTCTTGACTGGAATATAATATAGTTGATTAGAAATAATCAACTTTTTTATTTTAAAATATGCTATAATTGTATTAACAGGTGAAAGTATGGAAAAAGTAATAGAAATTGAAGATAAAAAGTATAAATTAATAAAAGACTATAGAGATGGTTATGATGAAGAAATGTTCAAAGAAAAATACACATCATTCTTTGAAGATTATGACTATATAGTTGGAGATATTGCATATTCTAAATTAAGATTAAAAGGATTTAATAAAAAAGATAATAAAAATTTTAATAAAATTAATGATTATCAAAATGTAGAAAAGTATATAAAAGAAAATTGTGCATATGGCTGTAGGTATTTTATACTAGAGAAAATCAAAGAAAAATAATAATATCTAATTGATATTATTTTTTGTTTATGTTAAAATTATAATGATAGAGAGGAAGTGGCTTATGAATAAGATATCTATTAAAAATATGGATGGAACATTAGAAGAAGTAGATTTAATTAATGCTTTCAAATTAAATGACATTAATAAAAGATTTGTTATTTTATCAAAAGGTGAGAAAGTAGCAGAGGGAATGAGCAAAATCTATATTTCTGAATTTGTAGAAAATGAGCCAGGTGTTTATAGCTTAGTTGGTATTAAAGATGATCAATTATGGAATAAAGTAAAAGAAGCTATGAAACAAATCGTTGAAAGTTAGGTGACATCATTATGGTAAGCGAAATTGATAACATTGTAAAAGGATTAGTTGTTTCAACTAGTGACTTTGATAATAATAAAAAAATAATCGGTGTTAATAATGATAATATAACACCTGATGAAAATGGTATTTGTCCTCTTGGAAAACAAGGTGCTTTTATAAAAGAAGAGAAGCCAGTTGAACAATTTGAAGAAATAAGTGCATTAGATAGTATACCTAGTGCATCTGCTCCTGTAGAAGAAACATTAGATTTTTCTGCACCAGCTCCAGCACCAGTTGCTGATGTGGCTCCAGTTGAACCACTACCTATAGGTATTCCTGATGCAGCTCCAGCTCCTACAGAACAACCTGCTGCTCCAAAATTCATTTTGCCAGAAGCAACAGTTAGTGATACTACTATGGAAGCACCAGTAGAAGTGGCTCCAAATGATTCATTGAATACATTAATCATGGAAACACCAAAACCAATTGAAGAAGTTAGTAAACCAGAAGAAGTAACAGAAGCAGAAGTAGAATTACAAATGCCAGTTATGGATGAAGAAATTCTTGCTAGTGAACCTACTGGTATAGATAATAGTTTATTTGAAAATGCTGGACCTGCAGTTTCAACATTCGATAGTGCTGCACCTGCATCAGCTCCTGCTCCAGAAGCAGTTCCTGCAGAAGCACCAATTGAAACACCAGCATTAGAGAATACAGCTGCACCAGTTGAAGCACCAGCTCCAGCACCTGTTGCTAATCCTACTATTGAAAGTGCACAATCAACAAATGCACCAGCTTCAGTAGATGGTGTAGATGCTGCAAAAGTAAATGAATTGGTTGGAAAGATGTTAGATGAACTTGCATTAAAAGTATCTAAACATATCAAGGAAG
>Ga0247610_10007840_pt1 | contig 10910 bp, 8 predicted proteins | sample 174DNAGHGhighgp2_FD_193483 | JGI IMG/M metagenome (GOLD analysis project Ga0247610, IMG submission 193483) | Sheep rumen microbial communities from Palmerston North, Manawatu-Wanganui, New Zealand - 1742 DNA GHGhigh gp2 | ecosystem: Host-associated > Mammals > Digestive system > Stomach > Rumen ...
GTCATTGCCTGATGGGTTGGATCACGTCGTTGGCGACCGCGGAACGGCTCTTTCCGGCGGTCAGCGCCAGCGAGTGAGCATCGCGCGGGCGGTGTTGCGCAAAGCCCGTATTTTAGTCTTGGACGAGGCCACTTCCGCGATGGACACGGAGTCCGAGCGTCTGGTTCAGCAGTCAGTGGATGCACTTTCGAAGCAGTGCACTGTCGTGACCGTTGCCCACCGTCTTTCCACCATCCAGAACGCGGACCGCATCTTCGTCCTGGACGACGGTCGCTTGGTGGAGTCTGGCACGCATGAGGAGTTGATGGCGGCGAAGGGAGCGTACTATCAGTTAGCAGTTAGTAGTTAGTGGTTATTCCATAAGGGCTGTAAGCCCGACCTATGTCAGCCTAGGGTGAGGCGGAGCCGAGCCCTAGGACGGATGTTAAATGATGAATGATGAATATTAGTCAAATAATATGTCAAAACATAAATTAGCACGGTTCGCGGAGAACGCGACATTTGAGAATTTGTTTCAGCACACGGAGTATGACCGCATTGGGAAGGAGTTTCCGTTGCGGGGGCGTTGGCGGGAGGATTATTTCCACAACGATCGTCCGATTGTGTTGGAATTGGGATGTGGAAAAGGAGAATACACGGTGGCGATGTCGAAGCGCTTTCCGGAGAGGAATTATATCGGCATCGACCGGAAGGGTGCGCGATTGTGGAGAGGTTGCAAGGACGCGTTGGAACAGAATTTGACCAATGTGGCGTTCTTGCGCATCACCATCGATCATATCGCGCAATATTTCGCCCCCGGTGAGGTGGACGAGATTTGGGTGACCTTCCCGGACCCGCAGCCCAAGAAGGAACGGAAACGTCTGGTGGGACCGCATTTCGTCAATGATTACTACCGGCAGGTATGGCCTGAAGAGGGCGGCATCCTCCATTTGAAGACCGACAGCGATTTTCTGTACGAGTATCTGTTGGAGACCGCTCAGGAGCAGCGTTGGGAGATATTGGAGAATGTCTCCGATGTCTATGCCGGCGGTGCAGACCCGTTGTTGACGGAGGTTCAGACCTTTTACGAACGGATGTGGTTGGCGGAAGGGAAAACCATCCGTTACGTACGGTTGCGCGTGGGGAAATGAATCGGAATTAATAAACAATATCAATATGATCACCAAAATTGTTTTAACCGGCGGTCCCTGTGCCGGAAAAACCACCACCAACGAGCGTATCGAGGAATTTTACACCAAAATGGGGTACGCCGTGTTCACGTTGCCGGAGGCGGCCACGCTCTTCATCAAGGCGGGCGCGGAATTCCTGACCAAGGATAGGAATCTCTATTTCGAAATCCACAAGAACATGATGCAGTTCCTGTTGCAGATGGAAGATTCTTTCTATCGTATCGCCGAGGCGACGGGCAAGCCTGCGCTCATCATCAACGACCGTGGGGCGATGGATATTTCCGCCTACATGGAGCCGGAGGACTGGCAGCGGCTGCTGCGCGAGACTGGCCACACCGAAGAGGAGCTGATGGGTCGCTACAAGGCGGTCTTCCACCTCTGCACCAGCGCGAAGGGAGCCCCGAACAGCTATACCCTGAGCAACAATTCCGCCCGCATGGAGGTGACGCTGGCGGAAGCCATCCGTGTCGATGACAACCTGATCAACGCCTGGCGTTTCCACCCGAACCTGCATCTCATCGCCTCCGAGGAGTATGTCAAGGACAAGATCGACAATGTGTTGCTTGGGATTGCGAAAGAGTTGGACATCCACGAGTCGGTGAAGGAGTTGATACTTTAGCTTTTGGCTATTAGCTTTGGCCAACAGCCAATAGCCAACCGCTAACAGCTTAAAACCGTACCATCCCTTGCACTCGCACTTCGGTCTTGAAAGGCCGGTCGATCTGGTTCAGGCCGCTGCTGATCTCATGGCGGTCGAGGTAGTGGGTGCGGGCGATGCGGAACCAGAGACTGAAGTTTCGGATTTTGTAGCGGAGCATCAGGTAGGCTTTCAGTCCTTGGTAATAGTAGGAACCGATGGTGAAGGCGTAATAGACGTCATTTTCGTAGGCGTAGAGCCGTTCGTCGTAGCTGTCTGTGTCGAAATAGGCTACGCGGAGAAGGAGGCTCAGTTGTGGCCTACGGAAATTGAATGCCAGATCTTGGTACATCAGAATACCTTTTTTCCATTGTTGGGGATCCGGCCCTCTGTTGAACACCATGCTGATTTCCGTTTTGGTGTTCAGGTAAGGGAGAGCTGGATAGGTCCATTGTAGTTTCAGTCGGTGGCGGTCCTGTTCTGCGATGCGGTGCAGATAGGGGTCGTCGCTTTCGTTTGTAGGTCTGCTTCGCCATTGATAGCGGACGAGGAGCACGCTTCGGCGCGGCAGTCGGAAGGTCAGTGCGATTCCCGCGTCCGTACCCTGAATGGGGGCGTCGGTCCGGTAGCTCAGCCAGCGGAGACGGTAATAGTCGTAGAAGAGGTCTGCCTCGACGTTTCGTCCGAGGACGAGGTGTCCGGTGAGGTATGTGCCGAACTCACCGCAGTCGCCCGAGGCCGTGCGGAATCCGCTGCCCATTGGGGCGTGGTATCCGTTGGCGTAGAAGCGGGTGAGTGTCGCCAGTTGGAAAATGGGTGCTACGGGGTAAACGAGTGCTTGCAGCAGTGCGGGTTTCGCGTTGCGGTCTATAGCCGCCTCCCCAAACAGCAATAATCGTCCGGCCGTTGCTTGGTACGACAGGCTGGCGTTCAGGAGGGTGGGTCTCCCCAGTGACCTCCATCGTTCCTGCAGATTCGCGGTATCGGAGAATTCTCCATAACAGATGACTTGTCCGCTCACTCGGAAACGGGTATGGCGGTAGGTGAGGGCGCCGCCGAACGCAGAGTTGTTGGTTTCGGTGACCCGTCCCACGAATCCGCTTCCCGACCACGTGCTGTTACCAAGGGTGAAGGCACCTCCTCGGAAATGTTGGCTTTCGTTGGTGGTGGCTATGGCCCGCACCCCATCGCTGAAACGCCGCACGGTGGTCACCCCGCCGCCCTTTCCCGACAGCATGGAGGAGCCCAGTATCAGTCCTTGCCCGAAATTGAGCCGGAAATCACCCAAAACGGCTAGTTTCAGCCATCGGGTATCCTTGATATAAGCCGAGCCAGAATAGTGGTCAAAACCCCGTTTCTGCTCGCCACGGAAGAGTTGTTCACCCGGATCTTTTTCGCCCGCAATCCGGAATCCGAAATGCTGCTTGACGGTGAACTCATATCGGAACTGCAGGCGGGCGGGCGATCCGGCGTAGTGGTTTGGGCGTGTGGTGTCATAGCCCGCCTGCCGCTCCAGAATCTGTCCGTAGCGGAACCAAAGGACGCTTTTGCTCGAACGCATCAGTTGGCGGAAAGAGGGTCGCTCTTTCGGTGGCGGCTCGATCACTGTTCTGTCTGCCAACCGCCGCATCTCCCGCTCCGTGAACCCGTCGATAGCCGCCAGCTCGTAGATGCTGTATAGTTGTCCGTATGTTTCGATGTAGAGTTGCAGCTGATAGTACTGGTAATCCGAGAGGTGGAGTGTCGTTACCGCCACTTCATAGCTTAGGTCGTTCAGGTTGGGTTTCCGGTTCTTCTGCACCGCCTCCAACCGTTCCAACAGGTCCTCGGAGACATTTTCTATTTCTTCGGGTAGGTCTGTTTGCAATTCCAATACCTCGATTACATTTTCGATACTATCCACCTGTCCAATGACGTTGCTCGTGGATAATATCATTATCAAATTCAATATCAATATTTTGGTTTTCATTTTCATCGTTTTTCATCGTTTTTCATCGTTTTTTTTCATCGTTTTTCATCGTATCATTCATCGTCATCCGATCCTGACATAGGTCGGGCTTTCAGCCCTTTTGGGAATGTTTCATCGCTTAAAATACCATCCTCCGATTTCCGGCGAGACCGAGATTCGGTAGTGCCATGCCGCCTTGATGGAGAATAGGAATTGTTTGTGAATCAGATAGATAGTTAGTCCGAGATGCGTGTTTGTGCCCTCTACGGAAAGGAGGAGTGGGGTGACGGGTTGGGTGATGAAGCGGACACCGACCTCCCATCCGCCGGGCAGGGCTTTGGAAGTCATTGCCGACAGCAGCAGTTTCGGTGATGGCGCGTAGATGCAGCCAACAGTGAATTTCAGTGGGATAATGTCTTGTCCCACAATGCCGTATCGCATCATGAAAGGGTTGTAGGCAGCGGAAAATAGCGTCAGTTTTTGCGATATGTTGAAGGCAAAGCCCACGTCGGTGCAGAGAGAGTGGCGCATCGGATAGCCTCGGGCGTGTTCCATAATATAGAAAATGCGTCCTGTCAGCGCAAAACGTCCGCCGAAATCTCTGCCATAACCCACTGCGAGAGTGGCGTTTCCGTAGTCTGTGTAGCCGTAATGCGCGATGGAAGCCATCAAACGGTTGCGGTGGATGGCGTAACTGCCGAAAAGTTCTGCGTGCATCATCTCCTTGGTGCCGAAATCATTGCGAAAGTGGAGGCCGGCGTAGGAAGAGATAAAACTGCTTAAGACGGGCATTTCCGCGTATGTTTCGGCAGCAAATGTCGGAAAGAGCCGCTCCTGTGTGTGGCCGATGTAGGGTAGTGCAAAACACAAACCACTGAAAACCATTAAGTTTACGATACCTTTTGTTTTCATTATCATCTATTTTGTTTCATGGCAAAAATACAACGCTGAAAACCGTTTGTCAAGTTAAAAATTGTTAATAATTCATATACAGAATTTTTAATTCGAAAAACGTCTTTCAGGCGCAAAATAAGTGTATTTTTGCCGCCATGACAGATCCGAATAAAAACATCCGTATTGAAGACTACGACTATCCGTTGCCGGAATCTCGTATTGCGTTTTACCCCGCCACCAGTCGGGATAGTTCAAAACTATTGGTATTCAAACAGAAAGAGGACGAAATAATGGATTCTGAATTCCATTGTCTGCCAGATTTCTTGGACGAGAATCATTGGTTGGTGTTCAACAATTCCAAAGTGATTCATGCGCGTTTGCCCGTGCACAATGCAACGGGTGCGGCAATCGAGATTTTTTGTTTGGAACCGTTGCGGCCGACTACGGATCCTGCCGTAGCTTTTTCGCTAAGTGGCTGTGTGACATGGAAGTGCATGGTGGGGAATGCCCGCAAGTGGAAGCATCCGTTGGAGATAGAGGTGCCGATGGACGGTCAGGTGGTCCGGATTCATGCGGAGCGCGGTGAGGCCGAGGAAGGCACTTTTGAGGTGACCTTCACCTGGCCCGATGCCGACGTCTCCTTTGCGGAATGGATAGAGGCGTATGGGAAGGTGCCGTTGCCACCGTATATTCATCGTGATGCAGAAGATTGTGATACAGAGCGTTACCAGACGGTGTATGCTCGTTATGACGGTTCTGTGGCGGCTCCGACTGCCGGATTACATTTTACTGATGAATTATTGAAGACTCTGAATGCCAAGGGAGTAGAGACGGAATATGTGACCTTGCATGTGGGTGCCGGAACTTTCAAGCCGGTCTCTTCCGAAACTATTGGGGACCATTTTATGCATGAAGAGAAAATCTTGATTACGGAAGCGTTTATCCATAAGTTGCAGGCTAACAGGGGAAAGAGACTGATTGCGGTGGGCACGACCGTGACTCGCACGTTGGAGTCTTTGTTTGTCGTGGGGGCGAAGCTGCATTTCGGGCTCGACCATCCCTTTGAGGTGGAGCAGTGGGAAACGTATGAGAATCCGGATATTCACCAAGTGACGGTAGATCAGTCGTTAGCGGCTATCTTGGACTATTTGGATCGTCACCATACGGACATGTTGCGTGCCAGTACGCGGCTGATTATCTTGCCGACCTATACACGTCACCTTGTGGATGGCTTGATTACGAATTTCCACCAACCGAAAAGTACATTGTTGTTGTTGATTTCCAATTTCTTAGGAGACAAATGGCATCGTGTGTATGATCATGCCTTGGAGGCTGATTACCGTTTCCTGAGTTACGGCGACGCGAATTTGTATTATTAAGGTTGCACCATATTTTCCCAGCGATTGAAGGAGTTGGACTGGATGTCGTAGAAGACATTGTAAAATGTTCTGGCCCAATAGTTTCGTGTGCCGAAACCAGCGGGCTTTTTCAGGAATTTCTCGCAAAGAACCACCTCTTTCGTTTCTGGTTTGACGATAGCCACCCAGATGGCGGCTGTTTTCACGGAGATATCGAAGGATTCCACCACAAACGTCAGGGCGTAGGGTAGGGATTTCGGAAGATTGAGTCCCGATAGGTATTGTACCATCTGGTCATCCGAATAGACGTCTTTCATGGCAATGTTCCGGGTGAGGCATTCCCCGATTTTGGTAGCTTTGTTCAGTTTAGTCACTGCGGAAAGGTCGTACTCCATCACGGGCTTACGGAAGCTCATGCGGATGTCGTATTTTTTCTGATCGTTGAGAATCAACATGTTCCATTCATGAAAATAGTGCGTAAGTATCTCCTGGGAGAAGTCGAATCCTGCGCGGGTGAACTTCGCCTTGGAGAAGTTGATTCCCACCCACAGAATTTCCTTCACTTTCAGGAAATCGACAAAGAGTTGTTCGTTCAGGTACATGACTTAGGTTTCAAGTTTCAGGTTTCAAGTTTCAAGTTAAGAGGCAACGGTCAATGGTCAAGGGTCCAGTCGGTTTGGAGGCGGCAGAATTCGGTGCGGTCATTGGCGGAGAGGATGGCAGTTTTGAAGCTGTTATCGGCGACAGGTTGTGAGATGACCACGTATGGGTCGGCGAGTTTCGCTTGGGCGATGAAGTTGACCGCGATATCGGTGAGTCGGTGGGAGCGTAGGAAGTCTTTGTCGAAGGAGTCGAAAGCCCATTGGATGTAGTGGGCGTTGTTGACGTGGTGGTTCATGTCGAGGTCGGAATAGAGTGCGGTCTTGGCTTCCGGAAGGGTGTCAGGGAGTGTCAGCGGTCCGATTTTCGGCGGACGTCGGTCAAGGGCGCAACGTTCCTGCGGGAGGAAGTGGCCGTCGAACATATCCATACGCTGCGGACGACCTTGTTCGGTGTCCAGAATCGCCCAAATGGCACGTGCAGACACTAATAAGTTGCCGTCAGCATCTTCGATTTCAAAGTCACGGGGTGAAGTTGCCGCTTCCGAAGCCCTTACCCACGTGCGCAGCAGCACTTCTTCCTGCCATTTCGGAAATCTGTTGATGTGCACCAACATTTTTGTGAGCACCCAGAAATAGCCGCGATCTTGCAAATCGAACCAGCCTGCCCCAAGCAAAGCGGCGTGCCGGTCACTTGCCTCCTGCAACAGCTTGAAAAGGGAGGTTACAGAAAGTTGTGCCTGTTCGTCCGCCAGGTAAGAGGGAATTGTCAAATTTTCTTCTAAAAACGGTGTCATCTTTTTAGTTTCAGGTTTCAGGTTTCAAGTTTCAAGTTAAATGGCAATAGGCAATAGCGCTACCATTGTTCATCGAAGGTGGTCCAGAGGTCGTCGCCGAGTTTCCAGGCGCGTTCTACGGCTTCGTTGCCGCAGATGTCCGTGAAGTTGGTCAGCACTTGGATGGCTTCGTCGTATTTGTCCTGGTCAATGAGATCCAAGGCCTGTTTTTCGATGACAAGGTGTTCTTTTAGGTACTCTTTCTGCATCGGAGCCCATACGTTGTCCACCATCACATGCATGTCGCCCCAGCGTTGGGCGGCGATGGTGCCCACACGGTTGAAGGCCCACCAAGCGGCATCTTTGCTGAAACCGGTTATGCGGCCGTCGGTCTTGTAGGTGGTGGGTAGGTCAGTAACATTCGCGTAGATAGGCACATAGATGGAGGAGGCTACGTTGTCGAGGGCGAACCAGCAGAGGGCGCCGACTTCGTCGGGCAGCCAGTTACGGCATTGGATGATGGTGGCATAGACGGTGAAGTGCACAGCGATGCTGCGTTCCCCGCGTTCGTTCCATCCGCCGTTGATGCGATGCAGTTTGAGCTCGTCGAGCTTCATGAAGGGGTTGGCCATCGGAGAGATGACGGTTTTGCCTTCTTTGTCGGTGACCGTCAAGGTTTTACGCATATCGTAAGGGGTACCTTCGTAGTAGTCTTTGAAGATGCTCATCATCTTTTCCAGGGTGATGAGGGAGTCAGGTTTGACGGAGAAGGGATAGTTTTCGGAGTTGGGATCGAGGTGGAGAGAGGGAGCCACGAGATCGAAGACGCGCCATTCGCGGCGACGGCAGGCCATCGATGTGCGGGTCTGAGGGGCGTAGGCGTAGGCGAAGCGGAAGGTCTCTTTGCCGTCCCACCAGCCGTTTTCCTGTGCCAAAGTATAGACATTGTCGGAGGCCATGAAGTAGTTCTTGTCCTTGAGGTTGATCTCGCGGATGGTGGAGGCATTGGCGTTGACGGCGATATGGTCGTCAGGCACGCGTTGGGCTGCCCACACCGCGCCGAGTTTGCCCTTGCCGGGACCGAGGATTTCGAGATGCCAGACCTCGTCCTTGTCGGCGATGGTGAGGCATTCGCCGGCGTCAATCCAACCGTATTTCTTGAGCAGCACACCGGCCGTTTCGATGGCCTCGCGGGCAGTACAGCAGCGTTGCAGCAGCAACATGCAGAGCCGCTGGCAGTCGATGAGTCCGCTGTCGGACTTCAGCTCGGGACGGCCGCCGAAGGTCGATTCTCCGATGGCGAGCTGAGCCTCGTTCACGCACGGATAGGCGGTGTTGAGGAATTGATAGGTGTGCTCCACCTGCGGAATCTCACCGACGGGGATGTTGTCGTAGCGGAGCATCTGGCCGGGGAGCTGTTTTTTCGCCCACTGGCGTTTATAGAGGGTCTGTTTGGCCCCCTTTTCGTAATCCTGCGCCGGGGTGACGTAGATGTTGGTGCGCGAGCGGTGGCTGTCGTCGGTGTGGGATGTCATCACGGAACCGTCCGCTGACGCCTTCTTTCCGACGGTAATGGAGGTGCACTCCATGCCGGCCGATTCGAAATCCGCAGGACTCTGCGCTGAGCCGGGGAGAAACCACAAAATGATTGCAATAACGGAGAGTATTTTTTTCATATTTTGACTATTGACCATTGACTGTTGACTGTTGACTGTTGACCATTGACTGTTAGTCGAAATCTAAGTGCATAATGGAGTCGCGTTTGGTTTCGTTGCAGCCGGACGGGTCTCCGATGTAGGCACTAGGGATGATAAAATTGTAACCGGGTTTGGTATAACGATTTTCAGATGTAACAATTTCGTAGTAAGGTAGTTTCGGGTCAGCATAGACTTTGCTCATGAAGAGGCCGAACACAGGCATGGCGGTTCTGGCGCCCTGACCGAGTGCGGTGCTGCGGAAGTGTGCGGCACGGTCTTCGCAACCCACCCACACGCCGCAGGTCAGCAGCGGGGTGTAGCCCACGAACCAGCCGTCGGACTGGTTGTCGGTGGTGCCGGTCTTGCCCGCACACGGGAAGCTGATGCCGTACTGGCTGCGCAGACGGCCGCCGGTACCGAAATCGACCACGCCTTGCATCAATCGTACCGTCTTGAAAGCGGTAATCTGATCCATAGCTTCATTGGTCTTCGGCACGTTGGTGTAGATGACGTTGCCTTCCTTGTCACAGATGTGCGTGATGAAGATGGGTTCCACATAGACGCCTTGGTTTGGGAAACAGTTGATGGCACCTACCTGCTCATAGAGCGATAACTCGCAAGCACCCAAACAGATAGAGGGAACGGCAGGGATGTCCGAAGTCATGCCCATGTGACGCACGAGGTCGATCACGGCGTTGGGTCCGTAGCGTTTCATGAGGTAGGCGGACACTTGGTTGAGTGACATGGCCAGTGCTTCACGTAACGGAAGCATCTGTCCTTCCTTGTAGCTACCGGAGTTTCTGGGTGTCCACGGACCGCTCGGGGTTTCGATGGTCACGGGCACGTTGGGCACCATGGTGCAGGGGTCGAAGTCGCCGCTCTGCATGGCCACGGTATAGACGTAAGGTTTGAAGGTGGAGCCAACCTGTCGTCTGGAGAGTTTCACGTGGTCGAATTGGAAATATTCGTAGTTGGTGCCGCCCACGTAGGCTTTCACGTGTCCGGTGGCCGCCTCCATGCACATCAGGCCGCACTGCAGGAATGACTTGTAATAGCGAATGGAGTCCATCGGGGTCATCACCGTGTCTATCATGCCTTTATAGCTATAGACAGTCATGTTGGTTTTCTTGTTGAAGGCTTCTTCAATTTCCGCATCGGACTTGCCGGCGTCTTTCATCAGGGCGTAGCGTTCGCTCTGTTTTACGGCGCGCCAGAGGATATTGCGGGTCTGTTCTTCGTTGAGGTTGACGAACGGAGCGTTCTTCGCCCCCTTGATGTGGTTGAAGAACAGCGGCTGCAGATAGTCGCAAACGTGCTCTTTCACAGCCGCTTCTGCGTGCTGTTGCATTCGAGAGTCGATGGTGGTGTAGATTTTGAGACCGTCGCAGTAGAGATCGTACCGGGAACCGTCAGTTTTGGGGTTCTTGTCGCACCAGTCTTTGAGGACCAGACGGAGGTATTCGCGGAAGTAGGTGGCGATGCCGGCAGTGTGGGCTTGCGACTTGAAGTTGCTCATGTCGATAGGGATCTGCTTGATGGAATCGTATTGAGCTTCCGTAAGATAGTTGTATTTTTTCATCTGGCTCAGCACAGTGTTGCGGCGGTTAAGGGAGGCTTGCGGATGGCGGCGCGGGCTGTATTTGGAAGGGGCTTTCAGCATGCCGACGAGCAGAGCGGCCTCCTCGGTGTTGATTTCCGAGGGATCCTTGTCGAAGTAGGTACGTGCGGCGGACTTGATGCCCACGGCGTTGTTGCCGAAATCGACGGTGTTGAAGTACATGGCGAGGATTTCGTCCTTCGAGTAGGCGCGTTCCAGTTTGGTGGCGACCACC
>Ga0247610_10007844_pt1 | contig 10905 bp, 7 predicted proteins | sample 174DNAGHGhighgp2_FD_193483 | JGI IMG/M metagenome (GOLD analysis project Ga0247610, IMG submission 193483) | Sheep rumen microbial communities from Palmerston North, Manawatu-Wanganui, New Zealand - 1742 DNA GHGhigh gp2 | ecosystem: Host-associated > Mammals > Digestive system > Stomach > Rumen ...
ACATTGCGATGTTCCTTTGTTCTTTGATTGAAAAAGAACGATATAGATGGACATATGGAAGAAAATGGAGACCTAAAAGAATGCCTTCGTCACTGATAAAACTTCCAGTAGATAAAATTGGCAATCCTGATTGGAAATATATGGAGGATTTTATTAAAAGTTTGCCATATTCGGCAAATATATAAACTACATATTGCATCTTTTCTAGTTATTGTAAAGAACTCTCCAATAACACGGGGTTTTTATTCTTCCGCGGTGATGAATGTTTTATTATTATACTTCCTGTCATCTATGCCAAAAACTAAAGTGATAATCTTTACTGAAAAAAGAAAACACTATCGAACGAGAAACAATTAGTATATTTGCAACGCTAACCTGCAAATGAAAACCACCTTAACCGCACCTATCAATGGTTCAAGCTTCGGGACGCATTACAGTATTGACATAATGAATATCACTTCTCAATACCCATCATGTGCAATCTGCCATTCAAAGCCGGCAAATAAGACCAACTCTCATATCATTCCTAGTTTTTTCATTGCTATGGTTTCAAGTGTTGATAACAGCTACAAGCGTGATAAGGAGTTGTTGTATACTATTGGCAAACATCAAACCACTGCTTATATTGGACGGTCAGTTAAAGAAGAAGATTTACGAGACAGTTTTGATTATATATCGGAAGAACGTTTGGCTAAATTATCGAAACAGACAGCTTCGAAGGATTATATTTTCTGTTCGCATTGTGAAAAGAAGTTAGGTGAATATCTTGAATCTCCGTGGCATGATCATTTGTTTAGTGGAAAAGCAGTTTCACCTGACACTGCCTATTTCTTTTGGGTATCGTTGATTTGGCGCATGTCGGTTTTTGAAGGCAGTGCTTTCAAACTACCAACCCATATTGAAAAAGGTCTCGGCAAACGACTAAATTGTTTCATCCAAGCAAAGGACAAAAACGAAGATACCGCCCCATTTCTAAACAAAGCACCATTCACATACAAAGTGCTTTATTGCAAAGATTACTCAAAAGAACAATCTGGATTCATATACTCCGAATATGATTCCAAAAGCAAAATTGCTTCTTTTATTCTCGGTGATGTGGCAGCATGCTTTTCTTTCCAAAAGCATAGAAGTTTTGACAAGCACTCTTTTTATGGTCTAGAAGAAGCTTTCACTTCTGCCCCAATTAATGATGGATATAAAAACGAAGCCATTTTTAAAGTTGAAGCCAATGTGTTTGAAAACTTCAGTGATAGTATTATTGATAAGTTTAAAACCATACGTTTAGATTCTGACAAAGCTAATATTATTGGCATTTGGCAAATTGCAAGAGACAGATATGGGGTAAAATTGCCCCCGCGACCCAATGAAACATTTGTTCGTTACGTTATTTCAGAATTATATAGCGATTCGGTTAAGCCTGGTGAGAAGATCACCCATGAGCATTATGCCAGATGTTTTGGAAAAGGGCTTGAGAATATTTATGGAATTAGGATACAATGGAAATAAACATATCATTTTTGGCTTGTTTATTTGAAGACCACAATCTTCAAACACTTTAATTGAAAAGCTACCAGCCTAATCTTTCAAACATCCAATTGTCACCACATAAATATCATTGTGGGTTCTCAAGAACATCATTTTATTTTATTCAAGTATATTTCAATTCTTGCTGGTTCATAGTTGCAATGACTATTGTTTTTTCTTCGTGGTGTATTTTTGGTTGGGATGCCTTATCATTTCTGGGATGGTATAGAAAAGTTTATCTTGTGCCATAAGCGGGTTTATATAATGATTGCGCAAGAAAACCATGTTTCTATGCAATAGGATTGATAGTTCATGTAAGCTAAACGGATGTAAATCACATAATTCAATTAGTAATTTCTTCATTTCTTCTTCAGGTACTCTTTTCCCGATTTTTAAAATTTTCTCTTTCAATGCTTCCGGCAATTCATCAGCACCATACATTTCTCCGTTAGCACCATACATTTCTCCATTAGCACCATACATTTCTCCATCACCTCTATACATTTCTCCATTAGCACCATACATTTCTCCATCACCTCTATACATTTCTCCGTCTTTTTTATTAATATTGCCCATCAGATTCGGCCCGGCAATATAATAAGCATTTCTGCTTTGTCCCTTTAGTTCAAACAAACCCATCTCACACATACGGTGAAGATCGAGAGTGGCTTTACGGGAAGTGATGTCGCTGTTCAATTGGCGATAAGTGATGTTGTCGATGGCTTCAAGTTCCCTGACGAAAATCAATGATAGCCTTTGCTCATTGTTTAATTCATATTGGGTAAATAATGAGAGCCATTCGACATCTTCTTTGCCCAATAAATGATGGAACAGCAAGCGGGTCGTGAACTGATTGTTTTCCCTGCTTGACTCAAATGTTGGCGGCATTAACTTCGCCTTTTTCATCTGTTCTCGCATCGTTTTGATGCCAGAACCTTTGGTTTCAGCCAAGTTCGTTTCGTGGAATATGGAACTGATATACTGGTTTCTCAACTCTGAACCAGGCTCACCAAGTCGCTCAGGTGATTTCAACGAATATCCAGGATTTATAATCTCTAAACGATTCGAATACCTGATTATCTGAATGGGTTGATTGACTCGGAATGAACGGTGAATAAACGCATTAACTATAGCCTCACGCAATGTTTCATTGGGAATGTTGATAGGCGTTGAAGCCTGTACATCACCGTCTTTAAGCTCAAAACCTTTGGGTAAATCGTCTGTGATAGCATTCAGAGCGCGGTTCACCAATAGGATAAACGCACCTCGCATGTCAATCGTCGATTCAAAACGCTTATCGGGATTCTCCACCCATCTGTTACCAGAGACTCGAATATAATCAACTCTTAACGCAGGCATCAATCGCCTTAAGGCCATTGTCTTCCCAAAAACAATTAATCCTGTATAGGTAAGGACATATTCTCCTGATTTATCTTTCTCACAAGCCCGCAGAGCCAACAAAAGATTAGTGTCATCGTAGGTCAATTCTTCGGCATTCGGATTAACTTTTTCTCTCAATCTCCTATAATATGACAACGCATTTTCATCAATGTCGTCCAGACTTGAGCCTTTGACTATAGAGCAATCAAAACTCTCTGCTGATGAATAGAAAACAGGCATGTCATCTTCGGTGCATTTTTGATCCGATGGGCCAATTCTACGATAAGCACCCTGTGGCAAACCTCTTTTTTCAAAATAAACAGGTTTTTGCGAAGCAGGTGCCTCATTTACTCTTACAACCACAACCGTTTTACCGTCAACCACATCTGTTTCAATCTGTGGGCGAATGCGTATGTTAAAAACCGAGGCACATTGGTTGGCAATATCTGTTTGAATTTTATCAGGATTCTCAATGTTTTCTGGCACATAAACGGGAAAACCGTTCTCATCAAAACCTTTCCTCACGGCACCCAAAAGAAGATAGCCGCCGTCTAAATCGGGTTCGTTGGCAAAAGCACAGATGGTTTCCAGGATGCTCTTTCCTATTTCCGAAGCTCTTTTTGCTTCAATTCTGACACCTTCATCGCCAGCATTCAATTCCTTAAATAGTTCTCGTGCCGTTCTCATAATCTGCAAATTTACGAATTAAAACTTTCCGAGATGATGATTTCGGGATTGAATTCCTTTTTCACTTGAACGATGCTGCTGTTTGTCGCCTTGAATTCGTTCAAGTTGACGGTATCCAAAGGATACGATGAAATAATGTTTATCATTTTCTCCAAAAGCACAGCAGGTTTGACAGGTGTTTTTTTTGTTGATGTTTTCAACTTGTTCACATCCCTCTGCAACTGTTGGAACTTGCCTGTGGTGATAGCTCGCTTGGCTTTTTGTATCAGTTCACTTTCCTCGTCGGTGATATTGGTAATGCTCAAAAAACCGTCCAAATAGGCAATGGCCTTTTTCTCGTTCGGACCTTGCGCGACATTCACTTTGCTTGTCGTGGCTTTCGTGTCCTCTTCTTGCTCCGCAAAGACCTCTATCGCTTTTGCCACTTGTTGGTGGTGCAAATCGTGAAGCGGGATGGATTTTTCATCAACCCTGGCTTCAAACTCTTTCGCGGCTTCAAGGAAAGACAATTCTTCAATACTCCCGTCCTCGCGCACAAATGTGAAAGCATCTCGACGGTCGTTGCGAATAAATGTCAGTGTGCAGTTGCGCATCACTTTGCTCTTCCTTCCGACACGTGCTCGCATTGGCAGTTTGGCAATGGATTTTATCAAATCAGGGTCTTCTTCCTTTATTTTACGAAGCCACATCAAATAGCGAAGTTTCTCGTCGCGTTCCTCGTCAACATCCTTGTCGAAAAGGCCGAAGGTCTCTGGGGTTTCATCCGTGGAATAAATCTGGCTGTCCTCACCCAAAGCCGCATGGAAGGCAAAGAGTTTCATCTTTGCTTTTTTCTCTAACTCAATGTCGTTGTTGACTTTGGCGGTTGGGAAAAAGTTGAAGATATAAATCTTCTTGGCCATGCTGCCAATACGATTGACACGCCCAATGCGCTGCATCAGTCTAGTCGAGTTCCAAGGCGTATCATAATTGACGATGATGTTTGACCTATGAAGATTGACTCCTTCTGCAAGTACCTCAGTGGAAATGATGATGTCGAAATCATTTTTCTTTTCCCCGTCGTAATTGGCGTCAAAATTCTCTCGCAACACAGGCATCATTTCATTGCGATTGGCACTTTGAACGGTCAGCAAACGAGTGTACCCCGCTTTTTTCAACGCGTCCGAGAGATATTTTGTCGTTTCCTTGCTTTCCGAAAACACCAAAAGCTTGCCCTCGTTGTTGATAGCTTTGTCAAACAGCCGGTTTTTCAAATAATCTAGGAAAATATCCAATTTGGGGTCATAATCGATTTTGCTCCAAGCCTCAACAAGTTCCTTCAACATCCCGCCATCCTGCTCCAATCCATCTTTGAAACCTGGCAAGAAGTCACTAGGACTGCAAATCTCAATGGTCGGGTCGGCATAGACGGCTTCATTTATCAATTTAATCAGTTCCTCTTCTTTTCCATTGCTGAGCAATTCGTTGACCTTCAAGTTTGGAGCAATATAAATAGTTCCTTTTTCAAACATGTCCAACATCACTTTGTTGGCCTGATAGTACCTATTGAGCGACTGCTTGAAAGCGAAAAAACTGCTATCAATGCGTTTGACCAACAAAGTTTTCATAATTCCAGCCAACTCGTCTGAAATTCTGTCCGCATTCTTGTATTTTTTCTTCTTATCAGGATTGAGATATTTGATGGCTTGGTACCGGAAATAGTTCAACCCTGTTTCTTTCCCCTTCAAGTAAATCAGCGTTTTGTCATATAGATGCTCTAAAGTCGCATCGAGTTGATAATAGATTTTTTCTGGCGATTGAACATCTGGAAAAACGACACCTTGTTCAAGCAAATCCTTCCTGTAGGCATCATTTTCCATCAAATCTGTGCGGGTACGACGCACGGTCAACGGCTCGACCACTTTCACGCGGATTTTTTCGTATATTGCCCTGATTTCCTTCGAAATCAGTCCCATATCTTGTTCCTTTTTCAGTTTTCTGTATTTCTCAATCTGTTCGCGGAAGAAACGCTGCAAGTTGCTTTCTTCCAAGGTGCTGTCCTTTGAATCTTGGAACAGATACACCAGATTGGCAATGTCTTCCGGACGATTGTTCAGAGGTGTTGCCGAAACAAGCATTACTTTTTTGTCGTAATAACTTCCATTAGGATGCTGCCGGCGTGTCTTCGTCTTACAAATTTTCTGAAGTTCATTATACATGCTTGCCGTGTCAGACCTAAACTTATGGGCTTCATCCACAATCACCAAATCATAAAGGCCTGCATCCTTGATTTTGTGCAGGCTGCCATTGGTCACAATTTTGTAGTTATCAATCTTAAAAGTGGACAAAGTCTCTTCCCAATTCTCCTTCAATGCGGGTGGAACGATCACCAACGTATGAGAACGATAGGTCGGGAAACCATTGGAAAAGAAAAACTTTTTTGCAATCAAGGCAGCCACCACTGTTTTCCCCAAACCGACCACATCAGATAAGAAAAAGCCGTTGTGTTTCATCATTTTGGCATAGCCATCATTGACAGCATCAACCTGATAGGACAACTTTTTATAGCCCTTGGGCAAATCCGAGACCGAATTGGGGTCAAAATCAATGCTCTTGCCAAAATACTCCAACAAAAATTTCAAATAAATTTGATAGGGTGTGAAATCGGGATTCAAATAGGATTCCTGCTTTATCTTCTCGACATGGGTCAAATCGATTTCCACCGACTCCTCCCAAAGCCTTTCAAAGGTTTCCGTGGCAAATTGAATATCATCATCATAACGCAGCTCCACATTGAATTCAAAATTCTTTTCCAGTCCTGCTTCGGTTAGGTTACTCGAACCTGTAATGACAGAGCCATAACCATGCGGATGGTAGATTTCTTCCCTGAAAATGTAAATCTTGGCATGGATATTCTGTTTGGGGTGGATACGCATTTCAATCCGACGAGTCATAATGTCCTCAATGAATTGATACATACCATCTTCCACTTCTTTGTCGTATTTCGCTTCTTGGATGTTCTTTTTAATCTCCTTGAAAAACTCTTCCTGCGATTGTTCCGCATTGGGATTGAACAATAATCCCTGCTGATTGGCTTGATGAGTCAATTTATCCACATTGATGCCAACCAAAAAACGGATTTTCGGGGTTTGCTGAATGAATTTCCTGATCCTGAAATATCCTGATGCCCGAAAGTAACCGACAAGTGCATCAAAAAAATGCACTTTCTTGTATTTGAAAACACCTTCTATCTTTTCAAGAAGCGTGTTTTGGCTTTCGTTCGTAAAGAAATTTGTTCCCATATCAATCAGTGTTTGTCGTATCCTTACATTCTAAACACGCCAAACTGCTGCGGCGGGAAGGGTTGGTTCAATGAAGCGGCGATGCCTAAAGCCAATATTTTACGCGTGTCGACGGGGTCGATGATGCCGTCGTCCCACAGGCGGGCTGTGCTGTAGAAGGCCGAACCTTCATAGTCGTATTTGGCTAGGATTTCTTTCTTCAATTTTGCGATTTCATCGGTCGGGACTTCCTGACCCTTGTATTTGTATTGGTCTTCCTTCACCGTGGCAAGGACACTGGCCGCCTGTTCGCCACCCATGACGGAGATCTTGGCGTTGGGCCACATGAAGAGCAACCTCGGGCTATAGGCGCGGCCTGCCATGCCATAGTTGCCTGCGCCAAATGAGCCGCCAAAGATGATGGTAAACTTGGGCACATTTGCATTACTCACCGCATGAACCATCTTGGCACCGTCCTTGGCGATGCCGCCCTGCTCGTACTGCTTGCCCACCATGAAACCGGTGATGTTTTGCAAAAACACCAACGGGATGTTCCTTTGGCAGCAAAGCTCAATGAAATGCGTGGCTTTTAACGCTGATTCCGAGAACAATACACCATAGTTGGCGATAATGCCCACCGGGAAGCCCATCAAGTGAGCGAAGCCACAGACAAGGGTGGTGGCATAGCGCGACTTGAACTCTTGAAAACGGCTGCCGTCGACGATTCTTGCGATAATTTCACGGGGGTCAACCAATTTGTGGAAGTCTATAGGCGCGAGGCCGTATAGGTCGTGCGGGTCGTATAAGGGTGCCTCCACGGGAAGCATGTCCAATTTCTGTCGGTGGCTCTTCTCCAATGTCTTGAAGATATTGCGACATATCTGCAAGGCGTGTTGGTCGTTCTCGGCCAAGTGGTCGGCTACGCCCGAAATACTGGTGTGCATCTCTCCGCCGCCCAACTCTTCCGCCGTGACCACCTCGCCCGTGGCGGCTTTCACCAAAGGCGGTCCACCGAGGTAAATCGTGCCTTGGTTGCGCACGATGATGGTCTCGTCGCTCATGGCAGGAACGTATGCGCCGCCTGCGGTACACATGCCCATCACGATAGCGATTTGGGGAATGCCCATGGCCGACATGCGCGCTTGGTTGTAGAAGAAACGCCCAAAGTGGTCGCGGTCGGGGAAGACCGTGTCCTGCTCGGGCAGGAAAGCACCGCCGCTGTCGACCATATAGACGCAAGGCAAATGGTTCTCCATCGCAATCTCTTGTGCACGAAGGTGTTTCTTCACCGTATATTGCATATAGGTGCCGCCTTTCACGGTGGCATCGTTGGCCACGATGACCGCCTCTCTGCCTTGAATCACGCCTATACCCGTGATGATGCCCGCCGAGGGGAAGTCGTTGTTATAGGTGCCGTAGGCCGCCATAGGCGACAATTCCAAAAACGGTGTGTTAGGGTCTATCAAAAGGTCGATGCGTTCGCGGGCAAGGAGTTTGTTGCGTTTCTTGTGCTTGGCAACCGCCGCCTCTCCTCCGCCCTGCATGGCTTCGCCCATCGCTGTGCGGTATTGCGCCATCAATGCGAGGAAATTCTTCTCGTTTTGTTTGAACTCCTCGGAATCGGTGCGTATGTTGGATTTCAGTACTTGCATAGTGTATCAAATGAAAAACAAGGTTATTGATCTTGTAGAAATAAACCACAAAAATAGTGAAAAACCTGAAATAGAAAAGTAAGATTGAAATATTTCCCCTATCTTTGCCGTTTCATTCATAATGAGGTTACTGAGTTTATCGAAGTAAAGATGTCCGAAAAGAGTTCAAGCAAACGCCGGGTGGCAGGGTCTTATTTCATGTCACTGATGAGTATCACATTGGTACTCTTCCTCTTAGGCGTGTTTGCCCTGCTGATGATGCATGCGCAGAAACTCTCCAACCACCTCAAGGAGAACATCGGCTTCGAGGTGGTGATGAACAGCAACGTCAAGGAAGACAGAATCCTGCAACTGCAAAGTGAACTGGATGCCATGCCCGCCGTGAAGTCGACGGAATACATCACCAAGGAAGAGGCCATCCGCCGCCTCAGCGACGACCTTGGCGAAGATTTCCTGCAATGGCTCGGCAACGAGGAGAACCCGCTCCTCCCTTCCATCGACGTGCGCTTCAATGCCGATTGGGCAAACAACGACAGCATCAACCTACTTCAAGCCCAACTGATGAAAAACAAGGATATCAAGGATGTTTACTACCAAAAATCCTTGGTCAACCTCATCAACCAGAATGTTAACCGTATTGGAATCGCGCTGATAATTGCCAGTTTGGTACTGCTTATCATTGCCATCACACTGATACGCAACACCATTCGTCTCAGCATCTACTCCAAGCGTTTCCTCGTGCGCAGCATGCAACTCGTGGGGGCAACACCCGCCTACATCCGTCGACCCTTCATTAGGAATGGTATCACCCAGGGCTTTTTCGGAGCTTTACTTGCCGATGCTTTCTTGGCTTTGCTGCTTTACGGTCTCACCAACCGCCTACCGGAACTGACTTTTGTAAAAGACTATAAAATCATCGTTGGCATCTTTGTTGGCGTCATCATTTTGGGCATCCTTCTCGGAGGGCTTTCTACGCGACTGGCCCTGCGGAAATACCTTCACGCCGATATCGACCAACTATATGCATAGGGCCCCAAAGCATATCGAAGGGCCCGAATAATTCAATTTTAAATCTTAAATCTTGAATCTTAAATTTTAGTGAATATGGCAAAAGAAATAACAAAGACAAAAGCAAAAACGGCCGATGTCGCTGACAACCAAAAGGTCATGCCCTTCGGCAAACAGAACTACATCATCGTGCTCATCGGTATCGCACTACTCGCTTTGGGCTTCATTCTGATGATTGGTGGAGGCTCCTCTGATCCCGATGTTTTTAACCCAAAAATGTTTGATTTCCAACATATTACTCTGTCGACCATACTAATTCTGGCAGGGTTTGTTGTAGAAATCGTGGCAATATTCTGGAAAGGAAAAAAATAATCACACATTATGGACTGGTTACAAGCATTAATTTTAGGCATTATTCAAGGTTTGACGGAATACCTGCCCGTCAGCAGTAGTGGTCACTTAGCCATTGGTCAAGCCCTCTTCGGTCTCGAAGACGGCGAATCGAACCTCGCATTTACGGTCTTGCTTCATGTGGCCACCGTGCTCAGCACCGTGGTCATTCTGTGGAAGGAAATCGTGTGGATTTTCAAGGACCTGTTTGCCAAGCAGTCGTGGCGCAAATACTGCAACCTCAATGACGGCACAAAATACGCTTTCAACATCCTCATTTCGATGATTCCCGTGATGATTGTCGGCTTGTTTTTCAAGGACAAGGTGGAAAAGGTCTTCGGTTCAGGTCTACTCATCGTGGGTATTATGCTCTTGGTGACGGCTTCGTTGCTTGCTTTCTCCTACTTCGCCAAGCCACGCCAGAAGGAAAACATAAGCGGCTGGCATGCCTTCATCATCGGTATCGCTCAGGCTTGCGCCGTGATGCCAGGTCTGTCGCGCTCAGGCTCAACAATCGCCACTGGCTTACTCCTCGGCAACAAAAAGGAAAAACTAGCACAGTTCTCATTCCTGATGGTCATTCCTCCTATTCTCGGTGAAGCCCTACTCGATGTCAAAGATATGTTCGAAGTCGGATTCAGCCAAGCCATGAGCGGCATTTCGCCAGTGGCCGCCATCGTGGGCTTCCTGGCAGCTTTCATTTTCGGCTGTATTGCCTGCAAGTGGATGATCAACATCGTGAAGAAGGGTAAGCTGATTTGGTTTGCTATTTATTGCGCCATTGTGGGTATTTTGGCCATTGTGTTACCGAATGTTTTATAAAACAGAATAGACTCGATACTACGAGACGCAAGTTTAATTCCCCCGACTCCCTTTCAAGGGGGAGAGGTCCTGCGTCTCGTAGTCTCGTGGTCTCGAAGTCAAAAAATAATGTTCAATTTCGAAGAAGGCGAGGTCATCCTCATCGACAAGCCCTTGGACTGGACGTCGTTCGACACGGTCAA
>Ga0247610_10007845_pt1 | contig 10905 bp, 7 predicted proteins | sample 174DNAGHGhighgp2_FD_193483 | JGI IMG/M metagenome (GOLD analysis project Ga0247610, IMG submission 193483) | Sheep rumen microbial communities from Palmerston North, Manawatu-Wanganui, New Zealand - 1742 DNA GHGhigh gp2 | ecosystem: Host-associated > Mammals > Digestive system > Stomach > Rumen ...
GCGGCTTGGTGCCGGTACGGGAAGAAAGCTACATCAACGATATCCACGGTAACAAGCCAAAGAGTTTTGTGTATAAGAACGGGAAAGAGCTTCAATCCATCGCCGCCAATTTCGTCAAGGATATGATTAAAAACGGCCTAAAAGTTGAAGATATCGCCATTCTCAGCGTCCATCGCACCGAGTCAAACCCGCTCCACGAAGTTGCCACTCTTGCCGGGATATCGCTATCCGAAAAACGAAAGCCAAACAATGTATGGTTTACCTCCATTCGCAAATTCAAGGGTTTAGAGGCACAGGCTGTCCTCATTGTGGATTTTCGCTTTAGTGAAATGGACAACGAACTTAGTAGGCGTATTTTCTATGTGGGCTGTTCGCGGGCGAACGCTTACTTGCAAGTGGCGCTTTTCAAAGATACGGAGGAAATAAAAGATGCCGAGCTTATGGAGAAGCTCGGCATAGGTTGAAACTTAATTCCATCATTTGCCGGTTTCACATATAATATCGATTATATGTGAAATATCTGGCGATAGGGATACATCGTATTTTTTGCATAATCCAACCGTCATCTTGATGTAACGTCGTGTCGCTTCAGCGTGTTTTCCATTTCTGACAAGGTTGCAAGTTTCGGCAATATCGTTGTCCCATAAATCCCGATAAATTTTGACCGACTGTGGATCTTGATCGATACAATCAACAATTTTGGGGGCTACACGATAGTATTCCGCGATCAAACGTGAAGTAGAATCGCTTTCCTGTTTAATTTGATCCCTATATGCTCTTAACAGCATCAGTTCTTCACAGTCATCCGGTTTTTTGAGTGCCGTACACACAGCAGAAGTAATAAAGCAACCGGAGGACTCTTTTTCGCGGGGACTTTCAACCACACGAGGTGTGTAGGATGATCTTTGTTCTTGTCGATTTTGTCGCGCCCTATTTTGTTCCTTCCAGCTTAGAACTTTATTGTACTCTGCCCTTGCTTTTTCATGACCCAAATCGGCTGCTTTTTTGAAAAATTTTAGTGCCTCATCTAAATCTTGCGCGATAGATCCTTCGGGATACTGAAATAATCTACCGCAACGATAATTGGCTGTTGCCGTATTGCACTGTTTCCAATAATCCAAAGCACGTCGCGTATCTCCAAGGATATTGTATAAATCGCCGATTTTTTCTTTGGCATCTTGATCATTTTCATCTTTCTCTAAAATGTATTGATAAAGTCTTATGACATTAGAGGCAGTATCCTTGTCTTTGCTATCCAACCCTTCCTTGCTACGTTTCATAATACCGAAAAATATGCCATCGGTTAATATTTTTATTGATGGAATATGTCCTTTTGCAGCGGCCAGCTTGAAGTAACGATTGCTTTTGGCATACTTTTTTTCCTGTTGAAAACTTAGTCCCAAAGCGTAATTGACCTCGGGAATCATTTCATCGGACAACATTTGCAAAGAAATGCCAGATGTTTTTTTTGACAGATCAAGAAGCCTCTGTCCAGCAAAAGGAGAGCCTGCTTTTAGAGCAAGTTTGTAAAATTTTACAGCATCCTTTAATTTGTTTTCCGATTCTTCCCAACGGGCGCGATAATAAAATTCTTTAGCTGTATCAAGGAAGTTGATATCACGGGCAATTCGCATATAATCAATTTCAGCAAAAGGCAGCACTCCATCCAAACGTATTTTGGCTTTGCGTACAAATTCAGTATCTATTTCTTTGCACAGTCTGTCAATTGCATGAGCAGGTATGCTTCCGCCTTTGAGGGATTGAACAATCATGTCATAAATATAACTCAGACTGTATCCTGTTTTTTTAATTTTTTGCAAATATTTCCATGCCTCTTGACTGTCCTCCATATCCACCAACTGAAAGAACATGCGGCTCCATGTATCCAAGGTAACCTGAGTCACCTGTACATTCATGCCTTGACACGATGAGTACACTCGTTGTTTAAGCACATCTTCATAAATCTTGGCTTTTGCGCGTAGTTCTGTTGCTCCTTGATACAAGGTTCTTTGCTCTGTTTCAAGTTGCTCTTTTTTTCCTCTGGTTTGTGCCACTAACTCTCGGACGGTTTCTTTGGTAGCATCAACGGTAATATAGGTAAGATCACTGGTAAGCAGTTTTTGATGTTCCTCAATTTCTCGAAGGCTGTCTTCGTAAAATCGTCGTACCTTAAGTAGCGGAATTTCCAAGGCATCGGAAATTGTACCGTTGTCGCGGGGAAGATTCAGATGTTCAAAAATAGAAATGAAGCCGCTCTCCATAGTTGCATACACATTTGGCGTTTCTGCTTCCCAACGTAATTCTTCGTTTAATGATTCGGCTATTATGTGACAGGGAATTCGACGCATATGAAAGATCTGTTTTAATGGAATCCACAACCCCAAGTTCTTTAATGATGTAGGCGACCATATAACGGCAGCGTCTATCTTTTGTAAAAGCAGCCTGTTGCATGGCTCGTTGATCTGTATATAGGGTGGAAAATATATAATAGCAATGTGGGAAAATCTATCTTCGTTGGGCATGGTAAATATGCGCAAGAATTTACATATGTCAATGTCATATCGCCATAAACTTTTGTTTGTACGGTAAAATTCATCTTGGTTGAGATTAAATTGATTCCACGCATCATTAGCGACAACAATTTCCTTTCCTTTATCGACAAAAACACAGGGTATGTTGGAATCCTTACGAACAAGTTTTGAGTTAGCATCTCCTAAAAGACAATCCAGCCCCCGTTTGGTAAGTTCCGGCTCAAAACCAAAAACGCCGATTAAGGTTTTGCCCAACAGTTCCGGTATATAGCTAAATAGTTCCATACCATCCACAATTTCTCTTATCTCATCGTAGATATTTTCCTGTTGGGGAAAACTTGATTTATATAAAGCCTCCTTATACTCTCGCTCCAATACAGTATAAAACCCGTTACGACTGTCGGAAAAAACATCTTTGATACCGGATTTCTCAGCATTGAGCAGTCTAGCTAAAAGTTCAATATCGACCTTGGCATTTGTTTGCTCCATATCTGCGCCATCCTTTCATGCGCCTCTTTTATTATGCGAGAACCTTACGCATGTTTAATCTAATCTGTTCGGCGATTTTGATAAATTCCCGTTCATCGTGAATCAACCGCGACTTGCGTTTGGAAGTGCTACTGTAGAAATATGTCAAGGAGCGAATAGCCAAGATGTCTTGGGCTTTATAAATATCATCGCCCATGGCGTATTGCTTGTTCTGCTCCGATTTTATCGTATCTTTGAAGTTAGTGCCTATTGAAGATATAATACTGTTTAATTCTTGTTGCATATTGCTTTTCTCGGAAGACTTTTTGGCAGCATAATCAAGAAATTTTGTCACAAGATTCTCCTCGGAATATTCTTTACCCTCACGCGAACTGTAAGCAGTTACCCCAAACACTTCGATGCCTCTATCTTGTAATGTACCCTTTATACTCTCTATCACCTCCAGACGCTCCTGCTCGTTCTTTTTATCGGCTTTATTTGCTATTACCAATATAGGGGTATCGGTAGGTGCTTCCCGTAAAAAATCCGCATCCCGTTCGTGCAATACTCCGTTACTTATATCCACCAACCAAATCAGGAAGTCCACAGCTTTAAGCTGTTCTTTGGCAAGGTGCTCGTCTTTTAGGGTATCTTGTGTATCCATATCTGCCTTGTTATACCCGGGAGTGTCTAAAAAAGCTACTTTTTCGGTAAGAACCCTTGGCATCATCGGCGTATGAATGACAATATTACTTACAAAACGCGAAAAACCGATGCCATATGTCTCAAAAAATTCGTGGGTCATAGCCTTCATGGCATCCTTGTCTAAAGGAATCATGTTCGCATAGCAGTAAGCATATATATTCTCTTCTTTTCCGCCTACTATATAGGTTGGAATGGAAGTGGTGGGATTTTGATCCTCAGGCAAAATTATTTTTTTTTCTGCTTGTTCCCCTTCGCCGATACCAAGACATGAGTTAATAAAACTCGATTTACCCGAGCTGAATTGCCCGCCTAAACCCACAACGGATTTACCGGAAAGGAGGCGGGCTTTTCTGTACTCCATGATTTGGTCACTTAGTTTCATCAATCGCTGGCTAAGTTCCAACGTACCTATGCCAAGTTCCCGTACCGTAGCTACGATACGCCGATCCAACAAAGAATCAAGTTGATACGCCGCTTTATCTTCTTCGGTGTGTTTCCGACGCTTGGGCAAGAGTTTGGCAATTAGGGCGATACCTTTATCGGGATCAGATAAATATGGGTTTTTTGTTTCTTCTTCGACGTAATCCTCGCCGTCATCATCCCAAAGTCCCATTTTTTGCTCCTTACAAATTATATTCTCTCAATTCCTGCTTCCACTCGACAAGACGTTGCATGAATACAGTGTACTTTTCAATGCTCCCCTGTTTGTCTTTGAGGCTGTCCATCAGAAGCTTTATCTTAATTTCGATCTGCTTCTTCACGTCATCCGTAAAATGTAACGCCTGATCTTCAAGCATTTTCGCAATAGCATCGGCTCTTTCTTCCAATCTTTCACTGATATCCTTGGCAATATCATTCAGCACCAATGCCTGTTTTAGTTCAAGGGAAGCTATTTCTTCATTGGTGACCCGTGTGTTGGGAAATTTCTCAAGAATGGCTTGCTCGTACTTTTGGCTATTTACCACCGTAAATTCGGGTACAGTCAACTTTGTCAGCAAGACCTCCACCGGACCTATTATATCGTTTTCATCGTAGTTGGCATCGGCTTTTTCAAAGGCCCGCAGAACGACTCCCTTTACCTTGTTGCGAACAGAGGCAATATCAATGATTTTGTCCATTTCGGCAGCGATGGCTTTATCCGCATCCCTGATGTATTGATGTATGTTGCTGATAGCATCAGCAACATTGGCGGCTTTATAGTATTCGGTCTCTGTCCATCTTTCGGTGTGCCCGAAAATCCACCAACCGTGTTTCTCACTACGATGATGAACCTCGGTTTCTTCGGTTTTATTAATAGTCGTGTGAGAATCTACGCGAGATTTAATCGAGTTTGCTATACCAACCATGTATTTTTTTGTGTCGGCAGCGCAGATTTCAAAGGTATCACGAATATCTCTGCGCATGGAAGAAATTGCCTCTTGGCTGGTTACCAATTTTTTTTGTAGGCTCTCGATATCCTCCGACTGCAAAGAATGTAGATAATTTTCGCCTTCCATTTGTATGGCGTTCAGCTGTTTTTGCAAAGCATGGGACTGTTCCTTGGCAAAGGAAGTGCTGCGTTCGGCAATGATAGCTTCCTTTGCCTTGCGTAATTTGTCAAATTCAATGCTACGAAGTCGATCAATACCGGCTAATTCCTTGAGAAAATTTGGCTCCGATTTCATTCCGTCGAAACGCTTATCAAATTGTCGGATGATGTGATCTTCTTCAGAATTTAAGGATTCACCGTTTTCTATATGCCGAGCGATGTTGTGTATCAACGATGCGGTGTAATATAAGGACTTTTCCTCACTGATTTGTCGTCGTACTTCTTTTTCTAATCCTTCAAGTACTTTGCCGTGAACATAGCCGGTTTCAGCTCTTCGTGCCTCCGACAAGGTGCGTTGTGCGCTTTCATTCAATTTGTCGCGGGTACGGCGCAACACTTTGCCGAGAGGTTGCCGATCTCTGGCCGAATCGTCGAGCATGGCAAGATCAAATTGGCTGCCGACGAGAACGGCGTGGTTTATGCCTTCACCAGGCAGTGTGTTCATAATAAGTTCGAGGTCTTCACGTTTCAAAAATTGAGGTGAAGGGCTGAGAAGAAACACTGCATCACAGGCCATCAAAAACTCCTTGGTTTTTTCGCTGCGAGAGGTAATGGGATCACCTAAGCCCGGAGTGTCTACAATCTCAATTCCCTTAACCAAGTCGTTGTTCACGCCAAGTTCAATATATTTTACTATGGGTGTGTATCTCCCACTCGCCCCCACATATTGCTCTAAGTCGTGTTCTAAGTTTAGGACGGAAACATTTTCTTCTGAGTCCAGCTTATCAAAGATGCTTTCGTCCTGTGCAGCCATATCCACCAATTCCCTGCAAGAGCGATATTGGGGCAATATCCGCAACTTTATGGCTTGCAGTTCTCGCTCGGTTGGCTCTAAATTGATGTATGTTGTAACTTGAGAAACTTTTTGCCTCGCTTTACCAATAAGCCCATTACCATCATTTCTGTATTCGGCCTTTGCCTTCTTTTGTGACTTAAGTTCACTAACCAAGCGACGGTATTCTGTATCATATTTTTCTGCAAGCTTTTCGATTACCTCCCAGTCTCGCTTGCCGTAAAAAACAACCTTGGCAGTTTGCTCTTCGGCATAAGCGATTTTAGTGAGAGCAGCGGTCATAGGTGTGGCAGCCTTGGGCAAAATGTCTTTGCCATCGAAAATCATTGCATTGAGAAATGAGGATTTTCCTGCTTTCACCTGCCCGACAATGCCAATCTTGAGATCCCTGTTCTGATTCATTATCTCTTCGGCATATTCCTCGGTGCGGCGGCTTTTATCGATGAAATCCTGAATAAATTCCGCCCCAATGAACTGATGATATTCTTCCAACCCATCGGCAATATTGCGCACGGAACAGATAAATTTGCGAAATGCTTCGTTTTTCATGGTTAAGCCACCTCTACAGATATGCTACCCTTCACTTTTGCAATCAACATCTTCATGTCGTCTATGCCTTTAGTTAGTTTTCTTCGCTTCTCATCCACATTTAACCGTTGCTCCTCTTTTTCTTGCTTGAGGTTCTCGAGAGCACTTATTTCGTTATCCAAGGTTGTTTGGAACTTTTCCTTGAGCATTGCAAGCTGATCTTCTTCGATATCAAGCATGGCACTTTGAATTTCCGGGCGCAACTTATCGCATATCTGCGGAATAGCGATCTGTTCGATGTGCTTTTGCAGTTTCTCTTCGCGTGATGTACCCAAAATGCTGTTTAATGCTCCGAGGATTTCTGGTAAGAAAATAATAACCAGTTCCAGCCATGGGGCAATTATAGATGTGGTCACTGCCGCTCCAGTGGTGAATATTTTGTAAAGCTTCCCAAACTTTTGTGCTTTGGCAAAGGCTTTTCCTGCCTTAGTGATAGTTTCTACCGATGATACAGTTTTCCGCAACTTGTCAGCCACCTCGGTAGCATCAATATTGTCCCCAGCGGAATAATTGGCAATAGTTCCCATATAGTCATCGAAACTGGCTTCGATATGGCGTTCAGTGGATTGAAGCAACACCGGGCGCAAAATATTGTTTATAGTGCTGTGGAATGCCTCGTTTCCCTGCATGGCACTGCTGACAAGAAGGGATATCTGATTCCTTAGTGCCGTTTCCACATCCCCAACAATTCGAGCAGGAACATTGATACGCATATCTTCGTGCAGACTATGTTCCTCTTGTTTGAGTTTGCTTAAAATAGAGTCCCTTTGATCCTCTTGACGCTTTATGGCTATATCAATGTCCCTTGGATTAAACTCGATAGCTTCCATTTGTGTCTCAAGTCGATCCAGACCCTGCTGTAGGATAAAAAGCGCATTACCGCCATGCTTTTGCATCAAAAGTTCATCGGCCGAAAATTTCCCAAAAAGCTGTGCCAATTTTTTGCCGGCATCATCTTCCCGAATTGACATCACCAACATGGGCACCTTCTCCGGCCACACGCTCTCCAATACAGATTCAATCTCGTCTTTGACCGCTACTATGTTTTCAGCTGTGAGCTTATCCGATTTTGTCAGGACAAAAGATACCGAGTGGCTATATTTTCTCACTTCACGCAAAAATTCCAGAGCACTTTGACCTATTGTACCCTTGGTCATATCGATGACAAACACATAGGCGGCAGCCTCGCTCAGGTATTGCATAAGCGCACGATTGTGAGCCTCTATGCCAGAATCGAAACCGGGCATATCAACCAAGTTTAAGTCGCACAAATCATGTAACTGTGGTCTGTCTAATACATAGATATATTTGGCATAGCCTTCCACCGATTTTTCGCGCACATCAGCAAAGCTACAGGCAACAACATCTCCGCCGTTTTTGATGCGCAAAACCTTTTCCTCTGTACCAAATTTAAGTTCCGTGGCAATAGCCGTTTCAGGGCTGATATTCTCCGGCAGAATCTCTTCCTTGCCCAAAAAAGTATTGAGCATTGCAGATTTTCCGGCACTAAATCCTCCCACCACCAGTATCTTTGCACTGAAATTTGCCAATTCATCGTTGGTCTTTTGAAACTGATCGGATAACGCACTATCCAATGCGTCATTGTCCTTCATGATATTTAAGGCGGTTTCCATCGTTTGTTGTATTTCTTTCTTATTCATGCAATACCCTCCTATGTCCATAATTCTTATTCACATCAGCCGTTTGAACAGAGACAGACACCAAAGTTCATCCAATTTGCCGATACGCTCTGCCGAGGCGAAGCCTCAGACCAAGCGTATCTGGGTTATTTGTCGCTTAATCATAAGCGTATTCTATTGCGGCGAATCGTATTTGGGAACTGATGCAGTATGGAAATATCGTCATTACGACAAAACGTAATGATGACAGTACGTTGTAGGGGAGCGATGAGCGATAGGCGGCGGTCAGCCTTTGCGACCGCCCTCGTACTCGCCTCCCGATGCGGTACGCCCTTTTCTTAATAAGCCATCAAGGGGCTTTTTCCAATTAAATTTCGCAGCCTCATAGTTCATCTGCGTCTGAACCGAATTCCCTTCGCCGTCTGTCCCTGTTCAAGCGGCTGCGACGCGAAGCTAGTCACGCCTTAAATGCCGCCCGTATGCTACTTTTCCATCAATTCCTCCAAGATAAAGCGATTCTCACCGGCAAGTTCGAATTTCGGCGCATAGTCCACCTGCGTTTGCAAAAGAGCCTCGTCAATCTTTATGGACACCTCGTCCGAGGCGCGGTTCAGTTCCTTAACCATAGCGCGAACCTTGTTTCGATCGTAGTCAATGGTCATAATACGGTCGATGTCGTAGCAGTAAGATGTCTGGTTGCCGTCATTGTTGAACACATAACCCCGTCCCTCGCTCTTTTGGAGTTCGTGGGAGCTTTTTCGATTTGCCAATTCCTGCAACATACCGAGGAACGCGCGGCGGCTCTTGTTGGCATCCACTGCCGCATCGAGGTTAAAGTCCATGCCCACCTTTGCCTTGCCGATGGCAAGTCCCAAGCGTTCCTTCTCCTCCATGAGTTCCTGCCAGATACCGAGAAGCCGCCCAACATCGAAGCCCTCGTCGGCTTTCCGGCTGACATCCACGGTGTCGTCCTGCTGCCCTGCCAGAGCCTTGCTGCGGAGATGTTTCTCTGTGATGGTCATCACATTGTCCGAGTCGGACAGATAGCGGTTGATATACGACATCAACTCGCCAATTTTATTCTGCGCCTGAAAGGCTTCTTTAAGATTCATAGCCATACTCCCTCCAAAAAAATGACTTCGACATATATTTTTGTATTCCTGCTATACCACAAAATTTTTCTTATGAGAAATTGACACGTCCCCACATTCGCAATGGATTCAGTAGACAATCATGCGTTCCAAAAAGTCACGGATAGACTGGAGTTCATGGGACTCGGCAATGCCCGTCTTACACCACACGGCGAAGTGTTCGCTGGTAAGATACCCGCCTTGCCCCAGCTTACTCTGGGCGCGGCGCACGGTTTCATGGGGCGAGTAGCACTGATATTCCCTTGCCTTTCGTCCCCGCTCCAATAGCCGCCACAATTTTTCTTGCGGCATAACCACGGAGAACACGGGAGACGTCTGTTTCCATTCCGTTGGTCTGCCGTATTCTTTGGGAAATTCGCAGATGGCAAAATACTCTGTCCCCTGCAAAAAAGTCACGGAAGGACTCCTCGTGGACAATATTCCTGCCGGATTTGTCCTCACCGTATAGGATGAAATTTTCTCCCGTCCATATAGCGTACCGCTTTAGGACATCACCTGACACACAGACCACATCGCCGTATGCCACTTCCCGTGGCTGCTGGCTCCGACGAGTTCGATTGCCTTTCAACCCGGATATGAGCACATTAAGCAAGGTATCAACCATTGTCCACACCTTCTGTTATCAAATACAGGGCATCATACGGCGGGGTTAGGCTCCGGCCTTAGGGATGCCAGCGTTTCGTCCAGCGACTTTGTCAAGTCCTCCATGGAACTTTTGAAGTGACGCACGGCATCATCTTTGCTACTTTCGGTGCTTTCCTCGCCATCTTCGTCCGCCATCTGAGTTTTGGCAACCTGCGCCTTGAGTTCGGCGATGATTTTTTCGCCGCGCTTGGCAAGAGAGTCTTGGAGTTTTTTGATGGACTCCTCCACCTCGGCGTAAACAGCTTCACGCTCCTCATCGGTGGTGCATTCCTCCATAGCCCACTCGGCTTCGCTCTTAACTTTCTCCACCAAAATCTTCATGCCGTCGGACTTCAAGGCTCTGACTTTTGCCCGTTCCACTTCCTCGTCGTAGTCCCAACGTTCGGAATTTCCTTCCGATTCCAGCCACGCCGCAAGTGCCAGCCCCGCAACGCCGCCTGCCGCCAACAGCAGTCCATTCTTCCACCAGCTCATAATAATTCCTCCATTCGCTGCGATTAAGATTTCCTCGAACAAGTACAGTATAAACGATGTTTCCCCTAAAAAGGTTGCCTAGCAGGCAACCTTTTGAAAAAATTTTTATTCATCGGCGGGTTTGCGCCAGTTGGTCAGTGTCCGATGCCCACGACTGTCCAGTTGAAAGTTTATTTCATCAATGTTGTAGATACCACGGTCGATGAAAAATTCTACGATTAGATCGCTCTCGCTACTGTGTGAGAGGGTATATCCCGCTCGTTTCAGCAAGTCGGCGGCTTCGTCTAAATCAAGGTGCAAGGCAACAACGAAGGCGAGAGCC
>Ga0247610_10007846_pt1 | contig 10905 bp, 10 predicted proteins | sample 174DNAGHGhighgp2_FD_193483 | JGI IMG/M metagenome (GOLD analysis project Ga0247610, IMG submission 193483) | Sheep rumen microbial communities from Palmerston North, Manawatu-Wanganui, New Zealand - 1742 DNA GHGhigh gp2 | ecosystem: Host-associated > Mammals > Digestive system > Stomach > Rumen...
GACCATTTCCTCTTCCACTCGGTCGGGAGAAGGTGCCATATAATGCACCCGCTCGTGCCCCCACAGCCCTGAAACGACATGCTCTTCATGGGTACGGTACCGGCCCACCTCAATGGCAGCGCCTTCACTAAAACCCGACGGGAAGAAAGCCGACTGCCATCCACAAAGCTTCTCCTTGGTAAGAGGCTGGTCGAAGTGCTCCATCGCATCGAGCATCACGGCCACCACGCCATCGACATAATGCGACGAAGGCGTAAACTTCATACCCTCAATTCCTAAACGGCGGGCTATGGACGAGCGCACCTCATCCACATTGAGCCTTATGCCTTCTATCTCAGAGGAATAGACCACATCTCGGGTCAAGTTCTCGGCCATGGCCTTCAATTGGCTGTCGAAGCCCAAGTTGCTCAATCGGCCAACCAGTTTCCCCTGTTCGCGACAGACTTCGTCCAAGGGCAAAGCCACCGCTTCGGGCGACCAACGGAAATCCGTCCAGTTCTCATGTTCGTGTATATACATGTTTCTGTGTTTTTGCGTCGTTATTCGGTCAATATCGTCGCATATTTTGCGGCAAAATTACAAATAAATCGTCGCAAAAGAGGAAACTTGACGTTTTTTTGTCACAAAACCCACAAAACATTTTCTCGCATGGAAAGTCGCCAACCAGCTCCTTTCCGGCGGCAAGGCGGTTGCCGCGCCGCACCCGATATGAACGGGGTTTTGCATTGTTTTGCAGGTTTTGTGATTATTATCACTCCTTCTTCAACGCCATCACCGGATTGACTCGCGCCACGGAGACAATCTGCCACAGCACCGAGCCGATGGCGATGACAAACGACAGCACCACCGTCACCACGAAAATCCACGGATACAGGTCGATGCGATAGACGAAGTCCTCCAAATAACGCCCGCAGACCCAAACCGCTATAGGGATGGCGATGACATTGGCAATCAGAATCATGACGATGTATTCCTTCAGGTTGCGGCGAATCTCGCTCTGCATCGTGCCGCCAAACACCTTGCGGATGGCGATAGTCTTCTCACGCTCGGAGGCGAAATGCGTGCTCATGGCCACGAGACCTAATAGCGACAGCAACACCGCCACTGCCATAAACATATCCACGAGACGCATCCTGTTTTTGGTGTCCCTCAAATGCAGCAGCAGCAAATTGTCAATAAAGTCAATGGACCAAGCTTCACAATAGACCTCTTTTTGCTTCATGTGCTTGTCGTACACGGCCATGATGGCTTTGCGTGCCTCCGCGTGGTCGCCCACAATCTCTAATACCGGATGGTAAGCCACCCACTTGAACTTCGGTTCCTTTCCAACAATCTGCACTGCACCATAAGTCTCATCCACTACATGGGCAGCGTCGTCAAGGGCGAAATCACCCAACACGCCACACATATCAGAACGCAGATTACGCTTGTACCAAACACCCAGTGAATCGATGTCGAATTGCTCCAAAGGCATTCCCGTCTGGGCCTCCAGCAAACCCTGCGTTAGCAGCCATTGGTCTTCGTCCAGCTGGCCATACAACGCTTTGATGTCAAACCCAAACATATCAAAAGCCGTGGTGTCGCACAACAGGTATTTCACTGAAACCCAATCATCGCTCCTGTCAAGGCGCATCCATTTTGTACCCATAGAAGCTCCACCAGGATAGCCGTAGGAATGCCCTATCCGTTTCACGCAAGGCAAGGCCATCAAGTCGTTCTCAAAGGCCTCATCGCCCGATAGCATGGAATTCACATAAAACAGGTTCTCCGTGCGACATCCGACAGGTCTCTGCTCCATGTGGCGCATCTGCACCTCCATCGTGATCACCAAGGCAATCAGAACGATGGCGATGACATTTTGCAACACAATAAATACTTTTGAAAGCACCATCTTGGTGCGTAAACGGAAGGCCCCTGTCACCACGTCGATGGGCTTGGCCCTTGACACCACCGTGGCAGGGATGATACCCGCCAACAGCGCCACCACAATCACGATGAGCAGATAGGAAACCAAATAAAACGGCGAGAGCATAATCTTCACCCCAACATCATCACCCAGCAAACGGTTGACCAGCGGCTCAAGAGCCTCGGCCAGCAAGACGCCCAATACCATGCAAACCATAGTAAACGCCAGCGATTCCCACAGGTATTTCCCGATGATTTGCCCCTTGGTGGCACCATGCAATCGTCGCGTGGCCATCTCCTTGGCCCGTTTGCTGGTCAAGGCAACATTCAAATTGATGGACTTGACAATGTTTATACCTTTAATGAAAAAATCCTATCTTTGCGGCATGATTTTAAAACGCAAAGAAAATGAATAAACAACAGAATTTCAGCACTTTAGAGAATTTAAACGGGAAAAGTTGCATTTTATATTCCCGTGTCAGTAGTAAGGAACAATCAAACAGGGCGCAAATCAAACAATTGAAAGAGTTTTGTAATAGAAACGGAATCAATGTTTTACAGATATTTTCAGAGAATATCAGCGGCGCCGCTGAACACCGTGAGGAATTGGAAAAAATTCTTAATTCTGAACCTTTAGCGGATTTATTGATTATCCGTGAAGTTAGTAGGTTATCCCGTGAAGATGATTATAATGATAGTTATTATAAACTCCAGCAACTAATAAAGAAATATTCCGTTTATATCTTATTGGATAATATTTTGATTGAAAAAGGAAAATCCAATTTGGCCAATGATATTACTTTAATGGTCAAATTATATGGTGCAGCAGATGAAAGAAAAAAAATCCGTGATAGAACCCAAAACGCAAAAAAGAAATATTCTGAAAGTTCTGTTTTAAATGCGGCCTATGGGGAAAGATATAAAAGATATGGACTTATAAAGGTTTCAAATCCAAACTACATTAAAGGCGGTGGAACTAAAAAAATATGGGATAAAGACCCCAAAGAATGGCCAAATGTAGAGCGTATTTTTGAATTAAAAAGTAATGGTTTATCTTATATCAAAATTTCAAATATTTTAGGTTTAACTCCTGAAACGGTTGTGAATGTAATTAAATCAAAAACTATTAGATATTATATTAGTCTGAATAATCCTACCATATTGGAAAAGGTAGATTCTGAAACGCTAAAAAACAACTCAAATCCAACACCAACCAAACACCCAAACAAATACAAAAACAAAATTTTCTATGCAGATACTAATTTATCAATGGTTCACGGAAATGATTCAAAAAGGGGTTCAGTTTATGAAAGAAAAGGCGGTGGAATTAGTGGCGGTTTAATCATTGAGGAAATAATAGATAAAATTGTAATAATGGTAATAAATTTTGCCTTAGATGTAAAGGGTGAAAAACTCCAAATTATCAAGGAAAGAAATAAGGAAAAAATTGAAAACTTGAATAGTATTATAAACGGCCTGAATAATACAATAAACCAAAAAAATGATGAATTGGAAAAACTCAGGAAAAAAGTAAAATTATTTGATGATGATGAACTTTTGAAAGAATTGAATAATCAGATCAATCAAACAAAAAAGGAAATTGAAAACTTGAAAAATGAAATAATAAACTACAACATTCAATTAGACCGTTTAGAATCTATTGAATTTAATAAAGATATTATCCAAGTCAATGAAAACAATTTTGAACCGTTTATTGAAAAATATATAGATTCAATTAGGTGTTATCATGTGAAAAGGTGTGTCCATAGAATTGATGTGAAAACGCTGAATCTTTGGGAAGATTTTACTTTTAGTTTTGAAGTGAAACACCATATAGGCCACACAATAACCCCGCTGAATATCTTTGACCCATCTTTAAGGGAAAATGTTATGCACCTAAGTAGAGAATAACGGCACAATCTGACAAAATGGCAAAATTTATTTTTTGGCACAAACTTTGAATTTGTACGCGCTGACTTTATGCCAAATAAATTATATATTTCATTAAAAATCAATCAAATGGCAAGAACTAAAAAACAGAAAACAGAGATTCAGATTTTAGAAGAAATTGAAAACATTCTTTTTAATGATAGTGTAAAAATTTCAGAATTAGAAAGTTATGGTTTCAAATTAGACAAAGACAACAAGATTCAGAGTTTAGCCAAGTCAAACGGCACAAAGACCAAAAAATCAGACACCACAACAGAAGAAGCAAAGAAGAAACTGCAAGAAATCAAGAAAATTTTAGAAGGTTCAGACGGTAGAATTTCATTAGAAGAAATCAAGAAACAAGGCTATCAGTTAATTCTTAATTCAGACGGTAGTATTAAAAAAGTCAGTTGTTAAGTAGATAATCAGATTAAAATTGGTATAAAGTCAAATGATGGCGGATTTCCCAAAGATTTCCGCCTTCTTTGTATAATGATCTAACCAAATATAAAACCGTCTGAAAAAGCCTGAAAATAGGTCTATTTTTGAAATTAAAAAATTTGCGTTTATGACGGTTTTTAATTCTTATTTCTGAAATGCAAAAAACGCGCTTCAAATCCCGTCAAATCCTCATAAATAATAAATGAAAATGTAGGGCAAAAAATTATGCCAAACTTTTGAAAATTCATATATTTTTACGGAATTTTTAGGAAGTTGAAAAGTACAGATATAGAGTAAAAATATATGGTAATTTCTCATTTAGATTAATTCTTGTTTAGGGGAAAATTGATTTATATTGATTTTCCCTTTATGATGAAATTTTGTGTGAAAATGCAATATTTAAAGTAGGGATAAAAACATCACCTAAAATAATAAATTATCCCTACTTTTAAAATGATTACTTTCTTTGGTATAGATATTTTATCATTCTATTTGGGGTAAAGTAGATTTATCCTAATACTTTGCCCCTTTTCATAATGGAACGGTTTAATATCAAAAGAAAGTAAATTTATAGATGGTTTAATATTGAGTTTTGCCTACCATCTTACACCAACAATAAAGAGCAAAACGGAAAAATAGAATGATAAATACAGAAATCAAAGAATTAGCGGAAAACGGGGATTTAATGACTATATCCCCAAACATTAAAGACAAAAACAATTTCTATTATCTTAGTTTAGAAAATGTCTTAGAATCAATAAAACGGGGTTCTATAAGGGATTTTTCAGATAATCCATTTACAATAATAGAAATCAAACCCATTATTGATGAAATACGGAATGAAAAAGACCATAATAGACAAAATGAATTAAAAATAAAAAAATTACCCGTCTTTTATCACGGTGGTTTATTAAATGGAAAAGTTGAAATCCTATCTAATACAATCTTTATTGATATAGATAATTATGATTATTCCAAATATGATTATATTATTGAAACCCTTAAATCATTCCCACAAGTTTACACCATATTTTCAACACCATCTAATAAATATAGGCTGAAAGTAGGAATTAAACACAATTTGAAAGACCCTAAATTATTCACTGATTTATATAAGGATATTTCTGAAAAACTTAATGATTACTTTTCAGGATATAATTTAAAAGTTGATTCATTATGTTGTAATCCTGACAAACCTATATTTTTCAGTTATGATCCTGAAATATGGATTAACTATGATTTTGAAGAATATAAGTTTACAAAGAAAGAAATAATTATAGAAAAGGCCGTTAAAGAAATAGACCTTAGAAATAAAGAAACAAAGGTAATTGATGAAAATGATTATTGGGTTTATAGTGAGGAATTAGGAAACGGAAAAACAAAATTCAATACTTCAAAAGGTTATTTCAGTACGGGAAACATAGATAAGGCAATATTTGATTCATTTAGATTCAACTATTGGAATAATGATGATTTTGGAAGATTTGAAGAAGGAAATAGAGGAAATTGGATTTATAAAGTAAGTAGGGAATTATTTCAATATATAGATGATTATGATAAAGTAGTTGAATTATTGGAAAACTTCAATTCTAACCAAATAAACAGATTAGATGATACGGAAATTGAAAGTGTATGCAATAATTCATTTAAGGCATATAAAAACAAATCAACCTACAATGAATTAGGGTGTAGGAGAAATTACGCTATTACAAAAGTAGCAGGATTTAAAAGGAATGAAAATATCAATAAAAGGAAAGGGGATAAAAGATGATAACTTTGGCTATAGTTTTAATTATTGATTTCCTTATGGTGGGAATTTGTTTATTCCTGAATGATAAAGACACAAAGGAATATTTTTCAAATAGAAATGCAGATAGATATTGGAATAGGGAAATAAAGAAGTATTTTAAAGATATATGAAATTATGAGTTGGATTTATACTTTATTATTTGGCTTAATAGGTTTATTTGCTTTAATATTATCAATGAAAGATGATTGGGGAGATTGGTTTAAATGACTCTAAACCAATCTATTAGGTAATATTTTTGTATTGATATTTTCTGATAAATAATAATCATCTTCATTCTGAAGATTTCCACAGCGTTTTTTTATAGGTGGAACAAAAATTTATCTTTCAGGGGCTATCTTGCATTATACTAAGGAATCACCCTCTCAATGATATAAAAATGTTCCAGTGCTTTAATAATGATAAAAAAAAAACGCCTTAGAAAAAATGAAGCGTAGCGGATTAGATATTAGCCGCTGACCCATTAAAGGGCAGCAGCGGCGGACTAATATAGAAAATGAAAGATTAGCGTATGCAGAGCGTATGCAAATAATTAACCTAAAAATCAAAATTACTATGATAATGATTGAAAAAAGTTTATATGAAGAACTAACTTCTACAGGTGTGCAATTTAATGAAAATGACCTTATAATTATCCCTGACCACAAATCAAAAAGGGGTTTAATAGAATTTAATCCACTTACAGAAACAAAAAGAAGGAAGAAACTAAGAGAAGAAGAAAAGAGAAAAGTAGATTCAATTCCATCACCTTATTTAAAACCCCAAAATGATGAATATTTTAATATGAAATGGTTTTGTAGAAAGGATTGATTATGATAGAAGTTATAAATATACCAAAGGGAACAAGATATATTTCCCAATATCCTGAAATTGAAAAACAAATAATCAAACCATTTCCAATTTTAATCAATAAAGAAATTACGGGTTGCGGATTTAGTAGTTATTTCCTGAATAAAGATGTATTTAAAGAACCCGTTATTTTATGCAGTCCAAGAAAGTTTATGATACGGTCAAAAACACATAATCCAAACTTTTCCTATCTGATTGAGTGGAGGCCTGAAAAAATGGAAAAATCATCTATTCAAAAACTAAAGGAAAGATTAAAAATGATAATTGAATCAAGACTTATTTTCAATGAGCCACCAAAAATTATCACTACTTATGATAGTTTTCATTATGTGAAAGAAGTATTACAAGAAATGGAAATGTTAGATGATTTCAGGATTATAGTAGATGAACAACAAAGCATTATAAAAGATAGTGCTTTCAAAGGGAACACAATAAAAAATTTCCTGAAAGATCTAAACGGATTAAACAAAGTAATATATCTTTCAGCAACACCAACCCCAAAGATATTTAATGATAGAATCCCAATTTTGAAAGACATTTATACTATAGTCCTGAATTGGTGCAAGGATGATTTAAGAAAGATAAATTTCAGGATGATTCCTTTAAAGCAAAAAGAAACATTCACGGATATAGTCAGGAAATACAAAGATAAATATGATAAAGACGGATATTTCAAAAAGAAAACCATTTCAGGAATTGAACATTTCAGCCGTGAATTATGTATATATGTTTCCAATATTGAAATCATCATACACATTATAAAAGCCTTGAATCTGACAAATGAAAATACTGATGTAATTTGTAGTGAAAATGAAAAGACGGTCAAAAAATTATATGACAAAACAAGAAAATCAGGTATAAGAAAAAGCGGATTCAAGCCAGCAAAACCAAAACAAATAAATGAGCCTCACAAAACATTTACATTTATTACACGGTGCAGTTATGAAGGCGCGGACTTTTATTCAACAAATGCCACCACAATAATATTATCAAATCCATCTATTGACTGTATGAGTGTAGATATTGGAATTGATCTAAAACAAATAATTGGCCGTGAAAGATTGGAAAGTAATGTTTTCAGGGATGATATTACACTATTTACCCAAGTGCATGGAAAGTTTAAATCCTTTGAGGAAATGAGAAAATACAAACTGAATAATTCCCAAAAACTTCTACAATTTATAGATTCAAATTTAGTGGGTTCTTTGAAACTTGACTTTACCAATGATTATTTAGAATTAGATGAATTTACAAACAATCCCCAAATTTCTGAAATGAGAATGTTATGTGAGGATTATTCTGAATCTGTAAGGCTTGACCAATTCAAAGGGGATAAGTATGTATTTAAAACTTTCAATGAAGGGGATTATTATAATAACAAACTGAATGATTCTGATTTAGACCTTTTGAATAGGTTTTACTCTAATTTCAATATTCAGTTTTCATTTATGGGCAAGATGGAATTATTATGTAATTTCTTAGATCAAAACCCACAATTTAAATATATCATTCAAAACAATTCCAACCTACCACAAAATTACTATCAATATTATGAACTATTGGGAACAAAGATAATAAAGGCTTGTTTATTCCGTGAAGATATGATTTTAGAGAAAATAAATATCCTGAAATCTGAAAATTCAATTAAAAGTGAAATATACAAGGCTTTCAAAGTAGGTGATTCTATTGAAGTAGGTAGAGCAAAAGAGATTTTGAATGATATTTACAAACAACTGAATCTAAAGAAAAAGGCAAAATCCACAGACTTAAACCAATACTTTAATATTTCAGATTTTAGCAAAAGAATAAAATCCGTAAAGAAAAGATTGGTAAGGATTGACGGAATTAAGATGTAATAATGATTAAGACGGGGGCAGGGTTGAAAGTTTTTGTTATGCCGTTAAACCCCAACGCAACCCCTTTAAACACACACGGCAAATTTCAAACTTTTTCAAGATTATGAAAAAACAAAAAATTGAACGGCATTTTACAAATAATGCCCAAATGATTGAAACAACTGAAAACAGAAATTTCAGTATTAACACACAAACCAAAAACAAACCTTTAAACCTTAAAACAATGGAAAACAAGAATTTCAGCATTAAGAATTTTATTGAATCTTTGGAGAAAAGAGAATTAACTAAGGAACAGACTGAATATTTAGAAAACAACAGAAAGAATTTTGTTGAATTGGGCTATAATTGCACAGATTCAAACCTAATTGATAAGAGAACTATTTTAGCCGCTTCTATTGCAGGGGACAAAGAATTAAAAAGTGAAGGATTCCAAAAACCAAACAACATTTTGAATTATTGCAAGATCTATGAAAATTTAGTGTGTTCCTGCAAGATTCCCGTAGTAGAAGAATTAAATCCTCAATGGTTAGGGGAAGCGTCAAATATTACTATTTCAGACCCTTCAATAAGTGGATTATATTTCACCCCTTCAAGATTAGGAACGGTTTTAAATGTTTCTAAAATGTTCTTTAATCAGTCTGAAAATATGGAAAATGAATTGATTTTGATGATGAATAAAGAATTAGATAATAAACTAATTTCTACTATTTTCACAGACTACCAACAAGGAAATAATGACCCAATATTAAGCGGAATTTTCAATAATTCAAATGAAGTCAATTATACGGGTTTAGATGATATTATTGAATTGCCCTATAATGTTCAGGTAAATAGCGGATTAGGATATTATGTTATAAGCCCAAAAGCAAAGAAAGAAATCTTAAAGTTAGATTCAACCGCTTTTTCAAATAATACGCTTTTTGGAGAATCTTATATAATTGAACCTTTAATGAAAGATGGTTTAATTGGATATATTGATTTATCAAAACTTATTGTTTGCAGTTGGTCTTATGTTGATATTACTATTGACAACCAAACAAAAGCGCATAAAGGGGAAAATCTTATTTACTTGACCGGTTATTATGATTTCAAGTTAGTTTCTAATGGTTGCGCCCAATGGATTGATTTAGGAGATTAAGAAGATGACACAAACAGAAAAAGAACACAATAAAAAACTTAGTTCTATCTATGAAGAACGGCAAAAGAAAATTGATGATATTTTTTCAAGGTATAGCAAAGGACTTATCAATAAACAAGAAAAAGATTCATTATTAAAAGCCGTTGATTTAGACACAAAAGAACAGATAATTAAACTTGAAAAAGAGTATTATTACAATAGAAAAACCTATTGATTAAAATTTAGAATCTGTCAAAATTAAACTCTAAAGTGCTGATTTTCAAATTAAATAGTTTAGGGTATTTTTAAAGTCAAATTCATATAATTGAACATCGCGGAAATCAGCAGCAGCAGTCCCACTGCCAACAGGCTGTGCATCATCACCTTGTCGCCTCTTTTCAGTACAGTTTGCCCGTCATAATAAAACACCTCATCCAAACGCACCAGTTTGATTGTTGAAGCATCAACCGGATGTTCTCTTCCAAGTATCTTATTGAATAAAACTTCTGTCGCCGTGGCCAACTTCTCGCTCAATGCGTCTCGGTCGACATCTGGAAATGTCTTGATGAAGAGCCATACGTTCTCGAACATGTTGGCGGGAACGGCAGGGCTGTCAAAGCCACCATAATAGGTCATGCCATCAGTAATATCCACATTGACAATCACATCGGGGTTGGAATAGAAAAGCGAGGTGCCCACGTCAGTGAACACTCCAACGACGGTGAAGTTATGCTTCATCATTTGGATAGTCCGCCCAATCACCTCGCCCGATTGCGACAAAACCTGCGCCATCTCTTCCGACACGAAAGCCGTCAAAGTCTCATTGATCTGGTCGGGTTGGCCTTCCGCAAACTGGACGGGAAAGAAGTCGAAAAAGTCGCGGTCGCAGCCCAGCACCTGTCCCAGACGCAACAACTGCCCGTCGGCCTTCATCTCCGTGGCATAGAGCCATCCGAACTCGGTGATGGCCTTAATCTCAGGGATGCTCTCCCCGATAGTTT
>Ga0247610_10007847_pt1 | contig 10904 bp, 5 predicted proteins | sample 174DNAGHGhighgp2_FD_193483 | JGI IMG/M metagenome (GOLD analysis project Ga0247610, IMG submission 193483) | Sheep rumen microbial communities from Palmerston North, Manawatu-Wanganui, New Zealand - 1742 DNA GHGhigh gp2 | ecosystem: Host-associated > Mammals > Digestive system > Stomach > Rumen ...
ATTTATAAGCACCATATAATAATGGATATAAATCGTCTGGACAATCTAAATTATCAGTATTAGCAATAATATGAATATCTAAATCTGAGTCTTTAGTATAATTATAACTTACATTAGAACCAACCAAAATAATATCTTCAACATCGATCTTAATTCCATCTTCTTCTAGATCAGATAAAAAATATTCAACAATTAGATTAATTTTATCTAAAACTTCATCTTTTAATTTTTCATCTTCATTAAATAATTTTGGGTTTAATGTTTCATGTTTTTCAATATCTTCATCTAACTGATCTGATTTACCTTCCAATTGATCAGTCATGAATTTATGATTTTCTTGCCATTCATCTTCACTAAAATCAACTTTATAATCAAACATTAAAGACTTAATTTGATATAAATATAAATTAAATAAATTTAATAACGATTCTTTTACACGATCATCTTGAGTAGTCTCAATTTGTTTTCTTAATCCATATAATTTTTGTTTAGCATTATCTTTGTCAATAAATATTAAATCTTCAGTTAATTTATCATTTAATTCATCATGGTCTTTTGGATTAAATAATGTTATTTCAACATCAAATACATCATCAATAGTATCTAAAGAAAAATCAGTAGCAACTGGAGCTCAACCAGTATTTTCTTCTAATTCTTTAAATATTACACTTAAATCTTTAAAATAATTTGACCAAGTACCACAGCCATTTAGACCACCACCAAGTCTAAATACATAGCGCTCGGTTTCGTGGTCTACAGTTCCTGGCTCACCTTTTTCTTTATAATATTTAATAGAATCTTCATCATATAAAACATAGTTAGAAGTTTTTTCTGCAGTTGGAGTTTTTAATTTTAATATTTCTTTTTTAATTTTCTCAATATTATCTTCTGGAGCGAGCTCTTCAAATAAATTTCTGAAAATATCCATAATGCACTCCTAAATATTTGTTAATTATTCTTCATCTTCATCTTTTTTATCGTAATAACTATTTAATCCTTGCATTCTTGCTGGAATAACAAATTTTAAATTACATTCATCACAGCAATATCCATGTTTATATGGTTCTGCATTGTTTCCATAACCTTTATATGGTTCACCACAAATACAACAGATTTGTTCTTCATTTGCATCTTCAAATAATTTACGATCACCTTCATAAGTATCAAAAGATAAATTAAATGGATCTTCATATTTTACTTCAAATCCTTCTGTAATCTTTAATTTATCTACCTTTGGATATAGAGCAATTCCACCCCATGTTCCACGGTAATAAATATCACCCCAAGGATCTTTACCTACTTCAGTAATAGTTCCTTCCTTACCAGCATAATCATCTGCAGCTGGATCATTTGGATCAATTGAAATTATTGTAACTTTCTTTCCAACTAAATCTTCCATATTATCTTCCTTTGATTCAACGAATGTGTTTTGAGTCATTCTATCGTCATAATTTTGATCGAATTCTGACTTTGTAATTTGATCTGGTGATTTTCCTAATTTAGGACGTTCTTCTTCATGTTTAATGAATAAGTCATAATCCATTACTAATACACCATTTTTATCTCTTAGTGCATGCTCATCGTACGTATAAATAATATCATCATTACTTAGCTTTTGTACATCATCATGATCATCTAAGTTCTTTAAAGTATACACAGAACAGTTCTCACCAGCGTCAGCTACATCTATTAAAGCTTTTAATACGTCTTTCTTATTTGCACAGAAAATATTTTGAGGTCTAATATAATATCTCTTTGTTTCACGTTTTTCTTCTAAATCTTTATCTAAATCTTCTTTAATATATTTAACAACAGGAGCACCATATGTAGCATTCTTAGTTGATAAATAATAAATTTGATTTGAATATAATGCTCTTACTCTAGGTTTAGCGATAACTCCACCTTTATCTAATTTAGAACGAGTTTCTAAATTATCTTCTTGATCAAACTCAACAGCAGAAATAGTTTGTTCATCTTTAGCAATTTCATCTAAAACTTTACGTTTTAATTTTTCCATATTCCAACGATTGGATTTTTTATCTAGTTTTTCAGCAGTAGAAAGAACTAATTGAACTAATTGATCTCTACCAATTTGTTTAAAGTTTGGCCATTCTTGTCCTTTAATAGTTAATTTAAACCAATAACAAACTCTTGGTTTACTTCCAATTGTTGGATAGAATAAAATTGTTCTAAAATCTGTAGTTTTATTAACTTTATCATCTCTTTGAACTAATTTACCAACTGAATAATAATCAGCTGAGAAGTCACCTTCTCTATTAGCACCTGGTTGATAATCTAGATGTGTACCTTTGTCGTTATCTAATTGAGCAACTTTTTTAGCTACCGCTAATCTAGCATCTCTATTATTATCTAAGTCAGCTCTTGCTTCAATATAATCTATTCCAGTATATCCAACTAATTCTGTTGTTTTTACAATTTTAAATAAATCAACTAATTCTTTATATAAATATAATGGTCTAACATAACCAACTTTAAATTCTTCTTCGATTTCCAATCCAATTAAAGCATCTTCAATTTGCTTCTGATCAAGAATCTTTACTTCATCTGGAATTTCAAAGTCACCTTGAACATGTACTGCATTACTATATGCAGTTGCTTCATTTAATCCTTCAGCCATTCCACCGTTTCCACCATCACCAGTTGATGGAGTAGCAGTTGTTTCACTAGTAGTTGTATGTGTTGTTGTATCTACATTTGTTTCATTATTTGAATCATCATCTGGAAGTATAGCATCTTTATTAAATTGGTTCATATTTAAAGATAAATTTCCAGTAGTATATGTACAATTAGAATATTTTTTCTTTTTACGTTCTGCCATTATAATTCTCCTAATTAATTTTTAAGATTAAAAAATCTGTATAAGCGTATTTATGAAAGGAATAAGTTAATACGCTTATACAGATAATTTAGCAATAATTATTTAATTTTTTTATTAATCTAATGAATATTGTTTATTCCAAAGTGCACCATGTAAGTACTTACATAACTTAGATGAAGCATCTCCACCTTTCCATACCCAGAAGACAGCACCTTCTAGTTCAAGAGTTGGATAATTTGTTTTTTCATAGTCTTGTAAATCACTATCTGTTACAATCATAACATTAGTAAATGTACTATTTCTAATTTGTGTGTATATTTCTGGCCAAGCGCTAGTTCCACCACTACCTTCGTTCTTTGGTGTATCATAAACTGAACTATCGAAATATTTATACTCTAAATCTAGAAGTCCATCATCTTGATAAGCTTTTAGTCCAGAACATAATGCTCGTGCTTTATCGAAGTCTTCTTTATGCCAAGAACCAGATTGATCAATATAAACTCTCATGTATGGTTTCTTATCATCAAGTCTACGTTTATCTTGGTGACCTTTTCTAATCATATTATTATCTTCAGCATGTCTATTCATAATTCTATATGATTTTATAGAAAGCTTATACTTTTCTACTTGCATTCCGATAAGTTTTTCGATATCACGTTTTAATTCAGCTGCAGTATAAACTGCTTGATATGCATCAGCTGAATTAGACTTCTTTTGAGCACCAGAGTTCTTAATAATTTCTTTTTCTTCTTGATCGATTTCCATATTAGCAAATGGATCATTATTTAAAGCTGTTACTACAGAACCTCTCTTCTCTAAATCTTTACTTATAGAGATTTGTAATATTTGACTTAGATCATTAATTCCTTGAAGAAGAATATCTTCAACTTTATCTGAATCCTCATATACATGATTTTCAGCATCTTTTAAATCTTCTAAATCTTTCTTTAATCTATCTTTAGTTGATTTATCTAGTTTCTTATCAAATTTATTATTTTCTAAAACTTTTGAAATATGCTTTTGAAGTCTGTTTATTCTTCTCAATCTATCTTTAGCTTTAGCTTCATTTTTTTCACTAGGTAATTCTAGAGTATCATCATCTGCTGAATTGTCTTTTGGTGTATTTTCTTTTTCTTTATCATTTGACTTTTCACCATTTTGATCTTGTGGATCTTTATTAGCTTTTGAATCTGAAGATTTATTATCTTTATCTGATTTATTTTTATCTGATTTTGTTTGACTAGACTTATTATCGCTGTCGTTACCTACTTCAAAATTATTTTCGTCACTATCAGATCCTGCCTGATGTTCTTTAGAATCTTGATCAGAGTCTGAACTACTATCTGAACTACTTTGACTACTTGAAGAAGAATCTCCACTTTGATCTTCTGAATCATCTGAGTCTTTAGAATCACCATTCTTTCCTTTTTGACTTTGGTTATCATCTGAATTATCTTCTGACTCATCATCATCTAATCCACCAAATTCATCATCATCATTATCATCTAGATCGTCCAAATCATCTAAGTCATCAAGATCTGTATCATCTAGATCATCTAGGTCGTCCTTATTTTGATTTTTACCTTTACCGTTAGAATTATTATCTTGATCGTCTAAATCGTCTAAATCTGAGTCGTCTAGATTATCTAAATCAGAATCATCAAAGTCATCTAGATCGTCTAAATCATCTAGATCGTTTCCGTTTCTATTCTTTGGAGGCTTTCTATTATTTGAATTGTCCAGATTATCTAAATCATCTTCATCTTCAAAGTCACCACCATCATCTGATCCGCCATTATTTTCATCTGATTGATCATCTTTTTTATTCTTTTTATTCTTTGATTGACCGCTACCACTATTTCCACCATTATTGCTGTCATCATCGTCGTCGTCATCATTTTCTTCTTTAGATGGAGTATCACCAAGGTCGATTTGTTTTTGTTTTTTCATTAAATCCTCTGGGTCGTCAAAGTCCATTGACATTCCAGCTCCACTTTGATTATCTTGACTTAATACCGGTAAGTCTGGATCTATCTCCATTGGTGGTAGGTCATCTGGCATTGGAGGCATTCCACCTCCACCACCTTGTGGACCTTCAGGTTTAGGTTGCTTTTTCTGTAATATTTGAACTAATGCATCTGCATATCCTTGTAATGCATCAAAAGTTCCGACTGTTGCTTCATTATCTACTTTCTTTAATAAATCATCTTTTTTCATTAAATAGCTCCATATCTCATCTCATAGTCTTCTTTAGAAAGAGTTCCATAAGAAGTTTTATTTGGAATAACATTTGATGCAGCGATTCGATTTAAAATCTCTTCTAGATCTTTTGAAGAAAGATTTTTATAAATATCTTTAACGTTATTCATGATTTCGTTATAAGCATTCTTATATTCTTGAGTGTGGAATTTTCTTTGAACGTCTACAACAGGTTTTTCGGCAATATTTCCTAATAAATATTTAATAATAGATGCAGTAATAGACTTTTGTTCTGGAGAAGTAATATAAATTTTTTCTGATTTACCATCAACTGTAATATCTCCAAAATATAATTTATCTGTTAATTTAGATTCACCAATCTTTCTTAAAGCCATTTTTAATTGGTCATCAGATTTATCCTTTAAGACTTCAAGAATTCTATTTATAATAATTTGTGTTCTTCTATATTTTACACCTAATGAACGATAATATTTTGATTTCTTTATCTGTTCGATACCATGAGCTCCAGATTTATCTTTTGTACCAAATGTAGCTGTTGGAGCATCAATTCTAGCATAAGATGAGTTTTTAAAATAAGACTTATCTAACATGCTTTTTGGAGCTGCATTTTTAATATTATTAAGTACATTTTGTCTAACTTGTTCTAACTCTTGTAAGCTTTTTTCATACATTTCTTCAAGAGATAATTTCATCCAAGCTTGTCTATGATCTTCAGTAACTAATCCACTAATAGTTTTACCATTTAAAACCATATAACGGACTGTATTTTTATCGATTTGAGAATATCTAAAATTAGAAATTTCATCATCCATAATTATATTTAAAAAGTCTTGGAATGAATTACTATTTGCTAAATCTTTCCAAGAATTAGCACCTTTAACTTTTTTTGCACTTGCATTAAGTTTATTAACCATTCTTAATTGATGCATCATTAGATTATGAGATAATTCATGTCTAAGAAGTACATCTAATTGGTCAAAAGTTTGAGGATTCGTTAAGAATCCTCTACTTATATAAATGACCGGTTTTGTTACATCTGTTGAAATTGCAGCAGTAAAATCTGGATCATCTTGAATTTCAACGATATTTAAATCATAATAAAGTAAACGTTTAGCAAACTTACTATGTTTTTTATTAATTAATAATTTAATTATCTGATTTTTCCAAGTTTTTTCTTCTTGAGTCATATAATCAGTTGCAGATTCACGTAGATTATTAAGTTTATGCATATAATCTCCTTATATTGCAATTAAATTTAATTACATTTTAATATTATCTATACTATTGTTAATTGCATTTGTAATTGCGTCTAATTCTTGTGTATTAACTGCATTACCAGTTGCTGAATCTGTACTACTGTCATTAGCGAATAAATCATTATCTATTTCTTCACCATTTTCTGCTTGTTTTACTAAATCATCAAATTCAGTAGCAACATTATCATCATTGAATTCATCTTCAACTTCATCTGGATTAACGTCATCGTCATCAATAGCTTGATCTAATTGAGAAATATCACCATAACCAGGAATATTTACTGGAGGTTGTTTATAATCTTTTAAAAGTTTTTCAAGCATATCTTTATCTTTATCTAAGATATTTGACCAGTCTCTTAAATCATCTTCGGCTTGGTCAGGTAAATCTACAAGATTTAACGGAGCAATCTTACCAATATAGTCTAAGATTTGTTGAGCCATTGTTGCTTCTGGATGATATACTAATGATGCGATTAATTGAGTTAATAATCTTTGGTTAAACATTGTTTTATCACCATTATATAAGTCTTGTAAATCATCTTTAGTATCAAATCTAAAATCTGGAGAAGTAGTTAAATAAATTGCTATATGTTTTTGTAAGAATGTTGTAGCATATACCCAAGCATAAGCTGGATCTGCTTCAGAAGTATCTTGATTTGCATCAGTAATTGCTTTTAACTCTTTATCAAAATACCATTTAAAATATGATGCTGCAGCTTTTGGAGATGAGTCAAATACTACTCTACGTAAGAATCTACTCATTTCAGCATCATTTAACTTAGCAGCACCTTTATCTTGAGGTACAGCTGGGTTGATAGCTGCTACTGTAAATAACATATTTTTAAAGAAATGGTATCCTTGTTTCTTTTCAGTATCAACTTGTCCACCAACTTGACCATAAATACAGTGCTCACCAATTAATGTTAAAAGTGAAGCTCTGATTTGGTCATCAGTTTGTCTATTATATTCATCTAAGAATAAGATTGAATTTGGTTCTTCAAGTGGAGCTAATAATTTAGAATAAGCCATAACAATTGAGTTCTTATCACTATCATTACTTAAATCTCTCATTACAGCACCATTAATTGCTAATTCTAGATCTGGGTCCTTTGCATTAACAGCAACTAGGTTAACACCATTAGCCTCAGCCCAAGCTTTAATAGTAGCAGTTTTTCCACCACCAGGAAGACCTTCAACTAATATATTGAAATCACGTGCAAAGTTTGCGTCTGGTTGTTTCTTAACTCTTTGTTTAATTGCTGCAATTTTTGAATCTCTTAATGAACGATTTAAAACTGAATAAACAGCATTCTTAGGTAAATTTCCACCTTTAAGATCTAATAAATTTTGAAGATCAATAACTTGTCTTACCTTTGATGGTTTTGAAGGTTTTTTAGTTGTACCTACAACATCGCCTGAAGGTAATGTTTTTGCATTATCAACATGAGCTTCAGCTGGCTTTGGTTGTTCTTGTTTAGGTTGAGGAGCTGGCTCTGATTTAGGTTGTGGTTGTGGTTTAGATTGAGGTTGAGGTGCTGGTTGTTCTTTTGGAGTAACCTTTTGAGTTTTTTCTTCATCACCATCTAAATCATCTAATCCATCTAAATCAGCATCATCGAAATCGATATCATCTAAATCTAGGTTATCTAAATCTAGATCGTCATCATCACCATCTGCTTCTCTTAATGGTTTTAAATTTTCAATAATTTTTGTTTTCTTAATTTTCATTTCTAACTCCTAGTAATATCTTCTAAAAGCTTCATCATATGCTTTTCCGTATTCATCTGACCAAGTTTCAACACCATCATCATTAGTTATAGATTCTTGAACTGATTCAAATAAATCTTTGGCTGCAATATATGCTTCACCGAATTCTGTTTTAATTTTATAGAATTTACGAGTAAATACTTCTAAGTTTCGTCTCCAGTTAGGATCGACTTCGAATAATTTAATAGCTTTAATCTTTAAGTCACTTACTACAATATTATTTGTATCAATTCTTCCTTCTGGATTAGCTAAAACTTGATCTAATACATGTTGAGCTTCTTGAGGAGTATTGAAGAATAACATTTGATTTTGTAGTGTAGATGAACCTGCAATATGAACTTTTAATTCACCTTTATCATTTAATCTATCAGTGTTTGGTTGTAATTTCTTAGGATTAATATCACCAATTTCACCAGTTCTAGTATTTAATAATTGTTTCTTTAGAGGCATAACATATGCTTTTGGAGTTTTATTACTAGTCTTATTAGCACTACCAGCTATAATATAAATATATCCACCTGAACCAGTCATTTCAATTGGACTACCTGGTGTACCAATTAAATCGATTACATATGGAGACATATGAGGATAGAATGAACGGTCTGGTTTCTTTCTATCTACATCTTTATTTCTAGAACGTTTTACAACATCACTTTGATTTCCATAGTAATGATCACCATCTTTTACTCTTTTTCTTCTCTTTCTCTTTGGTTTAGTTTCACCTTCAGCAGGTTGAGCTTCTGTAGGTTGTGCTTCAGGTTGAACTTCACTAGCTTGAGTTTGTTCTGGTTCTGCAGCTGGCTCTTGTGTAGGTTCAGCTTCAGCTGTACTAGTTGTAGGTTCTTGATTTACATCTGTTGGTTCAGTAGTTTGTTCTGGTTCTTGTGTAGGTTCTTCAGATTGTGTATTAGAATCAGCTCCAGCAAATAAACCATGTTTAATTAATAGTTTACCAAAATTTGATTCTTTAAATGCATCAACTTCATAAACAGAAGGAGCACTAGATTGATCCCATACTAAACCTTTAAGTTTACAGAACATTGCAAATGCAACAAATACTTGTTTTACACTTAAATTAAATTCTTCACCACCTAATTTATAAGTATAGTTATTAGCGAAAGCTCTAAAATATTCATCTATTTCTGAAACTCTATAACTCTTTTTCATTAAAAGAGAAATAACAAATTTAGATAGTTTATAGAATCTTTCATTAACATTAGTTACATAATCAGAAACATCTGTATTCTTAGCTGCTCTAATAACAATTTGTAACCACTTATTCAATACTTTTGTATTAATTTCCATGTTCTACTCCTATGTTATATTAATTGAAATTTTAATTTTCAAAATATCAATTAATTTAGCAAACTATTATTTTTTAGTAAAATAAAAAACGTGAAATGTCACGTTTTTACTTTTTGTCTTTTAATATATAATGGCAAGATGGATATCCAGAACAACCATAGAATAATTGACCCCATCTGTTTCGTCTTAATTTTAAAGGACTACCACATTCAGGACAAATCTTTTCTCCATCTGTATTAATTTTTCCTTCACTATTATTTGCAATAGATTCAGTTAATGTATTATAGAAATTATTTAAAGCTACTAGTTTTTGTAATTTTCCTTCAGCTATTAAATCTAATTCATGTTCTAGTTCATTGGTATATTGTAAACTAATTAAATTAGGGAATGCTCTAGTTAAAGTTGTAGCTGTTAATCTACCTAAATCTGTTAATACCATTTCTTTTCCTTCTAATTTACAATATCCACGAGATTCAGATAAGATAGTATCAATAATAGTTGCATAAGTAGATGGACGACCAATACCAGCTTTTTGTAATTCTTTATTAAATGTTGCTTCAGTATATCTTGGCTTTGGTTTAGTTGATTTCTCTTGACCATCTAAAGAACATTTTTCTAGAATTTCACCTTTTTTAAAAGTTTCTTTTACATAAATATCATCTTCATTTTCATCATCATCTTTATAAGAATAAACTACTCTATAACCTGGATCAACAATTTCATTAGAAACTAATGTAAATAATTGACCATTATTTTCAATTAAATAAGTTGTTTCTGAAATAGTTGTAGGAGGTAATGCTGAAGCAATTGTTCTTTGCCAGATTAATTTATATACTTTTAATAATAAGTCATTCTTAATATATTTTGCAAGTTTTTCTGGTGTCATTGATGGATCAGTACATCTTAAACATTCATGTCCATCTTGAGCATTTACATTTTTCTTTCCAGTTCTTGGCTTATTAAATGAGTTTTTACCATAAGTTGATTCAATATATGGCTTTAATTCATCAACGAATTCTGGAGCCATTTCTGTTGAGTCTGTACGTATATAAGTAACTAAACCAACATGACTACCATTAACTTCTATACCTTGGAATAATTGTTGAGCACAACTTTGTGCATCTTTTGTTTTTAAACGTAATTTACTTGATGCTTCTTGTTGGAATGATGGAGTATCAAAAGGAGGTTTTGGATTTTCTTTCTTTTCTTTCTTTTCAATACTTTTGATTTTAAATTTATTTCCAAGACAAGATTTTACAACATTTTCCATTTCAGCATAAGTCTTAAAATGTTCAACTTTATTATCTTCAGTTCCATAATACTTAGCTTTAAATTGAGTTTTATTCTTTTCAAAATTTAAATATAAATCATAAAATAATTCTGGTTTAAACTCTTGAATTTCTTTTTCTCTATTTTCTAGTATGATTAATCCTGCAGATTGACATCTACCAACTGACTTAGCACCAATGTATAATCTAGCCCATTCAGATAAACTATAACCTAATAATTTATCTATG
>Ga0247610_10007848_pt1 | contig 10903 bp, 4 predicted proteins | sample 174DNAGHGhighgp2_FD_193483 | JGI IMG/M metagenome (GOLD analysis project Ga0247610, IMG submission 193483) | Sheep rumen microbial communities from Palmerston North, Manawatu-Wanganui, New Zealand - 1742 DNA GHGhigh gp2 | ecosystem: Host-associated > Mammals > Digestive system > Stomach > Rumen ...
AAAATTACTGATCTTTTTTAAAACCAATGATTGAAATGAAAATATTTGTCTAACTTTGCACCGCATCCCTGAAGTCACAGACTTCGGACACACTGGTTGAAACACTACCTCCTAAAAAAGCTGAATCTACCATAATTTTTGTCTTTGGGTGCAAAGTTACGAAGAAAAAGAATACTTACAAGCAAAAAGCAGGCTTATCTGGGACATTTCCCGCAATCAGTTTTTTGGGGTTAACAAAGCATCAAGGGTTACACCAAAAGGCGGAACCCTTGACGGTCTTGGACGTTATAGCCTATTTCTTCATCTCATCGTTTCCATCTTGAATGTCAAGCTGAAACGTGCCTCGTTTTCCTGTCCAGCGGAATGGAAAACATAGCTGGGTTGTTGCAGCAAATCGATGGTGACACCAGAGATACGGTCTGTCAGTTGAAGAACACTGAAACTGGTATCGCTTACATCGACCGACAGCGTAAAGTCACCGCTTTGCATGTTGCTGAAGAAAAGTTCAAGTGACTCGCAATCGCTGTCGACATGCGCAATGGCGTAGTCATGGCCGTTGTCGCGAATCCAAAGGCTTGGGACACTTCTGGAAAGGTTCTCCATCTTGTCGAGACCGATGCCTTGACCGAAATAGACAAAAGCCCGGTCTTCTCCCCAGCTGCCCGACACTTTCAGCACTACACGACTTGAGCTGGCCTTTGCGTCGCTCGATTCGGAGAGAGCTGTCGCATTGCTTTTGGCAATGGTCAAATCAAGGCCTGCCATGGTCTTCACCAAAATGCCTTGTCCAGGCATGATGGCATCCTCGTATGTATGAACATGCCAAGCACCTTCATTGGTGAGCGTATAGTAGCCTGAAGCGAGTTGGGCGTTATCAATAGCACCACCAGCACCCTTGTAGATGACATGCGGGAAGGGATTGCCGATGAGGTTGAAGCCACTCAACGCATCTGGTCGTTCGGTGTAGGTAAGATGATATGTCACCGCAGTGTTACTCAACGTGCCCATAAAGGCCGGAGCGAAAGAATTGCTGTTCGCGTAAAGATAGCCACGCCCCTTCTCAAAGGTGGCAAAATCAGGGTGATTGGCCTTGTAGTTTTGCCATTCTTCATGTGTCAGGTTGGTCTCATCAAAACGGTAGAGGTCGAAGTTAGGAGTCAGGAAGTCGCTTTCAGCAATGGGCATTTCGTCCATCGGCGAGGCGATGGTGTACCATCCATCGGGGCCGCTGCTTGGGTAAGCGGCAATGCCCTTCTCCATCGTAGCGGCCACGTTGCTGGTGGCATTGATGAGTTGTGCACCGTCTTCTATGACTAAACCCGAAATCTCGGTATTGACCAATTCTCCCGAAACTATCAAAGACTTGCCTGATTGCAGAGTGAGCGACTGACCTTCGGAAACGGTCAGTGCACTCACGGTGACGTTGATGTCGAGTTGGCAAGGGGTTTCGATGAAGACTTCATCGTTGATACTAGGCAGTGTTCCTCCCTGCCAATTGGAGGCTTGACTCCAATTGCCTAAGGTCGTAAAATGGAAACCCGCTGGATTAAAATTAGCTACATATTCTGCATCTTCTATCACCGTGAAACTGTAAATGGCATCTGTCGAAACTTCCACACCGTCTTTGGTCCAATTGACAAAACTATAACCTACATTTGTGTTAGCCACTAATGTGCATATCTCACCAACATTAAAGACACCCGAACCTATTATCGTTCCACCGCTGGCGGGCAAAGAAAGTGCATTGATAATGCAAGTGCTAGTGTCCTGTAAAATTCTAACCAAACGGACAGACAAACCCGTAGACCTATTTCCAGCATAATAATTCACCCATTCGTCTGAAAATCCCCAATCAATTGCATAATTGTCAAGATTGCCATGACATGTAGAAGACCAATAATGTCCACAATCATTTAAGTAAAACAAGGAAGTTCCATAATAACGTGCTCCTGCTGCTGGTAAGAAAACAGCTCCATTGGATTCGAATGTATTAATCCACATAGTCAAACTAATAACATTGCTGTCGAAAGGAGATTCTGATACATTGACATTCTGCAATTCATAAATAGAGGATCTCCAATTGTCAGGCACGAGTATGAGGCCATTCACATTGTTCACTTGTGCCTTAGCATATCGAACACCTGAAAAAGTCGTCCTCGTATTCAATAAATAATTCCATTCCCAATAAGACAGGGTTCGCCATAGGTTTGGTTGATTTCCTCCGTTGATGATTGAATTGTAGACACCCCAATCGGCATTAACATTCTCCCCATCCAAACTATTAAATCCAGGAGGGCCAAACAAAGTACCATCGCCTTCAGTATTTGTATCCCATGGATGATAACACGTGTTACCATTATTCCATCCACTTGTTCCCCAACCAAACAAATCAATCCAGCCATCGTAGTTTTGTGAGATACCTGCATTACCTTCCCCAATGTGGTCGTATTGGTTGTTGGCAAACCGCCAAGTATTGGTTGATGCTTGATATTGTAAGTTGCCTTGCGAGAAACGAGCTTTTGTGTTGTTACCAACGGAGAAAACACCTCTCAACATTCCATCAATTCCAACATAAGAATAGTTAGCGACCAAGGTTCTGTTTCCTGTAATGGTGAATGAATACATCGTATCAGAAGAAGCCACCATTCCATTCTCCGTCCAATTAACGAAGACGTATTCTTCATTTGCAGTAGCCGTCAAAGTGCAAATAGTACCATACGCGTAGGTACCACAACCATCAACTATACCTGCGTTGGCCAAATTGAGTGAAACGAAAACAGTATAATTGTTTGGATTAAAATTAGCAACAAGACTTCTATCACCAGTCACCTCGAAGCTGTAGTTTATAGTGGAGGAAATTATCATCCCATTCTCAGTCCAGTTTACAAAAGTGTAGCCTTCATTGGCAATAGCATTCAAAGTCACTGTATCTCCATAGTTGTATGTGCCCATTCCGCTTACCGTACCACCTGTTACAGGATTGAGTGCTACAGAAACAGTGTAAGTATTCAAGCTGAAGTTTGCCACTAGGTTTCTAGCACCTGTCACCGTAAAACTATAGCTTGCACTGGTAGAAACTACATTTCCGTTTTCGGTCCAATTTATGAAAGTGTATCCGTTGTTGGACGTAGCTACTAAGGTACAGGTGGTACCATGGGCATAAGTGTCCCCACCAGTAATTGTTCCACCTGCTGATGGATTGGCTATGGCATTAATACTATAACTATTCAAGCTAAAAATCGCCACAAGGTTTCTATTGCCTGTTACCGTGAAGCTGTAATTCGCATTGGTAGAAACCACATTTCCGTTTTCTTTCCAACATGTAAAAGTGTAACCACTATTGGCTGTGGCTATAAGGGTGCAATTTGTTCCCGAACAATAAACACCTTCACCCGCTACCGAACCTCCTTCTGACGGAATTGCATCTACAGAAATTGCATAACTTGAATCGAGAATGTTGGTAAATTCACTCCATCCCGCTGCATTTCTGTATGCATTCACCGAACCGCATGGCACCGTAACAGGAATGTTTTTATTTACATTGTAGAAAACATAAGTGCCTAAATCTGGTGGATTTACTGCATTAACTGTGATAGATGTTATCTGACTACAACCATAAAATGCATAATCGGGAATTGATTGCACTTGTGCACCAATGGAAAGGCTGTGTATTGGTGTATTTTTTAGCCAATGTGCATCGGGGTTGAATGTAGATGGAGTTAATGGCGCTATTACGGAAGTACAGTTTTTCGCATTATAACTTAAAGAGTGCATTGCTGAACAATTTCTGAAAGCACTATTATAAATCATGGTAACATTCTGTGGTACACTAAAAGAACTCAATCCAGAACAACCAGCAAAAGCAGAACCTAGTATACTAGTTAAATGATTCGAATGTCTTATATTAATGCTTGTCAAATTGTTGCAATTTGAAAATCCACCAATACTAAAATCTAAATTACTATTGACGGTTATCGATTGTATATTACCACTATTCGAGAACCCACTAATTTGACTAAACGTTGATGGATAACTAGCTTGTCTTACAGTTGTATTACTAAAAGCACTCGAATTAATACCTACAACCGTATATGTTTTACCATTAATAAGAACAGAAGACGGGAAACTTATACTCAACATATTGTTATAATATCCATCATGACCTATTATGATTACTTCTCGAGGGTCAGTACTAGTAATACCATAATTTATGTGTTGCACTGTTTGAGCATATCCTTGCCCTATCTCTATCACAATCAGCAGCAGGACGAACAAGGCGGCACTCATCGCCTTTCCGATTTGTAAAGATTTTGTTTTCATCAGTTTAAGTATTTAATAAATTATGTGTTTTAACTCCGTTGAATCTGCGATTTCAACTTTTATTTTTCCTGGGCGGGCAATAAAAAAGACGTGAACCTTACTTTGAGTTGGCAACCTTGGCCTACCTCAGCCGCATATTTCAACTTTCAGTAAAGCCCACGTGGAAAACACGTAGGCATTGGCTTACTGCTTGAAATATGCAAATAATGTGGTAGATTAGGTTGCACAAGCTATTAAGCTAACGCTTTTTCTTTAAATATGTCTGGAGAGAGGGATTAGTTCATTCGATGTATTTTGGTAAGACTTTTGTTTCGATTGATGGGGGCAAAAATACACCATTTTTGGAATTAAAAAAAGAAATGGAGAAAAAACAAGATACAACAATCCAACAAGTTGTACTCCGTAGTTTTTTTGCTTGCTTTTTAGAAGTCCCAAAGTGGAACTTAATCGTTTCTCATTACCCCAATCGTTCAATGCAGCACCTATGCTGCTTAGTATCGCGCTCGTAGGTGATGCCCACAAGCAACAGATCGTCGGTGTATTGCGAGACCTTGGCGGGGTATTGCCTTTGCTTGATTTGTTCGATGGCGGTGTTTACGGCCTTGTCGTACTTCAACTCGATGATGATGGCTGGCGAATCCACGTTTTTGCGCGGAATGAGCACCAAGTCGGCAAAACCCTTGCCCGTGGCCAACTCGCGGTGGATGATATAGTCGTTGGAGGCGTAGAAATAAGCAATGCTCAGCACACAAGCCAATGAATTCTCGTCATTGTAACTCAAGATGCTGGTGTTTTCGTCGTGAGCGGCATCCACACCTCGAGCCACAGCTTCCTCATCACCACGGAGCGTGGCTTGAAGGAGCTGCTCAGAAGCCTCCAATGCCTTTACTACGGGAGTCCAGTTGTTGGCTTCCACCGCGTTGACCATCTCGCCAGCCACTTCCTTGTTGGGTATATAGCACTCACTCTTTCGCCAATCATAACTGAGGTAACCAAGGTGGATCAGCACGGTAAACACATCGTCCTTACTCCTGACAATCGACATATCATTTTGGAACTTGGTCGGATTCACCTTGCAACGCTCTCCGGCGAGCATCTTAATCACATCATCCTTTAAGCCTTCGTAGTTCATCTGGATATAGTGCGCCACGGCATCGTAAGCACCCGTAGTGGCCCAAAAACTGCGGCAACGGCGGCATCTAAGGGCCTGCATCACCGAATTTGGGTTGAAGATAGACAGTTCGTCGCCAATCTGATAGCCATCATACCATTTCTCCAATTCATCGAAGTCCATGTGGTGCTTTTCGGCAAGCGATACAACCTCACCTTTTGTAAACCCAAAATAAGGGGCCATATCGACAGGCTCCACCATGGAATACTCAATGAAATTATTCAGTGCCGACTCAGTCTTGTATTTCTTGATAGGAAGAATACCAGTCATATAAACGCCAGCAAACACTTGTGGGGAATTGCTTCCCTTGAACATGCGCCGCAGCCAGTTGACGAATTCGTCCATGGCATGAGTGCCAGCCTTGAACTCGCGGCAAATGGCATCCCACTCGTCAATGATGAAAATGAAAGGCTGATGTGTTGCATCAGTAACACGAATCAAGTAAGCCATCAGGTCGTCACCATCCAAGACTGGAATGTCTGAATAAGCATTATGGATATCGGCCATCAACTCCTTTTGGACATGTTCCATGATGCTGTCATCCTTGAAACGTGTGGTGAAATTAGTCAAGTCGAGAAAGATGACAGGATATTTGTTCAAATGTTTCTCAAACGAAGGATCCGAAGCGATTTCAAGGTCGGCAAAAAGCGCTCTTGAATCGCATGACTGGTCGTAATAGGCATTAAGCATCTTGGCTGCCACCGACTTGCCGAAACGTCGGCTACGCGACACACAACTGAAACGACGTTCTGTAAAAAGCGTATCGCTGACAATGGCTATAAGCCCTGATTTATCAACATATTCACCATTTTTCACACTCTGAAATCCTGCATTGCCGAGATTGATGTATGTTCCCATGACTTCTTGATTTTGATGCAAAGGTAGCAATAATTTGGAGATTGCCTATTGTTTTTCCGCAAAAGGATTTGAAAAACAATATTAGCCAAATCGGTAGTTTTTCCTATTTTTGCGGCAACAATCAAACATCCTATGAACTGGACAGACCTCCTTTCCAACAAACGCTACGCGCAGCCGCACAAGAGCGCCGACATCCGCAGCTCGTTTCAGCGCGACTACGACCGCATCATCTTCAGCAGCCCTTTCCGTCGCCTGCAAAACAAGACCCAGGTGTTTCCCCTGCCTGGCGCACAGATGGTCCACAACCGGCTGACCCACAGCCTTGAAGTGGCCAGCGTGGGACGTTCCATCGCCTGCCGCACGGTGGAAAAACTGTCCAAAGACCACCCAGAATTGAAAGAACGTCAGTCCGACATCGAAACCATCGTGGCCTCGGCATGTCTTGCCCACGACCTTGGCAACCCGCCTTTCGGGCACTCAGGTGAAGACACCATTAGCAGCTTTTTCAAGGATGGGAAAGGCAAAGAATTGAAAGACAATGTATTACCAGAACAATGGAGCGACCTCATCGCCTTCGAAGGCAACGCTAATGCCTTCAGGCAATTGACACACCAGTTCACGGGGCGTCGCGCAGGAGGCTTCTCGCTCACTTCGGCCACCTTGGCCACCTTGTTGAAATACCCCTACCCCTCGTTCAACAAAGGTAACCGCAAGAAATACAATGTGTTTTACTCCGAAATCGAGGCTTTCGAGGAAGTCGTCAAAGAATGTGGCATCCCGCGCATCGACGATGAGCATTTAGTGTATGCCCGCCATCCGCTTTCCTACATGATGGAAGCCGCCGACGACATCTGTTACCTCGTTTTGGACATGGAAGACTCCCACAAACGCGGCATCATCAGCACCGAAATCATCGAGAATTGCTTTGTTTCGTTTTTCAACCCGAAAAGCACCAAAGACACCAATTTCTTCAAGCACAAAGACGATGCCTACCGCGACGTGTGCGACGTCAACGAACGGATGGCATTCCTGCGGGCCATGCTCATCAACAAGCTCGTCAACTGCGTGAGCGACATCTTCTGCAAGAACTACGACAAAATCATGGAAGGTCGTTTCGAGAAGAGCCTGATTTCGCATCTACCTGAATTTGAGAAAAATGCGCTTGAGATTTGCCGAAATGAATCGGTGAAACTCATCTACCGTCACCCCTCGGTGGTGAAAATCGAGCTGACAGGCTTCAACGTCATCGGCACGCTGATGGACGACTTCACTGATGCCGTCTTGAACCCTGACACACCTTATAATAAGAAACTGCTCTCGCTTGTCCCCGAGCAATTCAAAGTGGAGACCGACGACACCTACACCCGCCTCCAGTCCGTCATCGACTTCATCTCCAATATGACCGACCTTTACGCTGTTCAACTCTATAAAGACCTGAGAGGAATCGACTAATGAGAAGGAGCTTGGCTATCATAATACTTTTGCTTTGCGGAGGTTGGGCCATCGCACAGGATTCTATTCCATCACGAAGCACAAAATCTTATCTGATAGCCGATTACAGCGACAAAGACACTGCATTTTTGAAAGAAAAATGCCGTCAAGCAAATTTGGTTTTAGGGCTTTCGGTGCTGGCAAACCGCGTCCCCGCCGACAGCAAATGGGTGTCGCCTAAACCATCGAAACACCTTTTGAAACAAGGCGTATTGCATCTTCAATTGCCCGTCAATGAGACGCAAGACGAATTTGCTGTGTATCGTTCTGAGCTTTTCGACATCCCTTCGAGCATCAACGTGCTGCAAATCGACGATGAGCTGATTACCTACCGCACGATGGAGACCACGGGCAACATACACCTATTATATAATTGCAGGCGCGGCGCGTTCGGAACCAAGAAAACCGCCCATGCCAAAAACGCTCCCGTCTACAAGCTTTGGGACACGCCCGAGCGCACCCTTCTCCCGGATGTCGAACTGCAAGACCAAATGGTACAAGCCGAAGCAAAACGATTGGCCAAAACAAAATATGATTTACTGATTTTCAACGACTTGAAAAGTTACGCATACAACAACCAAGGCGACACGGCCATCGGTCATTTCCTCGACACGATGCACAAATACAATCCCGAAAAACTCCTTCAAGCCGACCTACTCACTCCAGCATCATGGCACTATCTGAGCCGTGTCAATGAAGGCCAAGTCTGGAACGAGTCGATGCGCACAAAGATAATTGAAACCCTGTCAGAGAAACAGAAATATTACAACGAGAGCCAAATGTCGTGGATGATTGGCAACTTCCCCATCCTTTTGGCCGACAAAAACCGCAAAGCCACCTCGTTGGAAGAATTGGAATGGTTTCTTTCAAAAGCCGCTGCTTTCGATGCTGGCTTTGGCCTCGATTTCAATGTGGAGACCATGCGCAAACACGGCCTCACCGACCAGTTTTTGAACGCCATCAACATCTGGGAAACGCTACGACTGTCGGGGGCGTTCAGTGAAACACAAAAAGAGCAATTCAAGGACCCGTATGGGAACTGGCATCTGATGCAAAAGAACGATTCGACCTATTTGATCTACGAGCGGCAGACCTCAAGGGGTTACACGGCCACGCCCACTATATATCGCTGCGACCCGAAAAGCTTGGAAACAGACAGGATCCCCATTTCAGAGGAGTCCATCAAGCCTAAAAAGTACAAGGACGGAACCTTCGACAGTTGGGGTCACTTCAATGGGACTTGGAATTGGAAAAGCCCTTACAACAGCCAGCTTTTCCTGATGATTGCAGTCGAGGGAAAAGGCTGTATCAGCGACATAACCATCATCACCGGATGGGGCGATTTCACCATCACTGGCACAGTCAAGGCTGAACAATACCTGATTTTTGACCCGACTCTTGACCGCAACGCCATTATTACCGACCACAATTTCAACACAATAGACAGAGCCAAAATCGACATGCCTCGAAGGCTGATGGAGGGCGACAACCCGATTACGTTTTCGTGTTCGTTTGTCGGCGAGAAAGACAAGATTCCCGAAGTGACCATTCGATACATCGTCATGGACGAAAACCATCCAGAAACCATCGTTTTAGACCCGACTTCTATCAGTGCGTCTCGTGTTCCCTAGTCCCGCGTCAAACTAATCACCATGTCCCAACTATTTGAATCTCTACAGCACCAGTCTGACCTGCTCCGCAAGGAATACGATTACGAGAAGGCCGCCTACCTTGAAGCCGTCAAGCGTGCACCGCTCAACGGCGAGGTGGCCGAAGGCGACTGTTGGTATCCGATTCGTTTGGGCAACACTTCTTATAACATTGCCAATCAGCTTGTTGTTGATGTTTATTTCGATGGCATTCAGCCCGAAGACTCCAGCAGCGAGTTCGAGCCAGGAAAAATCGTCAATTTCTTCAGCATCGAGAACGGGCAAATGCGTGTGCTTAACCACAATTGCACCGTGAGCCGCATCCAAGACTTCCGCATGGAAATCGCGGTGAACAACATGCCCACGATGATGGCCCTGCAAAACATCGCCTCACGCGGCAAAATCGGGGTGCTGCTCGGCATCGACGACTACTCCTATCAGGTGATGCAAAGCAGCCTCAGGCTGGTCAGGGAACGCACCGACGAAGATTTTGTCAACCTGCGCAACGTGCTCATCGGCGACAAACAACCCTCTTTCCGCGACCTACACACGAACCGCATCCCTTGGCTCAACGCGAGCCAAAACGCCGCCGTCAGCAAGGTGCTCAACGCCCGTGAAACCGCCATCGTGCACGGCCCGCCTGGCACCGGCAAGACCACCACACTCGTCGAGGCCATCAGCGAGACCTTGAAACGCGAAACACAGGTATTGGTGTGCGCCCCAAGCAATGCCGCCGTCGACTGGATTAGCGAGCAACTTTTTCGTAGGGGCATCTCCGTACTTCGCATCGGCAACCCACTCAGAATCAACGATGTGATGATGCAGTGTTCCTACGAATACCGTTACGGTAGCCATCCCGATTATTTAGAACTGTTCAGCATTCGTTCATCGTTGCGCGAAATCAAAAGCCGTCCGAAGTTGGGCGACAAGGAACACAACCAAATCCGAAAGTTGCAGCACCGAGAGATGGAACTCGAAGTGAAAATCCGAGAGGAGCTTTTCGCCACCTCGGGTGTCATTGCTTGCACACTCATCGGCAGTGCCAACCACTTGATGGAACGGCGTCACTTCGGCACCGTCTTCATCGACGAAGCCGCCCAAGCTTTGGAAGCCGCCTGTTGGACCGCCATCCTCAAGGCCGACCGCGTTGTCTTCGCAGGCGACCACCAACAGCTGCCACCCACCGTGAAATGCAAGGAGGCCGGACGTGAAGGTTTGGAGCGTACCCTGATGCAAAAAGTGGTGAAAAGCAAGCCCTCGTGCGTCACGCTGCTCGATGTGCAATACCGCATGAACCGCGACATCATGGAATTTTCGTCGCGGCAGTTCTACCACAACCAGCTGAAAGCCGACGCATCTGTGGCCGACCGCGTGGTCTCCCCCATCGACAAGCCCCTGATGTGGATCGACACGT
>Ga0247610_10007849_pt1 | contig 10902 bp, 7 predicted proteins | sample 174DNAGHGhighgp2_FD_193483 | JGI IMG/M metagenome (GOLD analysis project Ga0247610, IMG submission 193483) | Sheep rumen microbial communities from Palmerston North, Manawatu-Wanganui, New Zealand - 1742 DNA GHGhigh gp2 | ecosystem: Host-associated > Mammals > Digestive system > Stomach > Rumen ...
TTCTTCTTCTATCCGGCTTTGGGCAGCGCGATGCTCATTGTCGTATGGCTGCTGACATTCTTAGTGGCAAAGGTGTCGTTCCGTGTGCCCCTTGGATGGGGTTTCCTGCTCTTTATTCCACTGGCGGCATTGCTCTGCAGCGAGATACAGTTGGGCTATTGGGTTTATCTGCTTCAAGATGTTGACTATGTCTTCTATCACTCCCTTGGGCTTCTTGCGGCATTACTCCTGTCCTTTCCCTGCTGGCAGTATCTGCCTCTTAGCGATACGCTAAAGCGACGGGTGGCACTTGCATGGATACCACTCGTTGCGGCTATCTTCTACCGTCCGTTTGGCATATATGCTTTGCTGGCAGCTGTGCTGACCCTCTTTAATTCACCATTGAAGTTGGAAAACAACAAGGCTTCCGCTTTAAGAGGAGGTTTGATAGGGTCTGTATTACTTCTATTCAGCCTTTGGCTGGTGCCTCTTCTGGAGACATCGGGCTGTACGCTGATGCGGGCTGACCAGCCTTGGACGTACGGCTTCCATCGTTTTGAACTTGAAAAACTACGGGATTATTCCCTCGAATTGCCTTTCTACATTGTCCTTCTCTCGCCTCTCAGTTTCCCTTTCATCAGGTTTCTCAGCATGAAAAGGCTTTGGCAGCGGCTTGCCGTCATGGCTGTTGTTGCCTGGGGAATGCTTTATTGCCTGTCGGCAAGAGATGTCAGTGACTATAACTTCCATGCCGAACTGCGGATGCAGCGTGGGGTAGAGGAGTGCCGATGGAATGATGTCCTTCGGGAAGCAGCAAAGGCGAAAGGACCTGTCACCAGGGAGATGGTGATGTTCAGGGACATTGCTCTCATCAACAGAGGCGAGTTCTGCTCCAAACGCTATACATATAATAATGAAAGCATCCAGCCCATTGTGACAAGCGACTCCATCCATATCCGTATTTGCGACCAGGCGGGCGACCTCATCTACTACAATTACGGCGAGACCGTTTTCGGTATTCGTCGGGCGATAGAGCGTTGCATGCACTATGGCTACTCGTATTATACCATGCGCGTCTTGACGCTATGTGCCATCGTGAATGGAGAGAAGGAGAACGCCCGTAAGTACCTCCGAATCCTGAGCCGTTCTACTTTCCAGAAGAATTGGGCAAAGGAGATGCAGCACTTCGTTGACGACGAGAAGCTGCTTCCCACTGACGAACACTTCCGTATGCCTTTGAAACTGTACAGGGAAGGTTCCGAACTGGTGGGAGTCGATGATAAGTACGTCGAGTTGTCTATCTTAAATAAATGGATGTACACCGTGACCAAAGACCCTGAAGCACAGGAGGTTGCCCTGGGTTGTGCCATGATAGCTAAAGACCAGAATTGCTTTTGGTCGCAGGTTCAGCAGTTCTACAACATCAATCAGGGCAAGTCCTTTCCCCCTCATGTTCAGGAGGCGATGCTCTTTGGTGTTTATGAACTGGGCATGCAGGGTGTGAACCTCTCCTTTGTGCAGTTCGAGCCACGTATCGTTGATAGGTACAAAACCTTTAGCAGCCGTTTGAAGCAGTATGCCCAGCAAGGTATGAACGAAAAACAAATCGGTTCGATGCTCCGGCTTGAATTTGGTGACACCTACTATTGGGACTATTGTGTGCTTCGAGAAGTGCAGACGAATTAAAAGAGTGAAAGAATGAAGAATGAAAGAGTGAAAAGTGCAGCAGGATATGATGGAATGAGATTTTCATTGTCTCATTATTTCATTGTTTCATTTCTTATTCTCCTCCTTGCTGCCTGCTCCAAGCATCCATCGTTGCCGCAGAGCTTTACGGAGGAGAACGAGATTCCCCACATCTACCCTGACTACATTGGAGTAACTGTGCCGCCAAACATCGCTCCTCTCAATTTCCTTGTTGATGATGTTGATGATGTCATTGCAGAAATCAAGAGCCAAGCGTCAAGAGTTACATTCGGAGGCAAGGCAAACAAGGTTCAAATCGATGAGCGCGAGTGGAAGGAACTGCTTGCCAAGGCTAGAGGAAAGAGCCTTTCCGTCAAGGTTTATACAAGGAAGGATGGCAAGTGGATGGCCTACAAGGCTTTCCCGATTCATGTGGCAGCGGAAGAAATCGACCCCTACATCTCTTTCCGTCAGCTTCCTCCGACCTTTGTGGGCTATAATCATCTGGCCATCCTCCAGCGAAACCTGACAAACTTCAACGAGACGACTATCTTCGACAATCGCCTCATCAGCAAAGGACTTGAGGGACAATGCATCAACTGCCATTCCTATCAGAACTACGGGACAAGCAACATGATGTTCCACATGCGTATGCAGCACCCTGGCACAATGATTGTTTACAATGGAGAGCTCATTTTCGTAAACCTCAAGGACCAGAGCATGATATCGGCAGCCGCATATAACTCGTGGCATCCATTCCTTCCCATCATTGCCTTCAGCACCGACCACACCATGCAGAGCTTTCATACCCGCGACGTGTCGAAGGTCGAGGTCATGGAGTCAGCAAGCGACCTCATCATCTACGATGTAGAGAAGAATCGTGTACAGACCGTCCTGAATGATTCCCTCGAGTTCGAACTCTTCCCATCGTGGAGCCCGGACGGAAAGTGGCTCTACTATTGTTCGGCTCACTACGAGTACAAGAACCACTATGAGGATACCGACGAATTGCTGCAAAACTACAGGTCGTTGAAGTACAACATCTATCGGCTTCCTTTCGATGCAGCGACGATGTCCTTCGGAGAGCCGGAACTCATCTATGATGCGCGAAGCAAGGAGCGTAGTGCCGTACAGCCTCGCATCTCGCAGGACGGACGTTATATGCTCTTTGCAGAAGGCCCGTGGGGGCTCTTCCATATATGGCATACGAGTGCAGAGGCACTTCTGCTGGATTTGCAGACGGGCCGGCTTCTCGACACCAAAGCAATGAACAGCACACTTCCCGAGAGTTATCCGTCATTCTCAAGCAACGACCGCTGGATAATGTTCGAGAGCCGAAGGGACGACGGGAACTATACGCGTACCTACTTCTCATATTTCGACAAGCAGGGGAAAGTCCACAAACCATTCCTTGTGCCAGCAGAAGACCCAGAGTACTTCCGCCTTTTACTCCGTAGTTGGAGCCGTCCGGAGTTCATGAAGGAACCCGTAAGCATCACGCCACAACAGTTCTGCCAGAAGGCACTCACAGAGCCGATACAAGTTTCGCAGTAGAACATCGTCCCACTTAGCGTGCTAACTTCCTTGACTTAGCGTGCTAACTTTCTTGACTTAGCGTGCCAACTTCCTTGACTTAGCGTGCTAACTTCCTTGACTTAGCGTGCTAACTTCCTTGACTTAGCGTGCTAACTTCCTTGACTTAGCGTGCTAACTTCCTTGACTTAGCGTGCCAACTTTGCTGACTTGCTTGTAGTGTAGCAGAAATAAGGCCTACAGCCCCGACAAACACCCTGTTTTTATTATTTTAAGCCTTCACAGCGTAGATTGTTGTTTAATTTCTTGGAGATATAACATCTTTTCATTATCTTTGCATTCAGAAACATAAGATATGGAGCCGAATAACGACAAAAAATCTACCCAAGAACAGCCCATGCCATGGCTTGTGATGTATAGCAATAATGGTGATATCAGCATTGTTGATGTACTGGAAACTAAAAAGGCAGAGAGCAAGACAACGGGAATCTTTGATGTCTTTGTGCCATTGGATGTTAGGCGCGTCTTTGTTGATGGCAAAACCATTGAGCGTAAGCGTCTTATAGCCGGTAACTATATCTTTCTGCAGGCAACCCGGGAGGACATACTCCGACTTCGTCAGGAGCCTCCTTTCGATGCCACGCTCCGTTTCTTACATCCCGACACGTCGCCCACGGGTTGCATTTACATCTCCGACGACGAGATTCAGATGACGCGTACAACCGTCGAAAGGATGAACGGTGAAGTGGAATACTTCGTTCCAAGCAAAAAGGAACTGATGATTAGCGACTATGTGTGTGTGCTCGACGGCAAATTCGCTGGAGTGAAAGGCGTGCTTGAAAGCGTGAAGGGACACGAAGGAGGCAGAGTCGTGGTGCATCTGGGCGATGTGCTTGCACTGTGTACTCCCAAGATTTCAGCCAACAGCATTCAGTTGCTCGAACTGGCTAAAGTGTCTGACTCACAGGGAGGTTCATATACATCGAGAGCATATAAGAAGATACGTTCTCTGATAGAAGAAAGCGAGAAAATACTCGAGGAGAAAGAGTCAAACGGCAAACTAAGCGAAGAATCAGAGAAAGAAGCGAACAGATTGCTCAAGCGTTTCTCGCAGTTGCAACTCTCCGGTAAGATAAAGTACATGCACGCGCAGTCCATCTATAACCTTCTGATGGCGCTTGGTGACACGGAAAGCGAGTTGTTCCAGAAGGTCAAGAACACGCTTCCGTAAAGTGTCTGCCCGTCTCCTTACTTCTTTATTCCTTCCTTCTTGTTTATTTCCTGCGGAATGCGGAAACTCGTGTAGAGCTCCAGAATGCAGCCCACGGCAAGTGCCACGACCCATTCCCTGCGGCGGAACGGTCCCCATTGGTGCTGCTGCATGCTCATCATGACGAGTGTTAAAACAAAGCATACACAGGCCAGGAGTTGCTGACGACGCAAGCGGAGGATAGTCAAGTCCCGTCCCAAATACTCTGCCCTGACCTGCATCAGCGTAAACATCAGCGTTCCGATGCCGTAGATGAACATGCTGTAGGTGGGCAGAAAGATGTTCAGCGCCATACCGACAAGCATCAGTATGGCACCCGTGCGAAAGCAGATGTTCTCGGCAGAAGTCAGCTCCTTCATCCCTTAATCGTCGTTTTCTTCAAGCTCTTCCTTGCCGTTCCCCTCTTCACCAACGAAGATAAAGACATCCTCGTTGGCACGCTTCATGTGGTAACGTTCGCGTGCAATCTTTTCAACAGCCTTAGGATTCGTCTCCAGTTCGCGAATCTTTGTGTCTGCTTCGGTGTATTGCTGCTTGTAGTTGGCAATCTCTTTCCTCAGCATGTCGATGCGTACGCGACGCGGATGTCGATTCAGGAAACTGTCCTGGTCCACTACGCCTACTATCAGGACAATCAGGATAAAGGCAACCATGTATTTATGTTTGCACATAAATAGCCATGCGGAATGAATTTTGCTCATAAGAGGTCTGTGTTTATTTAGTGCAAAAGTACAAATAATTTTTTATTTATCACTTTCCACTTTTCACTTTTTTTCGTATCTTTGCACAAAATTGATTACCTTATATAGTAAATTGAACAGAATTAAATGGAAGAATACATTGTTTCTGCGCTCAAATATCGTCCGCTTAACTTTGATTCCGTCGTAGGTCAGCGTTCGTTGACTACCACATTGAAGAATGCCATCAGCAGTGGCAAGTTGGCTCACGCTTACCTCTTCTGCGGTCCTCGCGGCGTGGGTAAAACCACCTGTGCCCGCATCTTTGCAAAGGCCATAAATTGCTTCAATCCTCAGCAGGGTGGGGAACCTTGTGGAGAATGCGAGAGCTGTCGTGCCTTCGACCAGCAGCGTTCGATGAACATCCACGAACTGGACGCTGCCAGCAACAATTCCGTCGAGGACATCCGCGAACTCTGCAAGCAGGTGCTCATTCCGCCACAGACCGGCAAGTATAAGGTATTCATCATCGATGAGGTGCACATGCTTTCGCCGTCGGCCTTTAATGCATTCCTCAAGACGCTGGAAGAGCCGCCCTCCTACGTAATCTTCATTCTTGCTACGACAGAGAAGCACAAGATACTTCCCACCATCCTGAGCCGCTGCCAGGTGTATGACTTCCAGCGTATGACTACGCAGAACACCATCGAGCACCTGATGTATGTCGCTCAGAAGGAAGGCTACAAGGCAGAACCCGAAGCACTTTCGCTCATAGCAGAGAAGGCTGACGGTGGTATGCGAGACGCCCTTTCCATCTTCGACCAAATGGTGAGCTTCTCCGGTGGGAACTTGACATATGACAATGTATGCCAGAATCTTAACGTGCTCAGTCAGGAATATTACTTTAAGCTGGTGGACTACTTCCTCGAGGGGAAAGTCTCCGAAAGTCTGATACTCTTGAACGAAGTGTTGCAGAAGGGATTCGATGGCGGCAACTTCGTGGCCGGACTGGCTTCGCACTTGCGTAATCTGCTTGTCAGCAGGGATGCTGTGACGCTGCCTTTGCTTGAGATGAGCGAGAAGATGCGTTCGCGTTATCAGGAGCAGGCGCAACGCAGTCCTATCCGTTTCGTGTATAAGGCTTTGCAACTTGCCAATGATTGTGACCAGGCATATCGTACGAGCCGCAACAAACGATTGCAGGTGGAGATATGCCTTATTCAGTGTGCGCAGCTGTCTGACGAAGGGCCATCGGTCTCCCCTGAGGGGGAGAAGACTATAAAAACCATCACTCAGAAGCCAGCGGCTCAAGCTACAACGCCAGCCCCGGCACAGCAAGTTACCCGTCAGCAACCTGAGCCGGCACCGCATCAAAGCGCTCCTCAGCCTGTTCAGCAAAGTGTTCAACAGCCAGCAGCCCAGTCTCCTCTGCCAGCAGCCACGGCACCTCAGCCTGCGGAGCAGACATCTCACGAGCCTTCTGGCGAGAAGCCAGCAGCGAAGAAACTTCGGAAGGTATCGTTTAAACATTTTGGTGCAGGGAAGAAGGAAGATGAGTCGCCTGCTGAAGATGTTAATGAAGAGGGGAGTGGCGAGGCAATACCTATCAATAAGACGAACTTGGAGAAGGCGTGGTTTGCGTTCATATCATCGTTGCCACCAGAGAGTGTCTCGCTGGCAGGACGCTTGAAAGGCTTGCTGCCAACCGTCAAGGATGACAATACGGCAATGCTTGCTGTCAGCAATCCTCAGGTGCAGCAGACCGTAGAAGGGCTGATGCCGCAAATCCTTGCCACCATGCGGAGGGATTTGCACAACTTTGAGTTCAGAATGGAAATACAACTCGAGGACATACAGGAAGTTGTGAAATCCTACAATCCAAGCGAGATGCTGAAGGTGTTGCAATCCCAGAATGCCGATGTTGCTGAACTTGTTGGCAAGTTGGGACTTGCTTTTGGCTGAAGCAACGGGTTTCACTTTGTTAAACTGTGTTTCCTCTTTGTTAAAAATATACAAGCAGAGAGGCGTTTTCGTGTCTTTTGCTTGCGAAAACGGGATTTTTGTTGTAACTTTGCGTGCTGAATAAGAAGTCCCGTAATGAAGCAATTTGCTCTCTCTATATATTTAATTTTCTGTTTTTCGGTCTGCATCCTTCAGGCCCAGACGATAAAGATTGGCAATTATACCTTCGAAGACGGAGGTGAATACCAAGGAGAAATGTTCAAGGGTAAGCCGTATGGAAAGGGCAAGACAGTCTATCCGAATGGCGATTACCACGAGGGCGAGTATGTGAAGGGCAAGCGTCAGGGTATGGGGACATACCAGTTTGCTGACGGCGAGAAGTACGAGGGCGAGTGGTTTCAGGATCAGCAGCATGGCAGAGGCACTTATTACTTTGCCAACAACAATCGATACGAAGGTTTGTGGTTTCGTGACTACCAGCAAGGTTTGGGCACGATGTACTATTATAACGGCGACACCTATGTAGGCTCCTGGGCTCATGACAACCGCGAGGGTACAGGTCGCTACACCTATGCTCATAACGGTGAATACTACGAAGGCCAGTGGAAGAATGACAAGAAAGACGGTCATGGCGTGTTCGACTGGATGGACGGTAATCGCTACGAGGGCTACTGGAAAGAGAACCAGAAGCACGGCAAGGGCACTTTCACTTATTCTACTGGCGACTCCTACACCGGCGAATGGGCTGAGGACCAGCAGCACGGCAAGGGCATCTTCATCTTTGCCGACGGCAATCGCTACGAAGGGCAGTACGTCCACGGACAGCGAACGGGCGAAGGCATCTACACCTTTGCCAATGGTGACAAGTACATTGGGCATTTCCTGTCTGGCGAACAAGATGGCAACGGCACTTTCAATTGGCATACGGGTGCCACCTACACCGGTCAGTGGAAACACAACAAACAGCATGGCACTGGCAAGTATCGCTGGGCTAATGGTGACGAATACGAAGGCCACTGGGCAGACGGATTGCTCGATGGCGAGGGTATCCTGCGTCAAACGGACGGCGTCAGGTTCAAGGGTACCTTCCGTAAGGGGATGAAAGAAGGTAAAGGTATTCTTGAGGACGCTGACGGAATACGCTATGAAGGCAATTTCAGCAGAGACAAAAAGAACGGCGAGTTCATCGAGAAGGACAAGAATGGTGTCTTGCTGAGAAGAATTGTCTATCAGGACGGAGTTCCTGTGAGAACGTTTGAAAACAATTAACTCACTAAATATGGCTCGTACCAAATCAACTGTTTCAAAGGAAACGAAGAAAAGCACGAAGAAAAAGACTTCGGCTTCTGCTGCCAAAGGAAAGAAGGCGGCACCTGTACCACAAGTGCTCAAACTCATCAAGAACGACAGCGGCTTGGCTGAATTTGCCAATGCCATCAATGGACGTCATGAGCAGGCAGAGCGCAAAATGGCCGAAATCACTGGCGGTACCAACAATCTCAGCGAGTTTGCCAGCGGCTATCTCTACTTCGGACTGCACAAGACGGAGGAGGGCTATGTGTTGCGCGAATGGGCTCCCAATGCCACCGAAATCTATGTCGTAGGTGACTTCAACGGCTGGAAGGAGAGTTCCCGCTTCGCCATGAAGCGCATCAAGGGCAGCAATGGCAACTGGGAAATCAAAATCAAGAACAAATCGTTCAAGCACGGCTCCCTCTACAAGCTCATTGTGCACTGGGATGGCGGTCAGGGAGAACGCATCCCCGCCTGGGCTACACGTGTCGTTCAGGACGACGAGACGCACATCTTCTCGGCACAGGTGTGGAATCCCAGCGAGGCTTTCGAATGGAAGGTGGAGAAGTTCCGCCCCACAACGAACCCGCTGCTCATCTATGAGTGCCACATCGGTATGGCACAGGACAAGGAGGCCGTCGGCACCTATACGGAGTTCCGCGACAATGTTCTGCCACGCATCGCTGCCGACGGATACAACTGCATCCAGATTATGGCCATACAGGAGCACCCCTACTACGGTAGCTTCGGCTACCACGTTAGCAGCTTCTTCGCTCCCAGCAGCCGCTTCGGTACTCCGGACGAACTGAAGTCACTCGTCGATAAGGCTCACAGCATGGGCATCGCCGTAGTGATGGACATCGTACACAGCCACGCCGTGAAGAACGAAGTGGAGGGTCTGGCTAACTTCGCCGGCGACCCCTGCCAGTACTTCAACAAGGGCGACCGTCGCGAGCATCCAGCATGGGACAGCCTCTGCTTCGACTATGGCAAGAACGAGGTACTGCACTTCCTGCTCAGCAACTGCAAGTACTGGCTCGAGGAGTTCCACTTCGACGGCTTCCGGTTCGACGGCGTTACATCCATGCTCTACTACAGTCACGGACTGGGCGAGAGCTTCATGAGCTACGGAGACTACTACAACGGACATCAGGACGGCGACGCCATCACCTACCTGACACTTGCCAACGAACTCATTCACAGCGTCAACAAGAATGCCATCACCATAGCCGAGGAGGTGAGCGGTATGCCTGGACTGGCCCTTCCCATGAAGGACGGAGGCTACGGCTTCAACTACCGACTCGCCATGAACATCCCCGACTACTGGATAAAGATTATCAAGGAACTGCGTGACGAGGACTGGAAGCCCAGCAGCATCCTGTGGGAACTCACCAACCGCCGTCGCGACGAGAAGACCATCTCCTACTGCGAGAGCCACGACCAGGCACTCGTGGGCGACAAGACCATCATCTTCCGACTCATCGACAGCGACATGTACTGGCACTTCAAGAAGGGCGACGAGAACTCCAATGTGAACCGTGGCATTGCGCTGCATAAGATGATTCGCCTCGCTACCCTGAGCACCATCAACGGCGGATACCTCAACTTCATGGGCAACGAGTTCGGACATCCCGAATGGGTGGACTTCCCTCGCGAAGGTAACGGATGGAGCTACAAATACGCACGCCGTCAGTGGAACCTTGTTGATAATAAGGAACTGTGCTACCACTACTTAGGCGACTTTGACAAAGCAATGATTAAAACGTTGAAGAAGCATCGCAGCTACGAGAAGCAAGGCGTGGTGGAGATATGGCACAACGATGGCGACCAAGTGTTTGCCTTCCGTCGTGGCGACCTCCTGTTCTTCTTCAACTTCAGTCCGTGCAACTCCTATACCGACTATGGCTTCATGGTGGAGCAAGGCGCCTACGAGTATCTGCTCAACACGGACGACCCACTCTTCGGCGGCAACGGCTTCAACGATGACAAGATGATTCACTACACCATCTACGACCACCACCTGGCTCGCGACAACAAGGGCTGGCTCAAGCTTTACCTGCCCACCCGCACCGCCTGCGTGCTCAAGAAGGTGAAAGACTAATACACACAAAAAAAGCCATCCGGTGAGGGTGGCTTTTTTGTTAGTTAAGAGTGAAAAGTTAAGAGTTAAGAGTTAAGAAAAATCCGTGTTATCGTTCTATCCGTGGTCGAAAAATAAATTCGTGTAATTTGTGTAATTCGTGGTTAGTGGATGCTCTAAACTCCATAGTATAATCTCTAAGGAGTCAAGGAGTTTAGGAGTTTTTCCTGTAGTTCCTCCTTTCCTCCTCAACTCCCTAGACATAGAAGAGACTTACTCCAGACCCTGAATGGTTTCGGTGTTCTTCACCACGTCGATGTCCTCCTTCTGCATCCTACGGGAGGCGACGAGCTGGAACTCAGCTTCGCTGCGCAGGTTGCGGAAGTTCTTACCGGGCGTCCAGCAGACGTTCACGGCCTTGA
>Ga0247610_10007850_pt1 | contig 10902 bp, 7 predicted proteins | sample 174DNAGHGhighgp2_FD_193483 | JGI IMG/M metagenome (GOLD analysis project Ga0247610, IMG submission 193483) | Sheep rumen microbial communities from Palmerston North, Manawatu-Wanganui, New Zealand - 1742 DNA GHGhigh gp2 | ecosystem: Host-associated > Mammals > Digestive system > Stomach > Rumen ...
CTGGTCTCCGGTGACCTTGTTGCCGTTTTTGTCAAAGAAATACGTATTCCCGTTGATCGTCTGCCAGCCGGTATAAGTGTACTCGATCTCCGTCTCGATATAGAATTCGGACGCCGTGTAATAATCCGCATAGACCGCCTCGACATACTTGCCGCTGCTGTTCTTGATGTAGACCTGGTTTCCGTTCTTATCCTTGAGCTTGGTCTCGTTATCCTTGGCAGGATCCTTGCCGCTTTCCTTTACCGTAACGATGATCGTCGTGCTGCCGTGATAATGCCGGTCAGTTCCGCTGTTATTGGTGTAGCTGATCGTGATGGTGGCGGATCCCGCTTTGACCGCGGTGATCTTGCCGTCACTGTCCACTTTGGCGATCCCCGTATCACTGCTCGAGTAGGTAAACTTGCCGCCGCTGATCTTGTTTCCGTTATATTTCGCTTCCGGCGAAAGGGTCTTGCTGTCACCGACCGTAAGCGTCAGGTCATCACCGGCACTGATCTTCGCCTCCACATCTTCCGGATCTTTGGAAGTGTTATTCTCGGAGGCACTGTTATTGCCGTTATTGTTTCCGTTATTATTTCCGTTGTTGTCGCCGGAGTTGTTCCCGCCGCCGTTATTGTCCCCGTTGTTATCCCCGGAGTTGTTCCCGCCGCCGTTATTGTCCCCGTTGTTGTCGCCGGAGTTGTTTCCGCCGCCGTTGTTATCGCCGTTGTTGTCCCCGGAGTTGTTCCCGCCGTTATCATCGCCGCTGCTGTTATCGCTGACGCTGCTGTCATTATCCCCGCCATCGGGTGCAAAGACCGGTCTCGGTCTTGACCTGCGCTGCGTCTCCACGCTCGCGTAATAACTCCCCGCGAGGAATTCATCTCCCGTTTTGTCCGTGTGGTTCCACGCATAGGACGGCGTCGGGATCTGGTCCTTGTCGATCCGCTTATATCCGTCCGAATTGCCGACCGCCGTTTTTCCCGACTCAACAAACTCTACCGTATCATTGTTCGTCGGAGCCGCAGGTGCCGCCTCTTCCACGACATCATTGGCCGCGGTATCCTCGGCCGCCACGTTGATCTCGGCTTCCGTCCGGATCTCCTCGACGACATTGATCCTCTCGTATACGATCTTGTCCCTGACATTGACGGGATTATCAAACGGTGAAAACTCATAGCCCGCCACCGGGACGATCACTACCGTATAGTCCCCGCCCGCCAGGCCGGTCTCATAAATGATCCCGTCCGTATCGGAATCGGTGAAAGAAAGCTCCTTATCATTGCTGTCCGTCATCAACACCTCAAAAGGCACATCCCGGACCAGCACTTCCGTGCCGTGCTCCACAAACTTGATCTTGATGTCCTGCTCCACGGAAACAAAGCTGACATCCACCGTAACCGTTTCCTCCGGTTCCGTATCGTCCTCTTCGGGCTCCGTGGCCGTCTGCGCCGCAGCTCTCGCCTCCGTGACTGCCAGCAGACCGTTCTTTCCGGACATTCCGATCGATGCGATCTGCCCGCCGAGCGCCGCCATCTTTCCCGCGCGGTCGCCTGAAGATCTTTTCGAAGCGATCCCCCCGATCACGATCAGTACTCCCGCAAGCAAAAGGATCACAGCGGCCGCCGCGATCAGGATCTTCTTACGCAGTTCCCCTGTCGAACTATCCCGCTCCGTTTTTCTTCCCTTGCGGCTGTGTTTCGATGACGTCCTGCGGTCTTTTCCGGCAGGCGGTTTCTTATCTCCGCCCTCCTCCCGGCCGTCAATATCCAGATTCAAAAAGTCCGTATCGCGGATCCCGTCCGGATCGTCCGTAAGCTCAGGATCATCCGTGATCTCCGCGTCATCCGGCTCCGCTTCGGTATACTCCTCCGTCTCCGGCAGACTTCCCGTTTCCGTTCCGACGCCCTCCGCTTCCAGCGCATCCAGCGCGGCCGTATCCGACAGATCCAGGAGATTGAGGGTATCGGTATCGGCTGCCGCATTTTCCTCATAAGGCTGCGAAACCGTATCGTCCGCAGTCGCGGCACTGTTACCCGCCGTTTCCGGAACGTCCTTCGCCGCTTCCTGTACCCCGACGGCCTGCTCGATCTCATCCGCAAATTCCATAAGAAGCATCGTATCGACCGATACTTCTCCACGGAACATCTCACCCTCACCGATCGGTGTATTCGCGGCATCCTCTGCCGGCGTTTCTTCGGACACGGGGAACTCTTCCGCATCCGCTGCATCTTCACTCTCCGGCAAAACGTCCTCTTCCGGAAGCTCCTCGGTAAATCCATCCGGAAGTTCCTCCGTAAAGCCGTCCGGAAGCTCCCCGGTAAAACCTTCCGGCAGTTCCTCTGTAAACTCTCCCGAGAGTTCCTCCGCTACCGACGCAAGCGCCGCCGTATCATTGAGATCGATCAGATCGATCGTATCCTGTTTCACCTCTTTTTTCATAGTCCTCCGTATGCGTCCGGATCCCCGGCCGCATTCCTCAGTCCTCCTCCGGATCCAGGCTCCGGTCGGTCTGGCGGAGTACCTGCGCCAGATACCAGGTCCCGTCCTGCTTTACAAAGATCCACGTGCCGTCCGCTCCGCGGTTCTGCGTCTTATAGGCCGCTGAGTCAAAATAGACCATCAGGTCGAATCCGACATCGCAGGCGACACACTCCGGTGTATACGAGATAAAGTTCGTTGCCGTCTGGTTTTCAAACTCAAACGAAGTGATGTGAGAGGTCGGGAACCACGATACATCTACGGAACGCACACTGCTGCGGTACTCCGAATCAGGCAGGAGATACTGATAAATGCCCGAGCCGTCCTTTCCGATGAAGTGTTTTCCGTACGATTCCATGATCGTGTTGACCTTTTCCGAGATCTCGGCTACCGCCGCATCATCCGTGGGCAGCGCTGCCGTATAATGGTGATCCTCCTCGGAGAGCACAAGCGGAGACTGATCCGCCGCTACGGCCGATACGCTGATCTCGCCGAGTACATCCTTTGCCTCGTACGTGACAAAATACGGCACTTCGCTCAGATACGGGATCACCAGTTCCAGATCCTTGATCTCCGTTTTTTCGGGAGTCCCGTCCTCGCCCTTTTTCAGATCCTCCTGCGTCAGCGTGATCCCGTTTACCGTGACCGTAGCATCGGACGGTACCGTGATCTCATAATCCTCGCCGCTGATCAGTCCTTCCCTCACATAGTAGGATTCGGGCCCCCAGAGATTCATCCCGTGTCCGTTCTGTCCTACTGCCTGCAGGGAAACCTCCAGTACCGGTGTCCCGTCCGCAATGATCACATAGCGCGGATGCTCCGCGGATGCCCCGGACGCCTCCTGGTAGGTGCATTCCTTCCCGTCGATCTTCTCGGCGAGAAGCGAGATATAAGTATTGTAATCCGTAAAGCGGCTCTCCGGCACGAAACTGTCTTCCGTTACCAGCGAACGTACGCCGGCTCCTCCGGGAGCAAGTGCCTCCATAACCGGATCCATCCCGTACTTCGGAAGGGACATCTCATAATCCGCGATATAGCTCCACAGTTTCTTATACAGCACGAAGCTGACGATCACCGCGACCGCCACATAAGCCAGCATACACCACAAAAAGAGATGGCTCTTTTTCTTCTTCGGCTCACGGCTGTCTCTCTCGATAAGCCGCCGTTCTTCCCGGACTTCCTTCTTCGCGTGTTTCTTCCGGTGCTTCTTCTTTTTCTTTACCGGCTTCGGTTTTTCCTCTTCGTAGTACTCTTCCTCGTAGTAGTCATCCTCGTAATAGGGATCGTCGCCGTAAGCGTCGTCCTCATAAGGACCCTCTGCGTAGCCGTCGTCGTAATATCCGTCCTCTTCATAAGGACCGTCTCCGGCGTCTTCATATGCGCCGTCATCGTATGCATCCTCTGCGTAGTCACTATTTTCCGGTGCGGCTTCATAAGCATCTGCTTCCGCTTCGGCATACGCGTCATCCAGATCCTCCGGCTCCACGCCGACTCCCTTCAGGAGTTCCTGTGCGGTCTGATCCGCCTCCTGCATCCGTTTCCGTCTTCTTGTAGGATATTCTTTCACACTTCTTGCCATATCACTCACCGCCTCCCACAAGCCAAGCCGTCGGGCATCTGCGCGGTCCCGTCGGAGAGTACGGGCTGTTGACCACTTTGCCTTCGTATACCATCTGCGTCGATGTTCCGCCGTCCAGGCAGGCTGCATTGACGGCACCGTAATCCTGCATGATATCGATCATGTCCTTAAAGGTCGCACCGAGACTGGAAGCCTGACGCCCGTCGATAACGCACATCAGGATCGCACCGTCGGAACGCTGACCGATGGCGGTACGGGGATTCTTTCCTCCGCCGTAGATATCGGTACCCGGTACTTCCAGGGGTTCCCCGTCAATGATGAGGAACGGTCCCGTCTCATGTTTGGTGTGTACCGCATCACGCACCCCGAGCTCCAGTGCCTGCGCCACGGAATATCCCTTCAGCAGGATCAGTTTGTTTTCGTTCGTCATACAGATGAGGTTCCATCTGCCGGCCGCATTGTTTTCATAGACCGGCTCGCCGCGCGTGATCACGCCTCCGACCGGAAGTGCCGTATAGGAGTAGCTTCCCATATCCAGGAACTCACCGCCGTTGATCCCGCCGATCGCTCCGTATTTTTCGCAGATCTTATCCACATTCCAGCCCGTCGTCTCCCCGAAGGCATCGATCGTTCCCACGTACACCGTGGACGGATCCTGGATCACCATCATATAACCGTGATAGGTACTTCCGGAGAGTTCCTCCAGCGTGATCGGCTCCACGGATTCATCCGGAGTCTCCTCGATCACGACCAGGCTCTCGTCGGACATCGTTCCCTCCTCAAGCTCCGGCATCGTGTTCTTTGCCAGGATCGCCTCGACCTCTTCCGAACTCATATAGAGATACGGCAGCCATTTTAACGCACTGGTCTCATGGAACGTGGAAACATACTGTGTCGAGATCGCGGGGGACGGCCCCTTCAATATGATCCACACGGCCCCGAGTGCAAACAATGCCACCAGAACGATCGTGACCAGAAGTACGATCAGGACATGTCCGATGACGGATAATGCTTTTTTCATTCGATTCCTAAACTCCCTTTCCTTATTCAGCGGTCATTTTGCCAGATCGTGGAACATCGTCTGGCTGGCCACCCATTTCATTTCCACCGTTCCGGTGGGTCCGCTTCGCTGTTTCTGGATCATGATCTCCGCGATCCCCTTCTTGTCCGTATCCGGTTTGTAGACCTCTTCCCGGTAGATGAAGATGACGGTGTCCGCGTCCTGCTCGATCGCTCCGGATTCTCGCAGGTCCGACAGCTGCGGATGCCGGTCTGTACGTCCCTCCACGGCTCGGGAGAGCTGCGAGAGCGCGATGATGGGGATCTGCAGCTCCTTGGCCAGGAGCTTGAGTCCTCTGGAGATGTCCGAGATCTCCTGCTGTCTGGAATCACTGCGTTTCCCGGAGGAATTCATCAGCTGCAGATAGTCGATCACGATCATGCAGATATCATGCTCGATCTTATATTTTCTGGAGATCGAACGGATCTCGCCCAGTGTCGTCGAACGGTCTTCAAGGAAAAGCGGCGCCTGCGCGATATCCCCGCCGCTGCTGACGACCTCATGCCATTCCGATCCGCTCATCTGTCCGGTCTTGAACTTCTGCGCATCGATATGTGCCGTCATGGAAAGCAGACGGTTCATGAGCTCCGTCGTCGACATCTCCAGCGAAAACATCAATACCGGCTTGTGATGCAGGATGGCTACGTTTTTGACCATGGAAAGGACGAAAGAGGTCTTCCCCATTGCGGGACGTGCCGCGACCAGCACGAGATTGCCCGGCTGGAATCCCGCCGTCTTTTTATCCAGATCGCGGAATCCGCTGGCCAGCCCCGTAACTTCACCGCCGGCCTTGGCCGCACGGTCAATATTCTTCAGCGTCTCCATGACGATATCGCCGACGCTTTTCAGTTCCCGCACGCTCCGGCGCTGGATGACCTGATAGACTTCTTTTTCCGTCCGGTCAAAGAGTTCGGCCGTCGGCTCCTTGCTCTCATAGCAGGCGTTGGCAATGGATTCCGTTACGCTGATGAGCTCCCGCTTCAGCGCCGCCTCCGACACCGCGGTCGCGTAGGTCATGATGTTGGCCGAGGTCGTCCCGACGATGGCATTTCGCAGGAACTCGTCACTGACCATCTCGGGCGGGACATCCATCTCGCGGAGTTTGCTCTGGATGGAAATCTTATCGATGGCAAGCCCCTGCCGGTGCAGTGCCTTCATCGCATCGTAGATCTTTCCGTAGGAAGCATTGTAAAAATAACTCCCGTCCGGAAGCAGATCCTGCAGTTCGTCCATCCGGCGGTTGTCGATCACGATCGCACCGAGTACCGCCTTTTCCGATTTGCTGTCATATGGTTTTACACGCTTGATGAGCGCTTCATCCGCTGTCGGCATCGTTCTTACTCTTCCTCGACCGTAACCTTCAGTTCACCCGTTACCTGCGGATGCAGCTTAACCTGCACCGTATAGATCCCGGCTGCCTTGATCGGATCTTTCATCACGATCTTCTTTTTATCGATCTCGACACCCTGCTGCTCCGCTGCCGCTGCCGCGATCTCCTTGGACGAGATCGATCCGAAGGCCTTGCCGCCCTCGCCGGAACGGATCTTCAGGGTAATGTTCTTTTTCTTCAGGTCCTCCGCAAACGCTTTGGCATCCGCGAGGTTCTGGGCTGCCAGCTTTTCGTCATTCGCCTTCTTCAGTTTCAGGCTGTTTAAATTGGCCGGCGTTGCCTCCAGCCCCTTCTTTTTGGAAAGGATGAAGTTGCGGGCATACCCGTCACTGACCTCCACGAGATCTCCGGCCTTACCCAGCGATTTTACATCCTCCGTCAATATCACTTTCATTTGCGTTCTCCTTCCTGCAGCATCGTATCCAGTATATTCTTCAGTACGATCGTCGCCGCTTCGATCGTCGTATCCTCCAGCTGTGCTCCGGCGATGTTCATATGACCGCCGCCGCCAAGCTGTTCCATGAGCCTCTGCACATTGACTTCATCGATCGACCTCGCCGAGATGAAGATCTTTCCCTGATAATCCGTCAGAACGAAGCTTGCCTTGACCCCGTTGATGTTCAGCAGTTCGTTCGCCGCCTGGGCCGCGATGACGGTAGGACTCTTGAGTCCCTCCGGATCACAGACGGAGATCACGTACTCTCTGCGGTAAACCTCCGCACGCCGTACGACTTCCGCCTTTGCTTTATAATCGGGCGGCTCCTCACGGAACATCTTCCGTACCCTGGTCACATCCGCCGCATTTCTCCTAAGGTATGCCGCCGCCTCAAAGGTCCTGACACCGGTCTTCGCGGTAAAGCTCTGCGTATCCATCACGATGCCGGCATATAAACAATCCGCAACTACCTGGGAAAATTTCACGCCGCCACGGAAATATTGCAGGATCTCCGCGACCATCTCACAGGCCGACGATGCATTGGACTCGACGTAGGCCAGCGTCGGATTCTCGATCTGCTCCGAACTTAAACGGTGATGATCGAGCACGACGATCGCCTTGCAGCTCTTTAAGAGCTCCGGGCACTGGGTGATGCTCGGCCGGTTCACGTCCACGACGACCACAACGGTATTCCCGTCTGCCATCTCCAGCGCCTGCTGGGACGTGATCACCGCTCCCGGACCGCCGTCCTCGCTCTCCCGGTAGATATCTACGAAAGGCTGCAGCGAATTATTGATCTCATCGAGTACCACATAGCACTCTTTGCTGAGCGACCCGCAGGCTGCCCGGATCCCGACGGAGGCACCGAAACTGTCGATATCTCCGTTCCTGTGTCCCATGACAAAGACACGGTCCCGGATCGTGATGATCTCCTCGAGGGCCTGCGCCTTGACACGTGCCTTGACCCGCTTGGAGTTTCCTTTCTGTTCGCTCTTTCCGCCGTAGTAGTCGACCTTTCCGGGACTCTTGACGACCGCCTGGTCGCCGCCGCGTCCGAGTGCGAGGTCGATGGCATTACGCGCGAACTCACAGTTCTGTGCATAGGTCAGCCCGTCCACACCGATCCCGATGGAAAGCGTGACTGCCGTCGTATTTCCTATATTAAGTCCCTTGACATCATCCAGCAGATGGAAGTTCTTCTCGGTCAGCTGCGTCAGGGCACTCTTTCGCATGATAACGAGATATTTGTCCTTTTCGGTCTTCCGTACGATACCGTCGATCGAGGCGACATACTGGTTCACCTGCCGGTCGATGAACGCCACCAGCAGGGACCTTCCCACGTCCTCCACGCTCTCCAGCGCTTCCTCATAATTATCGATATAGATGAAGCCGACCACCAGACTCTGGTCGTCCACCTCACGCAGAGCCAGTTTCAGGGCCGTATGATCGAAAAGATAGACCGCGATGAGATAGCCGTCATACCCGCCGTTTTTATCGGCACCGGATAAAAGCGCCACATCCTGGAGGCTGATCCTCTTTAAGCGCATCTGGTAGTCCTTATCGTCATGGGCGATATCGAACTCCCTGGTCGGCTCCTCCTCCGTCGGGAACATCTCTTTGCGGATCGCCGGAATGGACTGCACGATCGGCTTCCGGTAAAACTGCTCCCTGCTCCCCAGCTGTTCAAAGGCGGTATTCATCCAGATGAGACGCCCCGTCTCGTCGAGAAGTGCATGCGGCAGCTCCAGCTCCCGCAGAAGTTCCCTCTGGATCTGTCCGTACTCCGTCGCAAAGCTGATCAGCTCGGCATTCAGCGGCTGCCTGGAGAAAAACATCAGGTATCCGATGATGGCCAGATAGATCACCAGAAAGACCGAAAGGATCACCCCGGCCTCGATGCTGACCAGGTAGATCCAGATGTTGACAAGCAGCAGGATACCACCCAAAAGCAGCGGTGTTTGCAGGTATGTTCTCAGTTTTCCCTTCACTCGGAGTTTTGTAGACATAGCGCGTATAGTATAATTCAAAACAGCAAAAAAGGCAAGTACGGTTGACAGATCCCTCCCCCGGTAGTACAGTTATGTTAATTATGTTCCGCAGCCGTTCGGCTGTGCAGTCACGACCCGGAAAGGAGCGTTTATGACCGATCCCATCCTGTTTCGCAAACGGCTGATCCCACAGGAGTGCGTCCGCCTGAAGGACGACACGATCCTCACCTGTAACGACACCGTGATCCTTACGAAATGGAACGCGCTGAAGCCGAAAAAGGACCTGCATCACGGGTACTCCTGCTATTTCCTGAAGGAAGGCTATAAAGTCAGCAAATTCTACACGGCGGAAAACGAACTGCTCTACTGGTACTGCGATATCGTGGACTACGAGTACAACGAGAGCAGCAACGAGCTGACCGTGACCGACCTGCTGGCCGATGTCATCATCTATCCGAACGGCTTTGTCAAAGTCGTGGACATCGATGAGATGGTGACCTGCCTCGACAATGATCTCATCACGCTGCCGCAGCTGAAATCCTCCCTGACCCAGCTGGATAAACTGCTGCAGATCATCTATGCGGACAAGTTCGATACGCTCACGATCTACATCGAGGATGCGGAACGCGCCTGACCGGCCCCGGAAACACCAGTTCGCTATTGAAATCGCCGGTCCGGTTATGCTAGAATGTCATTTGTTCTCACCAATTAATTAAGGAAGACGCAAAATCAGGAAAGGACGGACACAATGAACAGCTTTATGAAAAGATCATTATCGTTCCTCGGTGCCGCGCTTGTAGCAGCGGTAACGTTTGCATCGCAGGCGCCTGCCGAAGGTCATGCCGAAGACGCGCCCGACGGGATGTATCGCAGCGAGCTGACCGGTGAGTGGATCCCGGTAGCCCTTCAGAACCAGCGCCCGGTCGCATTCATGGTCGACAATGAAAAGATCGCGCTGCCCCACTACGGACTCACGCAGGCGGATATCGTCTACGAGATGATGAACAGCACGAAAAACGGCCGCATCACGCGCTTTATGGCCGTTGTCAAAGACTGGGGTAAGATCACGCAGTTCGGAAGCATCCGAAGCGTACGCCCGACGAACTTCTATCTTGCAGCCGAGTATAATGCGATCATCTGCCACGACGGCGGTCCTTTCTATATCAACGCTTATACCGCACTGCCCTACATCGACAACTTAAGCGGCGGATTTGCACGTTTCACCAACGGTAAAGCCACCGAGTTTACGGAGTATGTCACCTACGGCGGCTACACAAACCCGAACACCGGCCGTTCCTATGCCGGTCTTGCGACCAGGATCGCTGCCAAGGGATATACCACGACCTACAACCAGTATTATACCGGTCTGCATCGTCCCATCGCTGAGAGCGAGTACACGCTGGATTCGCTTCCGTATGCGGTCGGCGGCACTTCCGTGGATCTTCCGTTCCCGCACAACCAGAGCAAACTCCGCTATAATGCGACGACTCGTACCTATGATTACTTTGAGTACGGAAAACAGCATCTCGATGCGGCAAACAACAACGCACCTCTGACCTTCAAGAATGTCATCCTGATGCGCTGCTCCTGGGTACAGCTTGACCAGAACGGTTATCTCATCTACAACATCCTCGGTACGGATGTAGGATACTATCTGACAGACGGCAAGGCGATCCCCATCACCTGGTCCAAGTCCACGGATCTGAATCCTACCGTATACACCGATGCCACCACAGGCCAGATCATCAACCTGAACCCCGGCAAGACCTACATCGCGGTCGTACCGGATGATGTCTGGACCCAGACGGTACTGCAGTAAGAACCGTTCTTTCGAAAAGATCAAAAAAGGCTCACCCTCCGGGTCAATGTCATTAAGTTTACATTGAATGAATAACGGACTAATCTCAAAATAAGTAAGAGCGATGGAGATATTTATATCTTCAATCGCTCTTGTTTTATTTCTGAACATCACAATAAGACAGACAAAAG
>Ga0247610_10007851_pt1 | contig 10901 bp, 9 predicted proteins | sample 174DNAGHGhighgp2_FD_193483 | JGI IMG/M metagenome (GOLD analysis project Ga0247610, IMG submission 193483) | Sheep rumen microbial communities from Palmerston North, Manawatu-Wanganui, New Zealand - 1742 DNA GHGhigh gp2 | ecosystem: Host-associated > Mammals > Digestive system > Stomach > Rumen ...
GAGAACGACAGCTGCTGGTATGTCACTTATGGCGGCCAATTTGTGGTGTCGGAGTTTCCGACGGTGGGACATTTGGTCAAGGCCTCGTTCAGCAATGTCGACGCTTGGTATATAACTCAAAGCAAAGTCGATGAGTTGAGCAATGATATTGATAATATGAACTATACCCATCTGAATGACATAGATTATTACTTCCCGAGAGTAAAGCTTTCGGGCAATCTTACGAGCCGCAGATGGGCTGTCATCCACAACGTTTTCAACGCCGCCTTTACGCAGGGAGGTATCGGTTCGAAATAAGGAGGGGAGGAGTTTCGTTGTGGTCAAATCCGGTATGCCACACAAAGTACTGATAGCCATCGTGGCGCTGCTGTATGCGGCGCCACTTTTTGCTCAGTTCGATTTCCCGTCGATGGGAGGTCGCAGCGCTGCTATGGGTGGTGTGTCGGTGTCGCTCGACGATGAAATGTCGGCCATGCACGTGGCGGCGGTGTTGTCGCGAAAAGACAAGGTATCGCTGGCCATCGGTGCGCGACAGGATTTCTTGGCACAAGGGATGGGCTATGCAATGCTGGGCGGAATAGTGCCTGTAGGCTTCGGGGCGACATCGGTTTCGGTTGTCCACTACGGCAACAAAGACTATAACGAACAGCAGTTTACGGCGGCGTATGGAATGCCGTTGGGCGAGGTGGTGTCGCTTGGTGCATCGTTGCATTATCTGCATTCCGGCACCTCCGACCCATATTATGCCCCAATACACCGTTTGACGTTTTCATTGTCGCTTAGTGCATGTCCGTCGGATGATATCAGGATTGGATTCAGGGCGTTCAATCCTGTTGCTGCACTTTCGGACGGAAGGGGCGTAGATGGTCTGCCGGTGGTGTTCGATATCGGTGTGTTGTACAAATTGCTTGAGGATCTGATTGTTGTCGCCGAAGTGGAGAAAAGCCTCTATTATCAGGCTTCGGTTCGTGTGGGCCTGGAATATGCTCTGCAGCAGATGTATTTCTTTCGGATTGGTGTCAACAGTTTCCCCACGGTCTATACGTTCGGTTTCGGTATGAAGCCCGGCAGTTTTGGCATCGATATGGCTGCTCAGATCCACAGCGTGCTTGGAATGACGCCGCAATTGTCGTTGTACTATTGTTTTTGAGTATGATGCGCCGTATTGTTTTGGTACTGACTGCTATGATGGCCTGTGTCGGATATGTGGCGGCACAGGTCGATGACGATGCCGTATGGAACGATATGATGGAACTTTGGGCCGACCAGAACGATGTCGAGACCATCCCTGACGATCTGGCGGAACGTCTGCAGGAATTGTATGACAATCCGGTAAACCTGAACGATACAAGCACCGACAACCTGCTGAAAATCCCGTTTCTCAACGATTTCCAGCTTATGGCACTGCGTGCCCATATTCAGCAGAATGGCCAGATGGTGTCGCTGAACGAGCTTTATTCTATAAATGGGTTCGATACAAATACTATACGTGCTCTGTGGCGCTGTTCGACGACAGAACCGTTGAGGGATTCGGGACGCTCCTTGGGCGAGTTACTGAAACAAGGACATCACAATTTGGTGGTTGGCACAAAAAGGGCATTCCCTTTGGGTCGTGGATATCAGGAGGATGTGTATCTGGGGTCGCCATTCAGGCTCTATTTCCGCTATAACTACAAGAGTGGCGACAGGATCAGTTTTCAAGTCAGTGGCGACAAGGACCCTGGCGAAGCTTTTGGCTTTGACGCTATTGCCGATAAGCGCCAATACGGATTCGACTACTATGGTTATCATTTGATGCTGAATGATTTCGGCCGACTGAACAAAGTAATCGTGGGCAAATATCAGCTCCAGTTCGGACAGGGTGCCACATTGTGGAGTGGCTATGCTCCGTGGATGACAGACGCTATGCCGCTCAGACGTTATGGCATGGGCATTCGTCCGGCCAGTGCTTTTTGTGAATATGGCTATCTTCGCGGTGTTGCAACCACATTGTCGTTATTGCCAAAGGGCAGAAAAGAGGAGCTGGAAATGACTTTGTTTTACTCAAATGTGGACCGCGATGCTACGGCGGCTGTTGCAGACAGCAGCGATGATGCCGAGCAGCCGTTCAGAAGTATTTATCAGTCTGGCTATCACCGTACTGAAACAGAGTTTTCGAAAAAAGGAAACCTCAACGAGCAGCTGTATGGTGGCAATCTGCAATACAGAGACAGGCATTTTAATGTCGGAGCCACAGCTTATGCAACCTCTTTCGGCACTGCAATTGTCCCTGTCGAAAATGTTTACAACTACTATGCGTTCCGAGGGAAAAAGAATTTTAATGCCGGAGTCGATGCTACATACAGCTATCGCAACTTCCTGGTTTTTGGCGAGGCTTCAATGTCTTCAAACGAAGTAAGTTATGACGAATCTGCGACGCAGTGGTTGCCGATGTCTGCTGTGGTTGGAACTCAGATGCATTTTTCGTCAGACAATATGATTTCGCTTGCCTATCGCTATGGTTCACCTACTTATCATAATTTTCACGCTGATGTGATTGGGCAAGGGTCGTCGGTATCTAACGAGGAGAGTTTCGTGATTTCCATGAAGGCACGGTTGCCGCAACGTATCCATCTCGTGTCGTCTGTCTTCTTTTCTCGCTATCCTGCATTGCGTTACAACGTCTATGCCCCTTCGTCGGGTGTCGACTACCGCCTGAATCTTTCAAGGGAGATAGCCCGTCATACGCTGTTGGACGTGAAGTATCGCTACCGTCGGTCGCAAAGGAACAGTGCTGGCCAGATGTATGCCTTGGAAACTGTTGGCCGTCAGCAATTTCAGGTATCGCTCAACTATAGTCCGCTTGAGCATTGGCATTTCTTGTCGCGCATAGTCTTCTCGCGTTCTAGCGGTGATGAGTCCGACGTGGAGCGTGGTTCCCTTGTCTTTCAGGAGTTGTCGTGGAATGGTGATCTTTTTGGCCGTCAGGCCGTTTTTGGTGCTCGTCTGTCTTTGTTCGATGTGTCGGACTATGATGCTCGCATCTATTCTTATGAGAGCGACCTTCAGTATGAGTATGGTGTGCCCATGCTGATGGGACGCGGGCTTAGGGGCTTTGTGGTTTGTCGCTATTCGGTGTCGCCACGGGTCAGGATTTCGCTCAAGTACACGATGTCGTACTACCCCGATCAGGAGACAGTAAGCACTGGTTATGAGAAAATTGAAGGAAACAAGAAGCACGAGATTAGGGCTCAGCTTCGTTGGTTTTTTTGATGCTTTGTTTGTCGCAGGGCTGTATGGTGCCGTTTTCGACCAGTTTTTTGTAGGTTTTTTCTGCTGCCAGCTGTTCTGCTGCCTTGATTGAGAATTCTATGGCTTTTTCGGCAGGTTCGCCGTCGAGCAGCACCTGTACTTCGTATTCTTTTCGGCTTGCGTTTTTCTTGCCTTGGTACATGGTGCGGACCACCTCGAACGAGACCTTCCTTTTTTCTTTCTGCCCCCAATCTATCAGTTTGCTCTTGTAGTTCCAGTCCTGTTGCGACAGTGCGTCGATGTCCAGGTGGAGCCGTATGACTCTGTCGACGATTATTTTTTGGGTGAATTTGTATCCTTTTTCGAGGTAAATGGCACCAACCAGCGCCTCGAAGGCGTCGCCTTCAATTGATTTGAATATGCCTTGCTGTTCCTTGTTGTATTGTATCAGCTTTGTAAGGCCTATCTTGTGCGCCAGCTTGTTGAGGTTGGCACGACTGACGATTTTTGAGCGCATGACAGTCAGGAAGCCTCGCCCTCGTAAGGGTATTTTTTGTAGAGGAAATCAGCCACGATGGCGCTCAGTACTGCATCACCCAGATATTCAAGCCGTTCGTTGTTGATTCTGCGACCTTTGAGAGTCTCGAGCGATTTAGACTTGTGGATAAAGGCTACCTGGTAGATTTCGGTCCGTCGCGGGGTGAAACCTAAGATGTTTTTAAAGAAACTGTAGAATTCCTCGTTGCCTTTATGCCTGTGAAACAAAAACATATCATTCGAATTTACGGAATGCCAAACTGACGTTGTGTCCGCCGAAACCGAATGCGTTGCTCAGTGCGAAATGTATGTTGCGTTTCACAGCCTTGTTGAAGGTGAAATTAAGAGGCTCTATGTTGGGATCGTCAGTGAAATGGTTGATTGTAGGAGGAATGACACCCTCTTTTATTGCCAATATGGTTGCTATGGCTTCTACGGTACCGGCGGCTCCGAGCAGGTGTCCGGTCATCGATTTCGTCGAGTTGAGGTTGATGTCTTTTGCGTGGCTGCCAAACAGACGGGCTATGGCTTTTGGCTCCGATATGTCGCCGATGGGTGTTGAAGTGCCGTGTGTGTTGATGTGGTCGACATCGGTCAGTTCCATTCCCGATTCCTCAACAGCTTGTTTCATTGCTTCGTAGGCACCTTGTCCCTCGGGATGCGATGCGGTGATGTGGTAGGCATCTGCCGAAAGTCCGCATCCGGTCAGTTCGGCATAGATTTTGGCTCCTCGACGTTGTGCGTGTTCCAGTTCTTCCAGCACTAGTGCGCCAGCGCCTTCGGCAAGCACAAAGCCGTCGCGGTCCTTGTCGAAGGGTCGCGATGCAGTGGCGGGGTCGTCGTTGCGGCACGAGAGGGCCTGCATGGAGCCGAATCCGCCGATGCTGCATTCGGCCACAGCGGCTTCCGATCCGCCGGCAATGATGACATCGGCTTTGCCGAGTCGCAGCAGGTTGAAAGCATCACTTATGGCTGCTGCCGACGATGCGCATGCTGCCACCGTACAGTAGTTTGGGCCTTGGTATCCATGTTTTATTGAAATAAGTCCTGCACAGATATTTGATATCATCCTGGTGCAGAAAAACGGGCTGAAACGCGGTTTGCCTCCTTGGCGTTCGTATTCGCGTACCTCTTCCTGAAAGCTTAGCACGCCTCCGTTGCCGCTGCCCCATATCACTCCGACTCTTCTGCGGTCGATGGTTTCGTCGATGAGTCCGGAGTCTTTTATTGCCTCTTCCGATGCCACGAGGCCATACTGCGAGAAGAGGTCTAATTTTCTGATTTCCTTGCGGTCAAAGAAATTTGTCGGGTCAAAACCCTTGACTTCGCAGGCTATTTTGCATTTGAAGTCGGTCGAATCAAAGCGAGTAATCGGTCCGGCACCACTTACTCCGTCAAGCATGGCCTGCCACATTGTGGCGGTATCGTTACCTATCGGGGTAAGTGATCCCAGACCTGTAACAACTACTCTCTTTAGATTCATAAAGAATCTTTATTTTCCAGCATTTTCGATGAAGGAGATAGCGTCACCAACGGTGGCGATTTTCTCTGCTTCGGCTTCGGGGATCTGGATGTCGAACTCTTTCTCGAGTTCCATAATTAACTCAACGGTATCGAGCGAATCGGCTCCGAGGTCATTGGTGAAACTAGCTTCCGGAGTAACATCTTTTTCATCGACACCAAGCTTATCAACGATGATAGCTTTTACTTTAGTTGCAATTTCAGACATTTTTCTTCTATTTTGGATTAAACATTTGAATTTGCAAAGAAACGAAAAAAAAATCATATAGCAACTATTTTTCTTTGACTTTAACAATGTTAAATATATTAACAATTTGGATTACAATGCTATAAGAACTGTAATTTTTTTGTCGATTTTTCCAAATAAAAGCAAAAAAACAACATTGAAAATCAGAATGATAAATGCCAAATGAAATTATATCCTGTTGGTATACAGATATTAATGAAATATTTTATTTTTTTTGGACAAAATCCGATTTTTATTCTTAAATTTGCAAAATATTTGACCGAAAAAAGCATCTGTTTTAATCCTGTAAAGAACTCTGATATGAATAAGGTGATACAACTGGCAATACTGGCCTCGGGCAATGGCACTAATGCCCAACAGATAGCAGAACATTTCGCCAACTCGCAAAGTGTCAATGTTAATGTTATCATATATAATAAAAGAGATGCATACGTAGCCAAGCGTGCAGAAACATTGGGTATCGAGGCCCATTATTTCAATCGTCATGCATTCCTCGAGACTGAAGACGTGCTGCATTTCCTGCAGCAGCGCAACATCGACTATGTCATCCTGGCCGGATTCCTGTTGCTGGTACCGCAAAATCTGCTCGATGCTTTCCCCAACCGCATCGTGAACATTCATCCTGCCTTGTTGCCCAAATACGGCGGCAAGGGTATGTATGGCCACAATGTCCACGAGGCTGTGGTGGCCCACCACGAAAAGGAAACCGGAATAACGATACACATCGTCGACAACCACTACGACCGTGGAACGACCTTGTTTCAAGCACGTTGCGCTGTCGACCCTGTCGATTCGCCCGACGATGTGGCTGCCAAAATACACATCCTCGAGAAGACCTGGTTCCCCAAGGTTATAGAGGCTTTCGTTTTGGGCAAACCTATGCCTGTACAGGAGTCATAATATGCGCATTGCTGTCAACACACGCCTTTTGTTGCCCCACCGTCTCGATGGCATAGGGTGGTTCACCGCCGAGTCGTTGAAGCGCATTGTCGTCGCTCACCCTGAGGTCGAATTCTTCTTTTTCTTCGACCGCAAACCCGATGCACAGTTCATTTTTGGACCCAATGTGACGCCGGTGACGCTGTGCCCTCAGGCCCGCCACCCGATACTGTGGCGCATTTTCTTCGATGTCAGCGTCACTCGTGCGCTGCGACGCTACAATATCGACCTCTTCCTTTCGCCCGACGGATGGATATCGCTCCGCACTAGCGTGCCTACATTGGCCGTTATCCACGATCTCAATTTCGAACATGCGGCCGATTTTCTGCGTCCTTCGCATCAGCGATATATGACTCGTTTTTTTCCGCGTTTTGCGCAGAAAGCCACTCGTATTGCCACCGTGTCTGAATTTTCCAAACGGGATATTGCTGAGACTTACGGCATTGATTCCAAGAAGATTGATGTTGTGTACGATGGTGCGCACAATTTCTACCGTCCATGCAGCGATGCTGAGCGGCAACAGACTCGTCAGCAGTACGCCGGCGGCAATCCTTACTTCATTTACGTCGGTACCATTTCGCGCCGCAAGAATCTGACCAATATCCTGCTCGCCTTCGATCAGTTCAAGACGAGTCATCCCTCGTCGTCGATGCGACTGGTCGTCGTCGGAAGCCGCTACTGGTGGAAAGACGAGCTTGCTGAGGCTTACGACAATATGCACCATCAGGCCGATGTGGTGTTCATAGGTCACGCCGAATCAGACGTACTGGCCCGACTGATGAGTGCCTCGACGGCATTAGTCTACACCTCGCTTTTCGAGGGGTTCGGGATACCTATAATCGAAGCATTCTGTGCCGAAACGGCTGTCATCACTTCCGAAGTCACGTCGATGCCCGAAGTGGCCGGCGACGCCGCATTGCTCGTCGATCCGCTGTCGGTCGAAGCCATCGCCGATGCTATGGGGCGCATTTCCGACGACGCGTCTCTGCGTGACGCTCTTATTGCCAAAGGGCGACAGCGCAAGGACCTCTTCTCATGGGACAGGACAGCGACGTTGCTCTGGTCCAGCGTGACGAAAACTATGCAAAGCCTATGAAAAAACGATGGATAACCCTTGCTGCAGCCTTGCTTATTCTGACAGCTGTTAAGGCTCAAGACCGGCCCAGGCTGACGCCCAATATGGTCTTCAATCCGTCGTTTGAAGAATACCGCGAATGTCCTCGCAAAATCGACGCTCTGGGCACATTGACCATTGTCGACGCGTGGTATCAGCCTACAGCCGGCTCGGCCGACTACTACAATGTCTGCGGCTCGCGCGACTGCGGCGTGCCCAAAAACAAACTGGGCATCCAGGACGCGCATCTTGGCAATGGCTATTGCGGCATTTACTGCTCAAAGACCGACTATCGCGAATATCTGCAGACCGAACTACGCGAGCCATTACGCTCCGGCGAGATGTATCGCGTCTCGTTATATGTCAGTCTCTCTGAATATTCATCGGGTGCAGTGGCCACGATAGGGGCTCTCTTTACCGAAAACAGGGTAGGGGATACCGTTCGCAGCGTGCTGATGGATAAGAGCGTCCGTCAGTTGGCGCCAGGCGTTTCGCAGACCATCGCTTCTTATTTCGAGCCTCAGGTGGTCAACGACTACGACCGTGTATTGGCCGACACCAAGGAATGGATGCAAGTCAGCGGTGTCTTCACCGCCAAGGGTGGCGAACGCTTCATGACGATAGGCAATTTCTACCCGGCATCGCATTCCAATGCTGTCGACCTCGACTCGCTCACCTACCTTCTTCCAGGTGCGTACTATTATATCGACGACGTTTCCGTTGTGTGTCTTGGATGTGCAGCCGACAGTGCGGTATTGTCAAAGGAGCCCGACAGCACTGTTGTTGCTATGGTTGCCGACACGTTCCAGGTAGGTGCCACTTTTGTGCTCCACAATATTTTTTTCGACTACGACAAGGCAACCATCCTTCAACAGTCGTACAGCGAGTTGCAAAGCCTTCTTGGCATTTTGCGCAGCCATCCTAATATGAAGATAGAAATAGACGGCCACACCGACGGACACGGCTCTGTGGACTACAACCAGCGGCTGTCCGAAAACCGCGCCAAAGCGGTTGTCGACTTTCTTATATCTAAGGGCATTGACCCGAAAAGACTGCAGTATAAAGGATTTGGAAAAACCAAGCCGATCGACACCAATACCACCGAAGAGGGCCGCGCCCGCAACCGCCGCGTCGAGTTCAAGGTGATATCATTATAACCTCTTTCTAAATTCACAAAAGAAATCTCTAGTTAAACTAGTACTACTAGTATTACTAGTTTGACTAGTAGTACTAGTGTTACACTAGTTCGACTAGAAATAAAAAAAGTCCGCAATTGCTTGCGGACTTTTTTGTATCAGGGATTGTTAAATCTCTTATTTGTTTACGCGATAGAAGGAGACGCGACGGTTGATGGCATTCTTGATGTCGCCGAAGCTCATAGATTTGCCCTTGCCGTTGGTGGTGAGGCGATCCTCAGCAACACCGCGTTTCACAAGGAGGTTCTTCACGTATTCGGCACGCTTCTCAGAGAGTTTCTGGTTGTAAGCGTCGCTGCCGCTATAGTCGCAGTAGCCAATGATTTCGAAGTCAACATCCTCGTTGTCTTTCATAACCTTAGCGATGGCGTTGACCTTGCCCATCTGGTCCTCAGACACAGTGTACTGGTCTACATCGTAAAGGATCGAGAACGGCAGAGCGTAGAAATTGTGCTTGTTGCTCTCATAGCCTTCGATGACCTTGCGCAGGCTGTCGGCGGTACCGTCGTCGGCCTTGACGATCTTGTTGCTGTTGGTGTTGTTGTTCTGGTTGGCTTCGAGCTCGTTGATGCGGTTGATGAGCTTAGCCTCGCGGGTCTTAGCGTCGCGGAGGTCGTTACGCAGACCGTCGATTTCGTTGCTCATCTTGTCGAAGTTCTCCTGGGTCAGCAGAGCGCGCTGAGCAATCAGGTCGAGGTCGGTCTGGGTAGGACCAAAGTTGTACATCCAACCGAGTCTTACCATACCGGTGTTGTCGTGCCACTGGTGGATGGGGTTGGCGATGTCGGCGGCGATGTCGTCAACGATTTCGACGAAGATGCTCGAATGTTTCAGCTTGTAGCTCCAGCCGAGACCAGCCTGCATGTACATGCCGATGAAACCAAGTTCAACGTCGTCGCGGCTGAACGAAGCGCCAACGCCAGCGAGCAGGTAGAGGTTACCTCTGCGGTCGGGGTCGTAGCCCTTGCACAGGCCCTGGAAGCTCATCTTGAAGTCGATACCGGCTTTGCCATAGCGGTCGTAACCCTGGATACCGTCGCGGTTGTAGGCTCCAATGGGAAGGGGATTAGCCCATTTGTGATAGAGACCGGGGGTCTCACCAATGAGGCGCATCGACCAAACGGGGCTCAGTTCTTTCTCGAAGAACAGGTTAGCACCGATGTTGCTACCATCACGCCAATCGAGAATTCCACCGTGCTCATACTGCCAGCTATAGATAACGGAACCACCGATCGACCAGTTGCTCCAGAAGCCGAAGTGAGGATACTCGAGCTCGTAGTTCTTCTCTTGGGCGTTAGCATTGCAAGCAAAAACCATCATGCTTGCAAGCATTCCAATTTTAAATAATTTTTTCAACATAGTTTATTTAATTTTTGAGATTATTACACATAAATAACTTTGCAAAAGTACAAACATTTTTATTAATGCAAAAGTTTTTTCTTTCGATTTTTTGAATTTTTAAGCAATTTTTTTCTGTCGACGCGTTCCGAAGTGTTGGTTTTTGATTTTAAATCGTTGTCTTTTAGTGATGTAATGCTAGTGGTTTGAAAACTTATCAACAGGTTTTTCTTCAAATTTTTTTTGGTTCTTTTCGGTCATATATACGTTGTTGTGATGCGTTTTGTTTCATTTTTTTCAAAAAAAATGCATTTTTCTTGCTTTTTTCTGTTGAAAAAATGTCCGTGTCATACAGGATGCAAGGGTCGCGCGGGCTGTTGTTGGATATTTTTTTGCACATAAATGGTTGTGCATTCAAAATTGTTTCGTATATTTGCACTTTCGTTTGCGGGGCTAAAATGCCTGCGTCCTGCTCTGTGCGGCGCTGCTGGCATGTGGCATCCCGAGCGCGAAGAACCGAAAAAAATAATGCAATTATAATATTAAATGTCAATCAACAATGAACGAATTACGTATTGATACAGAACATTTGCGTCAGTATGTCGCTGACGACGAGATCCGCCAGATGGGTGCCGAAGTTCTGGCAGCCAAAACCACGCTTTTGTCGGGCACGGGCAAGGGCAACGACTTCCTGGGCTGGGTTGACCTGCCCGAGGCTCTCGACCCTCAGATCGTGTCGTCCATCAAAAACGATGTGGCCCGCTTGGCGCCAAAATCA
>Ga0247610_10007853_pt1 | contig 10900 bp, 9 predicted proteins | sample 174DNAGHGhighgp2_FD_193483 | JGI IMG/M metagenome (GOLD analysis project Ga0247610, IMG submission 193483) | Sheep rumen microbial communities from Palmerston North, Manawatu-Wanganui, New Zealand - 1742 DNA GHGhigh gp2 | ecosystem: Host-associated > Mammals > Digestive system > Stomach > Rumen ...
ATCCCCAATCCCCATGTTATCAGTATATACTCTTTATAATTATTAATAAATATTATATTATATTTTATTTATGATCAATTATTTTTTTTGTATATTTAACAACAATATTTAATATCTTTTTCTTAAATTGAGATGGGATATTTAAAGATTTTTTTCATCCTTCAAACATTTCATCTTTATCTTTTAGATTTTTAATATCCCATTTAGAAATATCAGGTAAAGATGATAATAATGAACATTTTTTAAACATAGAATTCATATTAGTAACATTATAAATTTTCCAATTTGAAATATTAGGTAAAGAAGATAATGCTGTACAATTATAAAACATAGAATTCATATCTTTAACATTAGAAGTATCCCATTTTGAAATATCAGGTAAAGAATATAACAACAAACCTGAAAAAATATGGCTCATAATATTAACATTAAAAATTTTCCACTTTGAAATATCAGGTAAAGATGATAATAAAGTACAATTTTTAAATATAGAATTCATATTATTAACTTTAGAAGTATCCCACTTCGAAATATCAGGCAAAGATAATAATGATGAGCAATTAAAAAATATACAACTCATAGTATTAACATTAGAAGTATTCCAATTTGAAATATCAGGTAATGTTGATAATGATGAGCATCCAGAAAACATTTCACTCATATCAGTAGCCATAGATGTATTCCACTTCGAAATATCCGGTAAAGATGATAATGATTTACAACCAGAAAATATAGAATTTATATTATTAACATTAGAAGTATCCAAAATTGAAAAGTCAGGTAAAGATTTTAATGATGAACAATAATAAAAAATTGAATTCATATTAGTAACACTTGAAGTATTCCAAATTGATATATCAGGTAAAGATGATAATGATGAACAATTTTTAAACATTTCACTCATATCAGTAACTTTAGAAGTATCCCATTTTGAAATATCAGGTAAAGATGATAATGATGAACAATTTTTAAAGATTTCACTTATATCAGTAACTTTAGAAGTATCCCATTTTGAAATATCAGGCAAAGATGATAATGATGAGCAATTTTTAAATATTTTATTCATATTAATAACATTAGAAGTATCCAAAATTAAAAAATCAGGTAAAGATAACAATGATGAACAGCCATTAAACATATTATTCATATCAGTACCTTTGAAGCATCCAAAATTAAAAAATCAGGTAAAGATAACAATGATGAACAGCCATTAAACATATTATTCATATCAGTAACTTTAGAAGTATTCCAAAGTGAAATATCAGGTAATGACAATAATGATGAGCATTTAGAAAATATATAACTCATATTAGTAATATTTCTAATACCTTTTAATATTATTCTTAAATTATCATTTTTTGGCTTAATATTAAAATATTCTGTTAAATCATATATTTCATTTTCATATATTATTTTACATTTATCCTTATTATTTTTAACAAAATCAGAGCCAAATATTCTTATTTTATTTTTTTCATCATTTACTTTATATATTGCTGTAATTTCATTTACTTTATCATTTAATAAATTATATATATTATTTATTTTATAAAATTTATGATTTATATTATTTTCATTATTTATATTATTTATATCTTTTATCATATTATCATTATTTATATTTATTTCATTTATATTATATAATATTTCATAATTTAAATTTTTATCATCATAATTATAAATTATTTCATTACTTATTTTATAATATAATTCTATATTTTCAATTACCTTATTTAAATTATCTATTATTTTATTTATATTCTCTTTTAATTTATCTATGCTTTTTCTTAATTCATTTAATTTCTTTTTGTATTCTTTATATTTATCTACATTTGGTATTAAATTACCTTCAGCTACTATTTTATGATTATTGTGCTCCTGTTCGCATGATATACATATATTCTTCTTTCATTTCATACAATATGAATTATATATTTTATTATGCTTATCACATAAATAATGTTTTTGATCATATTTTATAATATTATGATTTTTATCATGTTTTTGACTCTTACATAATGGATATAAATATATTTTACATGTATTGCATATATAAAATAAATTATTAAATGTATTACTTTTATTTGAAATTTTACAATTATCGCATATTATTTCATTTTGATTTATATATTGTGTATTTTCAAATTCTTTAAATAATAAGTCATTAATTCTATGATTATTTTTGCATTCATTTAAATATATTCTATAGTTATATATATTCATTTTAATACTTTCTTTACATTTTGGACATATTATTTCTTTTGATTTTATAATAATTTTTTTTCTTCCTCTTTATTTATATCACCAACTATTATATTTATTTTTTTTAATTCCTTATTATCTTCATTTAATTTATATCTTTTTTAAATTTAACTCCAAATTTTGTAAATATATCTTTCATTTTATCATTTAAATTACATTGAATTGTTGTATTTACCCCTTTATAATCAAATATAGCTTCAACCATTTATTTAATAAATTAAATTATATTTTGAAATAATCAAATATTTTAGTTTATATTTTCATTATTTTTTAGCTAATTTATTTATTTTGGGGATTGGGGATTGGGGATTGGGGATTGGGGGTTGTGGATTGGGGATTGGGGATTGGGCCCAATCCCCAATCCCCAATCCCCAATCCCCAATCCCCAATCCCCTAGGAAAATTAAAGCTTTAAAAAAATTTATTTTATTGATTTATAATCATTAAAATTATGATATTTATTATTATAAACTAAAATGTTAAAGCAAAATATATAGATAGAAGAAAACTTCAATTTTTTAAAATATATTTTATTGTTGGTATACAAACTTCAACACCTTCATAATTTCCAGAAATTTCAAGTCTAATATATTTAGTATTTTCATATAATTTAGCGTGCTCTTTGAATAATTCTTCTATGGTTTTATCAAGCTCATCTTCATCTTTATCTTCATCTTCATCTTCATCTCCATCAATAAGACATACTAATGTAATCTCACCATAATTTATACAATCTATATTTACATTATATTTATCTTTAAAATCATCAACAAAATTTCTTACTGTTTTATTAGGCCCAATTATATCAATTTTATCCCAAGCTGTGTATTCTCCAGGAATATCTTTTTTTACAAGTATATTTTCATTATTTATATAATCATGTATAAATCTTTTTTCTTCTGGAATATATAAATCAAATATACCTGTTCCTAAATTGAAATCAGAATTTCTAAATGACCTAAGATTATCTGTTTGTAATAATGTATAAATTTGTAAGCATGTAATTCCTGTAACTGCCGCAGTAGTTGAAGCTATTGCAGGTATAATATTACCGGCTATTTTTTTCGCATTTAAAAATTCAATTTTTTCCATATTAAAATTGCTTGCTCTTAAATTAGAAAAAGATAAAATAAAATTAATGTGATAATTTTCATCATTGTCTTTGTCAAAATCAATTTGTTTCATTGCATTTATTCTTTCTTGGATTATTTGTTCATTTTTTAAACTTGAAATTTCTTCATTAAAATTTTGTCTTTGTTTCTGATTCTCAATAAATTCTTCACTTATATTAATTTTTTCGTTTGAAATCTCTGTTTTTATCTTTTCCATATCTAATTCTTCATTAAAATTTATAATATTTGAAAAAATGAAGTAAAAACTTTTAAAATATAGAGCAACATTATTATCTTCTAAATTTATTTCTATTGGTGAGGGTCTGTCATTAGAGGTTATATTTGAAAAAGAAGCTGAATTTTTTCTTATATATTCATTTACAATATATTTAAAATAATAAGTAAAAATAAAAATAGCATATTTTATAATTAAATATTGTGATGGATTTTCTAAAATATAAAATATATTTTTATATATGTTCAAATTGAGATATAATTTCTCACGATCATCTATTTTATCTAATGCACTATAAAATTGCTGCTCGTCTTCTAATATTTTTTTTATATTTGTTATAGATTCTATAAATAATTTTTCAAAAACAACTTTAGATAATTCTATGCAATGTTCAATTTTTGTAGGACGATTTTTTAAAGTACATGTTGGTATTTCTTCTTTCACTTCAAACGTTAAATCATTCATACAAATGCTTTTATTGGGATAATATATATCACTATTAGCTTTTGTTCCTTCTGTTCCTGAATTAATATATATTTTATTGAAAAATGTGGATAAATTATCTATATATTTTCTTGCCTTTAAATTATCAACAGCAGAAATTAATATATCCTGATTTTCAATAAATTCATCACTAAATATATCTCTAGTATCATCATTAATTAATAATGGATAATCTTGTATATTCATATTTTTATTTATTTTTAATGCTTCTCTTTTAGCGCAAAAAGATTTATAACTATTTTCTTTTACATCATTTTTATGGAATAAAAATTGTCTGTTTAAATTACTCAAAGAAATACTATCATTATCTGTAATAGTTATTTTTCCTCTATTACAAGATATACCCATTAAGCAGAAATTTTTTATATATTCACAACCTAAAGCACCCGCTCCTACCATAAAAATATTTAAATTTTTTAATTTTTTCTGCAATTCTTGACCAAAAATTGCTATTTGATCATCATATCTACAATTCAATAAATTTCTATTTACATTATTTGGCAAATTTTCAATAGTCTCAAAAAAGTCGAATCTTAACCATTGATATATTGGTGTATATTTCCCAGTCTTTTTTAATGCTTCTTGTGAAACTATACCACCTAAAAATGTACAAATTGGATTTATTTCAGCTTTACTCCACCTGAGAACATTTATTATATAATTTCTATCAAATTCTATTATTTTTGTTTTTATAGTTAAATAATCTGTATATTGTTTTTTTATTACTAAATAATAATTTTTTGACAATTTAACAATCTCTTCAACCTGTTCCAAATTATTTAACTCTGGAAGATGATTATAAATATTATAATAAAGATGCAAGCCTACAAAGGCACAATGCAATAAAATATTTGATTTTTTTTTACTAGCATCTATCTTAATATAATTATTATTAGGTTTTATAAAATTATCCTTAAAGGTTTCAAATTTTAAATATTTAGTAGGCTTAAATTCTTCAACAATTCCGTCTGATATATATTTACCATTATATTTTTTGTCATTCTCTATTTCAAAAGAAGAATTATTAGCTTTTATAATTTTTCTTGATTTCAATTCATTTAAAAATTCCATTCCTTTAACATTTTTAAATGTAACATAATCTCCTTCATGTAATTCAAAAGGTTTATCATCTTTAATATTTATATAAATTTCATAACTATTTTCTTTTTCTTCAATATTAAATATTTCATAAGATAACTTTTTTTCACCATTTGAATCATAAATGAGATGATTTTCACCAAAATCATTAAATAAAAATCCTGTTAATCCCAAGTTTAAAGCATAAATAAAATATTTTTTATATTTTCTAGTAAGATTATTTATTTCATATAAATCTTCAAGATTCATAATTTCAGATATTATAATTATATCAAATTTTTTGATATCTTCTTTTTGTATTCCCTTATGCTTTGTAACTTTTACATTAGGATTTAAAGTATTTAATTTATCAAAGCATGAATCTTCTAGAGATTTTACATTTATATCACCTTCATCTATATAGAAATTAGAACCTAAATCATTAATTTTGCATATATTTTTATCAGATATAGATACTTCTTTAGGCCCAGCTAGAATTAAATTTTTTGCTATTTCTATACCCAAACCTCTAAGACCCATAATTAAAATTTTATAATTTTGAATTTTATTCATTGCATCCGATCCATATGTTAAAATTTGTCTAGAATACAAATTTTTTTTTTCAATTTCATTTATCTCACTCATATTTAATAAGCGAAATAGAATTACTTTAAATTATATATATTAGCTAATTGCTTAACTATTTTATCTTCAAAAAATAAAATATATAAACACATAATATAAAAAATAATAAATAATAAAAAAATGAATGTTAATCTCACTGATACAAAAGGATTAAGTCCAAGAATGATAACTGTTAATCCTTCAGCCTTGATTGGCGATAAAAAAAGAGAATTAGGACAACCAAATGCAATATGGAAATTTGATGGAGAAGTTTTAAAAAATGATAAAACATTTCAATTTTATGAAATTCAAAGTGGTGATAGTATTATTACAAACAGTCAACACCAAGGAGGAATTAATGTTTAAATAATTTTAAATATTATTAATTAAAAATATTTTATGATTATTTTATAATATTAAAATAATAATTTTAAATTTATAATTAAAAATTTTTTTCATAAAATAAAAGAACTATATTGTCGCCTTCATATTCGCTATATTCTTTATCAAATGTATAATTATCATCATCAAAATAGTACCATTTATTATCAATTAAACAAGATGCTGTATAATGGCCAATATTATTATTAAAAGTGGAATAATAGATAACTCCTCTAAGATTATAGAATGAGCCATATGATTCTTTTTCATATAAAAAATTAGTAAGATCTATTGATTTTTTTATTTTGATGTCATTTTCAATATAATAATTATCAACTTTTCTTTCAAAATACATTATCAAATATTTAGGCAATTTATAAATATCTGTTTTTGCATAGATTTTACTACCACATTTGCATGTTACGTTTGAAAATTCTTTTTCAGAAATATAAGCAGTTATTATATCTTTTATGTTCAAAGCCTTTGTTTTATTTTTTATTGCTAAACTATATATGGGCATATCAAGGATATTAAATGATTGATAATTAACGAAAATAATGCTACCACAACTTTTACAGAAATTTTTTGTTCTAAGAACTCCATAGAATAAATCTGAGATAAAAGAATGCCCTTTATTAATAGATTTTTGTAAAAATCTAATATAATTTTCATCCTCATTATTTTTTTCATTAATTATAAAACTATCTTTTATTAGATTTTCTTTAAATAATATATTTAAATAATCTGAAATAAATTCATTTACATCTTCTGGATTATTATAATTATAATTTTCATTATATTCAATCATTCCGTTCTTTATATCTGATACAGATAAAGGGAAATCTTCATTATTATTTTTATTTCTCATATTTATTATTAAATTTTTAGTTGCAATTGATAATTTTCCTTCTGAGCATTTTAATAAATTGTCAATAAATTCTTCTAATCGAAATAAACATTGTATGCTTGAATTAATATAACAAGTATTATATAAATTTTTATAATTTTTTTTATATTTATTTTGAATTCTTCTTTTTGCTTTGTCTGTTTCTTTTCTACTTAGATTTATAAGTCCAACAGGAGGAACAAAACAATCATAGTTCATTATTTAATTTACACTTAATAAATTGTTATATCAAAATTATTTTTTAATAAAAAATTAATATAATAAAAAAATAGTTTAATAAAAATTAATAAAAAAAGTTAATAAAAATTAATAAAAATAGTTAAAAAAAATAAATTAAAAATAAATTAAAATAGTTAAAATTAAAAATTAAAAAAGTTAAAAAAAAAGCTTTATTTATATTAATTTTAAATAAAATTTGCAAAAAAAAGTTAAAAACAAATGTTCAAAAATTTTCACAAATGTGATTTATGAATAAATAAAAGATAATTTTATATTTAAAAAATTTTCATTTTTAATATAATTTAATTCTCTAAATATAATTAATAATTAATCAGTTATATCCCAACCTTTATCCCAGGAATTATCCCAATCATATTCTTGATCTAAAGTTGCATATTTCAAATTAAATTCTTTAGCTTTATTTTCATCAAAAGAATAATATGAACTTCCAGGATTTGGATTACTTAATAATTCATGAATTGCATTAACTATTCCATAAACATTATAACTACTATTCCATGAAGAAAAATAAGAATCACAAATATGCCCATTTGAATTACTTATATTTGGATGATATGTTTTAGTTCTCATTCTAACATCAATAGGACCTTTATTAGGATATTCATTTGTGAACTTTATTTCAAAATAATATAATCCATCACTATAAGGTGTATTTTTTGGCCCACAAAAATTTCCTTTCCAATGCAAGAAATTTTTCTTAATAGGAGCAGCAGAACCTTGAATTGAAGATAAAATACCTTTTCTTCTAATTAATTTATATTCTTCTTGTAATTTCTTTATTCCAGTTGATATCATTAATTAAACTAAATTTAAATTAAATAATTTGTTTAAATAAATAAAGTTAATATATATATAAATATTAAAATTTTTGTTATAAAATAAATTTATGATAATAAAAAAGAAAAATTCATCAATTAAATCAAATTTAAATTTAAGCAAAAGTATAAAAGAAAAGCGTAAAGAAGCAAAATATCAAAATAATGAAAATACATTCCTTAAAATGAAGCAACCTGAAATTTCTTTATATAATAATATTAATCTAAGGAATAAAGATTTCAATAAATTAGATATTCAAAAAAATATTACCAATTTTCATAATAAAAATATTGAGAATAATAATAACAATTTATTTATTTATAAAAAAAATTTTTTTTCATATTTCAATCAATTTGAAAATCAAAAAATTGAAAACAATAAAAGATATAAAAATGATCCTGATAATTCTTATTTATATAATGATAAAAGGTTTGCTTATGAAAACATTGAAAAATTTACTAATTTGGATAAGAAAAACATGGGTTTTAATAAAACATCAGATATAAATAAAAATAGTTATTCTCAATTTAATAAAGGAAAACTATTTAATGCAAGCAATATAAAAACTAATGATAATATAAAAGTAATTAATAAAAGCATAAAAAAGGTTAATACAAATATTAGTAGTAATATTTCTAAAAGGAGTAGTAAACAGAATTATAAAAATGATTATGGAAAAATAACTATTAGTAATTTAGAAAAAAAAATTCCGAATAATTATAAATTAAAACTTAGAGAGAAAAAAAAAAAAAAAAATTTAAATAAAAAAAAAAAAAAAAAAAAAGTAATTTTAATGAAAATGAAGAAAAAAATAAATTTGATAATGAGAATTTTTTCTCAAAAGAACAAAGATATTCAGAATATGAAATTAAATCTTTAATAGAGAAAAATAAAATTATGAAAAATATTTATGAATCTTTGACAAATAAAATTGAAAAACTTGAGTTAGAAAATAATAATTTAAAGGAAAAAGAAAAAGAAAATTTAAATTTATTAAAAGAGCAAGAAAATGTTTTAAACAACAAAGATAATGAAAATTATGAAAAAGAAAAAGAATTGAATAAACTTAAAGATATGTTAAAAAATAAAGAAAAAGAAATTTATGAAAAAGCAAAACAAATAAAAGAACTCAATAATATATTACAAAATAAAAATAATGAAAATTATGAAAAAGAAAAAAAATTAAATGATCTTAATAATATATTACAAAATAAAAATAATGAAAATTATGAAAAAGAAAAAAAATTAAATGAACTTAATAATATATTACAAAATAAAAATAATGAAAATTATGAAAAAGAAAAAAAATTAAATGAACTGAATAATATGTTACAAAATAAAAAAAATGAAATTTATGAATTAAAAGAAAAAGAAAAGGATATCATAAAAAAATTTGAAAATATAATAAAGAATAAAGATAATAAAATATCTACATTAGAAATAGACAACAAAAAAAGTATATCATTATTAAATGAGAGATATAATAATAAAATAAATGAATTAGAAAATGCTAATAATGAATATAAAATAAATAATAATCATTTAGAAAAAAAAATTAAAGAATATGAAATGGAAATAGAAAAATTAAAGGAAAGTAAAGATAAGGAATGCTTTAAAATATATGGATTTATAAATAGTGGAAATAATTGCTATTTAAATTCAAGTTTACAATTATTAACAAGGATAAATGAATTTAAAAAAGAGATATTAAGCTTTCAAGATAATAATGAAATCAATAAAGATAATGACACAAAAGGAAAATTATTTTTTGAAATTAAAAAAATAATAACTGAAATTGAAAGTTCGGACGATAATAATCTAATTATAGATCCTAAAAATCTCAAATATGAAATGGGTAATATAGATGCTAAATATTTTAGAGATTTTCAAGAAGATGCAAATGAGTTCATATCTAATTTTATTTCGGGATTATATAAAGAAACTGCAACTAAAGCTAGAGTAAAAGATGTAAAAAAATTAGAAATAAATAATGAAGACGAACAAAAAATATATGATAACTTTTATAGAAGATATTATATAAAAAAAGGAAACTCATTTCTTACAGATATATTTTATGGAATTCGAAAAACAAGAAATTATTGTGAAAATTGTGGAAAAACAATAACAAATAGTTTTAATAGTTATAATATGCTTGAACTTCCTCTTTATAAACTAGTGAAAAATAATAATAAAAAAACTTTAGATTTAATTCAAATATTAAATGAATATAGAACTAAAAAAAAAATTGAATTTAAATGCCCTTATTGCGAAGATGATAAAAATATATATACAGAAACTTTATTATATACTTTACCTAAATATTTAATGATAAGTTTTATTAGAACAATTGATGACGAATATATATATAATAATATAATATATAATGAAGAATTGGAACTTAAAAATGATTATGATAATAAAAATTACAAATATATATTAAAATGTGTTATAGAACATTCAGGAGGTGCACATTCTGGCCATTATACAGCCTTATGTCCTAAAGATAAGACAAATAATATATGGTATAGATTTAGTGATAGTTATCATAGAGAAATTGGTAGTGATTTCCATAGTAGAAATGCATTAATTTTACTATATAAATCATTTCAATAATATTTTATTTTTAAAATTATAAATAAATTTATTATTTTTAATTTTAAATAATCAGCATAGGGATTGGGGATTGGGGATTGGGGATTGGGGATTGGGGATTGGGGATTGGGCCCAATCCCCAATCCCCAAT
>Ga0247610_10007855_pt1 | contig 10900 bp, 9 predicted proteins | sample 174DNAGHGhighgp2_FD_193483 | JGI IMG/M metagenome (GOLD analysis project Ga0247610, IMG submission 193483) | Sheep rumen microbial communities from Palmerston North, Manawatu-Wanganui, New Zealand - 1742 DNA GHGhigh gp2 | ecosystem: Host-associated > Mammals > Digestive system > Stomach > Rumen ...
CATGTCTATACCTCTGAGCGCAGCATGAATACCAGCCGCATCTCCGTCATAGAGCACTGTAATATTTGAAGTAAAGCGTTTGATGAGCCAAATCTGCGGTTTGGTGAGTGCCGTGCCTCCACTTGCTACGACGTTCTCTATGCCGGATTGGTGCATGGAGATAACGTCCATCTGTCCCTCGACGAGATAACACATGTCGGCTCGTGCGATAGCTTGTTTGGCTTGGAAAAGTCCGTATAGTTCGTTGGTTTTGGAGTAGATAATAGAGTCTGGTGAATTGACGTATTTGCCTACGTTGTCTTTCTTTTTGAGAATACGTCCGGCGAAGGCGACGGGTTTCCCGCTGACGGTGAAGATAGGAAACATGACTCGGTCTCGGAAACGGTCATAGAGTCTTCCGTCTTCGCTTTTTCCGACAACACCGACACCGATTTTAGTGTCCACATTATTGGTGATAAATTCTTCCTTGAATCCTTTAGCCTTGAGTGCTTGCGCCAAAGGATTACCTTTTTCCGGCGAGTAACCGAGTTGGAATTTGCGTATGATATCCTCCCTAAGTCCTCTTTCCCGGAAATACCCCAATCCGATAGCTTGCCCTTCCTGTGTTTCCCATAATTGTTTTTGGAACCATTGATTGGCAAAATCGTTCACAATGAACATGGATTCACGATTATCCTGCCTCTGTTGTTCTTCAGCGGTCAGTTCTCGTTCTTCCACCTCGATATGATATTTTTTGCCAAGTTGTTTGAGGGCTTCGACATAACTACACTGCTCAATATCCATGATAAAACCGACGGCATGTCCGCTGACCCCACACCCGAAACATTTGTATATACCTTTTGATGGACTGACGGTGAACGACCCTGTTTTCTCGTTATGGAAAGGACATAGTCCAATCAAATTGGCGCCGCGTTTTCGCAACGTGACGTAATCGCTGACGACTTCTTCAATTTTTGCCGCCGCGTAAATCCGTTCTATGGTCTCTTTAGGAATCAAATTATATCCAATAAGTAATGTGCCGATTATTTATTTAATCATTGTACCAAAGGTACATACCGATTTTGATGCTCCATTGGTCCAGTCGTCCTCGAGTGTAGTGGTCGAGCGGCTGGTCTGCTTTGTCCACGAATCGGGTATTCGCATAAGGATTGATGAGTCCAAAATCATATCCACCACGCAGGAAATATCTTTGGAATTGAAAACCTGCGCCTACCCCCCAGGTCACATTTACCCGTTTGAAGCGCTCGTTCTGATTATCGGTAGTATAGCCGCTATATCGAGTGATAGTCACGTCCGCTCCATAGTCATTCTGGTGGTCAGAGCGCATGTCCAGTCCCAAACCGCACTGAATGGTCGGTCCCGTATATAGCATGAGGTAGGTCTCTTTCGCGAGTTCGAATTTATACTGCCAATCGACAAAAACCTCCAGTTCATGATAGGAAATCATCTGTCTTTGCCGCGGATATTCGGCAATCGTTCCAGCAGATCTCCATCCTCCGTTGGATACGGCAAAGGTATAGTTTATTCCCATAGAACTACCAAACCCTTTGATATAACTTGCGTCATAGATGACACCCGCTTTGAATCCCTTCAGAGCCACTTTAACGCTGAGTGAGTCTTTCGCATAACTGGGATTAGAGGCGCTATTGATACGCAAAACAGGCTGCGCCCATCCAATTTGAAAACCAAACCCCTGCTTAGGCCGATCCGCAGCCATGACGCTCAGGGTAAAAAATGTCAAGCAAAGAACAATAAAACTTTTTTTCATATTTTTCAGATTCTTAAAAATCGTATATATTTTTCGGTTTTAAAAAACCTCGATAAAAGGTCGTTAAAACCTCGTTTAACTCTCGACTTGCTCTGGTTACGCCAAAATCTTAATAATCGTGTATATTTTTCAGTTTCGGGTTGGCGTTTTTCGAAAGACGTCCATCGGGTCAGTGGGACGAATGTCTTCCGCCCAGAAGAACTGCGGCAGTTTATCCGCTCCCCCCGGAATCTGGTTCATAGGATAGAGTATTCCCGTTGTTTCCGCGGTAAAGCGCATATGGTGCATTTTTTGTTCTTCGACAAACATGCGAATAAAGCTGCTTTCGGTCGTATTCAAACCGACAAAGGAACCATCGCTTTCTTTTGCGTAATAAACGGTAAGGGCGTTCCCATCCATGTCCACAATTTTCATTTCTCCATCCTCCATGTACACGGTCATTTGTTTACCGCTCATTTGGTTAAAATAATCAAGCGTGTCCTGCATGACGCATAAAGCATTGAGGTATCCAACCGCATGATCGACAGCTCCGTTTTTCAAGAAGACCACCATGCTGTCAGCGGATATCTGCTGGTTTTCGCTCCAACTGACCGGTTTGGCATAAAGGTGCATCGTCGAGTCCGCTCCGATATAGACCATCGAGTCGCAAACCATCTGCATATCATCGCGAAAGACCCGTACGCCGTAAAAAGCTCTTACTCTCCGGTAGGTACTATCTGCCAAGAGGCTGTCGGTAAAATGCCGTTCTTCGGTAAAAAGTGTGTCGGCATGGATGTAGGTAAAATGCAAACTATCGCTCCAATCAAGCATGAGAGCACTATCCGTGGCATAGCCTCTGCTGTTTTCCTCCCACATTTGTCCGTACTCGCCGGTCAAAGTGACCTGCTGTGTACTGTCAATCATCATCATCCTTCCCATTACTTCTCCAAATCCGATCCGTTTGTCATAGTAAATCGTATCTCCCGTCATAAGGCGCCCATCCACATGGTGCACAACAGAGCGGTCAAGTAAAGTTGATTGTTCGTTAGCAGTATTGTACCATCCATGTGAAGTGGCAATATCCGTCTCTTCCTCATAGATAATATCCGTAGGACTGACGATATCGGCAATCTTCGTCTCCGTATTGTACAAAAGTGTGTCGGAGGTAAGCACAAACTTCGGGTTAACCAATTTCACATCTCTGCTGAAGACCGCTTTCTTGGTATCCGGGCGATAATTACCCCTAACAGAAGTGAGGGTATTGAGCGAGTCCCGAATAGTACCTCCTGTAAAATAATATGCTATTCCTGCTGCCCGGTCGTAATTCAGGCTATCGGTAGTCAGGACAGTAGGATTCTCTTCCACTTTACCATGAATCAGTTTGACATGCCGTCTCAGCCGAGCCAGTTTGGTATTACCGTCATAATACAATTTGTCTCCGAAACCTTCCAAAGTATCTCCTTGTACCATTCGAACATGCCCGAAAGCATCGAGGGAGTTAGTCTTTTCGTAGAAGTATGCGCTATCGCAATACATAAGCGCCTCGTCATGACGAAAGACGACATTACCCTTCAATATCTGGGCGTCCGCAATGCGCTGTTCGTCAAACTGTAAATTCTCCGCTCTCTCCAGATAAATCATAGTTTGGGCAATAGAAAATTGACAAAGAACGAAGGCCCAAAGGCTGAATAATATGTATCTGCGAATTTTCAACTTTCAATTATCACTTCTCATGAATCCAACCAGGATACTCAAAGTCGCATCCTCTCCACTCAGGATCAATCTGAATAAAGGTAGTTTTTTGTTTTTTGATAATCCAGTCATGAATAAAATCCTGACTCATCTTAGCCTCCAACATCGCCTTGATAGCCTGGAAGTCATCACTGAGGTTAGCACGGTGGACGTCGGTTTTTTTCTTCACTTTGACGATAGCACACACTTCCCTATTTTTTGCCTGGTCAATCATGACGAAAGGCTGCGATATTTCTCCTTCGTTGAGGTTGTAAATCTGTTTGGCTATTTCCGGCGCCAAGTCCTGGTATTCAAATCGACTGCTACCGGTATTCGGATTTATCATGAGGCCCGCATTCATGACCGTGTTCTTGTCCTCCGAGAACTGAATGACAGCCTGCTCAAACTGGAGGCTATCCACCATAATTTGATGCCGGATACTATCAAGGCGTTCAATAGCATGGACCTTATCCGTAGCACTAATGCGCGGCCGGAGAAGAATGTGCCTACAATTGATCCGTTCACCTTTTTTCTCAATGAGTTGTATAATATGGTATCCGTACTCTGTTTGAACGATACGCGAGACACGTTTAGGGTCATTGAGATTGAAAGCGACGTCGGCAAATTCCGTTACGAGCTGTCCCTTTCCGACAAATCCCAGTTCACCCCCTCTTTTCGCACTCTCGGTGTCCTCCGAATAGAGCCTTGCGAGCATGCCAAAATCGGCAGATCCGTTCTGAACGCGCTCTGTAAATTCGCGTAAACGCTGTTTGACGCGCTCGGTTTCCTCCACAGGGACAGGTGGCTCAAAACTGAGAATCTGTACCTCAACCTGTGCGGGCATAACGGGGATAGAATCCAAAGGAAGTGAGTTGTAATACCGTCGTATGTCCGCAGGTGTGGGTTTGATATCCGCGGTCAGTTTCTGCTGCATTTGTTGAATAATCATCTGGTTCCGGACAGTGGTCATCATTTCTTCGCGTATTTCGCTGCTTGTTTTCCGGAAATACTCTTCCATTTTTTCCTTGGAACCGATTTGATTGATGTAGTAATTAAGGCGCATATCCACCTGATGGCTCACGCTGGATTCGTTCGCTTCGACAGAGTCAATTACTGCTTGGTGGAGAAAAAGTTTCTGAATAGCCATCTGCTCAGGAATATAACAATACGGGTCTCCAGGAATAGTCGTTCCTTCATATTGGGCACGCAGTCGTTCTTCTTCCACTTCGCTGCGGAGAATAGCTTCGTCCCCCACAACCCAAATCACTTCATCTATCACGCTTTGTCCTTTCGCCATCAGACAAAGCAACAATAATACTATAGCACTATATTTTCTCATATTCGATTTAGTAGAACTTTATTTTACCCTCTTGAATAGCCTCATTGTATAAGCGTTCCCGCTCTTTTTGGAGGAAATCGACCTGTCTTTCACCCAGAATGATTTTCTCTATTTCCGGTCGTGCAAACTCAATAGGCATGTATTCTCCGCGTAGATGTTTGTCCGTTATCTGGACAATATAGGTGTTCAACGAATCCGTTGCCTCAATCTGGTTTTTGTTTTTGAGTCGTGTCTCCAGTTCCTTGTGCTCTACAGGAACACGACTGGCGATATCGGTAGTTGTCAGCCATTTATCCGTAAATAATTCATAGCCGTTGGCCATCTGGTAGGCATATTTTTCTATATTGTCAAGAGACTCTGCGTTTATTTCTCCGTTTTGGTTCTGCAAAGAATTCAACCATCTGCGCAGTTTGGCGATGTTCGGTGCGTTATTGGGGACGACCACTAATAGACCGTGCACAATACTCTCATCCAATTTGAAGCGATCAATCATCTGGTCATACATCTGTTGCACCGTGCTGTCCAACACTGTTTTGGACATATTATTTTCCACGAGATATTCTTCGTATGCATGGATATATAAAGCACGCCTGTAATCCTCGACCATTCGTTCTATTTCGTTGCCGGCAAGGTTGGATTTGCCAGTATTGACGGCATCATAAATGAGAATATCTTTAGCCCATTGGCTGATATATTGCTGTACAACTCGCATACTATCTTCGCTGGACAATCCAACAGTTAATTCATCCAAGGTGGAGCGGTACAAGTAATGACCGTTCACCTCAACAGCAGCTCCAGACTGCTGTTTTTTTTCCAAAACCTGACATCCGGCAAGCAAAAACCCTGCCAAAAACAGATATATAATCGTTACTCTTTTCATATTCGGGCACAAAGGTACGAAAAAATTTTGATATATGCAATTTTTTTTGTAATTTTGCAGCCGAAATGATATACTCGGAGCTTAATAATGCCTTTTTGTCCTGTCTCAACCGCTATGAGAAGGGTCAGATTTGTATAGTTGCGGATAAGAATCTTATCCGCCATAAGGAGTGGATGGCGGCGCGCCCACTACAAGAATTGCCGGTTTTGTGGTTGAAGGTGAACGAAGCAGACAAATCTATAGAAACCGTCATGCAGATATGGGATTTTCTTTTGGAACATGAACTTACGCGGCGTGGTTTGCTCCTATGTATCGGTGGCGGAGTACTAACCGATACATGCGGTTTTGCCGCAGCCACCTACAAACGCGGAATAGATTATATTAATGTTCCGACCACTCTTTTGGGAATGATAGATGCTTCATCCGGCGGTAAGACGGGAATCAATTACCGTGGATTGAAGAATGCTATAGGCGTGTTTGCCAATCCTGTAGAAACGATTATCTACCCCGGATGGCTGACAACTTTGCCATCCGACCAGTTTTTAAGCGGTTTCGGAGAGATGTTGAAAACGGGCCTGATAACTAACTGTCAGAAACGGGAAGGAAGTAGCCTATGGGAACGTTTGTTGCAATATGATTTGGAAACGATGGAGATACAATCGCTTACCCCTCTGATTGAGTCTTGTGTGTTGGCGAAAGAAGAGATAGTAAACACGGATCCTCACGAGAGAGGGCTTCGTAAGATACTGAATTTCGGTCATACTTTCGGTCATGCGTTAGAGGAAATCCAAATGAACGATGAGCCAAGTAAATGGCCTCACGGATATGCCGTGCTCTATGGGCTAATTGCAGAATTGTACCTGAGTGTGGTCAAACTGGGATGTCCCAAAGCGCCTTTGCAACAACTGACGCAAGTAATGCTTCACTATTATGGTAAGCCTCAATGCAAGTGTTCTGATTACAAACGTCTGATTGGTTTCATGAAACAAGACAAAAAGAATGAGCATGCTGATGAAATCAATTGCACGCTCATTCGTGCCGTAGGTTCTCCTGTTATCAACCAAAAAGTATCAGAAAACGAGGCGAAAGAGGCATTCGATTATTTATTTTCTCTATAGGCTTTTCCGTCCAAAGAGAATAAGCCATTTTCTGTTTCTACCACAACAACTCCATTCAGGATGAGTAAGCGTGGACCAGATGAAGAAGCATCAATTCCCACGATTCCATCGGGGTTAGTGTACTCTTCCTGTTTTACAATATAGAGCGTCACTACCTCATGGTCATAACTGACTATAGCAAAGATTTGTGTCGGAATATCTTTGATGAAAGCGGGCAGATTGAATTTGTTTTCGACAGCATAGACTTTTCCGTTATACGTCAGTTCTGTCCAATTTTTTACAACCGCACTGTCTAATTCCAAATAGCGACATACATCGGTGGAATCGATGATTTCCGGTGCTTTCTCCGGCAGTACTTCTGTGTTCTTTCCTATATTAAATTGCTCGGAAGGGGAAACTTCGGGCACTCCGAAATAATTGATATACCGTCCTGTAACCCCCGTCAATAAGTCTCCAGCCTTGACATCCACGCCGTATCGTTTGCCTGTTTCTCCGTTCCCGCGGTCGAAGAGTAGCATCGAGCCCGTTTCATCGCGCACATAGATATAATTGTCATATTTTTTGGTTACTGTTACTTCGTTAAGGAAAACAGTCGTGTAGTCAGGCTGTACTACGGTTTCGGCGATGCTCATGGGTTGGATACGGTGTAGCACTACTGCCACGCGTTTCTCAACGTCACCTGACCTTAGAACCAGTGTGTCCACAAAACGTCCTGCGTCCTTCGCATCGTAAGAAACAGTGAGAAAATCACCGTCACGGTCCAGTACATTTGTAGAAAGATGGAATACCGAACCATCCGTTAGCGTTGCGGATATATCTTCTGTCAGTTTGTTGGCGTTGACTTCAATAGTGCGTGCTCCTATCCGGTCAATGGTAGTGCCGAAATTAACAAAAGGCGCAACGATAGCTGCTACGTCTCCCATGGCCTCCACGCGACGATAAAGGCAAACAGGTGTTTGTGAGCGGTCTGTATAGCAGGCAAAAAGTGTTGGTGAATTCGAAGCATTATACTGAATAATCTTTGATTAACTATTGCCAAGATTAGTAATGACCGCCTCTCCTCCATTCTCTATCTGAATATCCCAAAATCCATAATTACCATATGTTTTTGTATCAACGACATCTGTCCAAACCGCCAACCTGTTTTTTGTCTGTCCTCCCGAAGCCACCAGATAAGCTTCTTCGTACCGCAGTTCATCTTGGAAGATGTATGATTTTTGTCCGTTCAAATCGGCAATTCTGAGCGTATATATGGCCCGTTCGTCCGGTTCTACTTGCATTCTATCTGTCGAATAACGACCTTTTATTGCGTGGATATTGTTAGCGCTTTCCCACTCGTCGAAATAGCCCATAATATAGTTCACGCCATCTTTAAAAACACCGAAGATTATCTGGTCTGAATCCTGCAATTGTGTTTCATCTGTGACGAGTTGGTATGTGTCCATCGTGAAAACAGAACTGCCACCTGTTGATGAGCGAATAGAAAAAGAATTGATATAGATGGCATTCTCTGTACAATCTACCCAAAAGCGTATTTTGCCGCTCTCCGGAGAAGAAAAAACTACGATGGAATCGCGATTATATACACCTTCTCCACTTGCTGCCGGTTTATTGACAATAATGCTTTTGGGTTCGTTTGAGCCGATCTGTACATAGATAACACCCTTTCCCTTTGAACTATTTTGGCAGAAATTGACAGTGATACGCCTTACGTCATTGAATGTCAATACAGAAGTGGCTCCAGCGCCCGAAGTACCGGTTTTGACTCCCACCCCTTTGGAATAGAGACGGTTTTGCGCATCGAAGCGCCCAGCTGTATATTCCGTTGCCTCTTTGTCGCAAACCCAGCCGTCCGTTTTGCCGTCACACACAGTTGCATCGACTTTACTGGCCCAATTCGCCGATGTGAACGTATAAGTCGTTATACCGGAAAACAGGTACAACGGAAAAAAGTACAAAGTACAGAGAATAATAAGTCTTTTCATGATATAATTTTTATTTAAATGGTCCCATTTTAATTATCAGCTTCTATAAGCTGCCACAATGCGTTTTACCAATGGATGGCGGACGATATCTTTCTCGTTGAATTCGATAGTTTTGATACCATCTATACTTTTGAAACGCTCAATAGCATCCTTTAGTCCGGATTTCTGTGTAGGAGGCAAGTCAATCTGTGTCATGTCACCAGTGACAATCATTTTTCCTCCTATTCCGAGACGTGTAAGGAACATTTTGAGTTGCAAGGCAGTTGTGTTCTGCGCCTCATCAAGAATGACCACGGCGTCAGAGAGTGTCCGTCCCCGCATAAAAGCGAGTGGCGCAATCTGTATTGTGCCTTTCTCCATGTACTCTGTTAATTTGGTAGCAGGAATCATATCCTGCAATGCGTCGTAGAGCGGTTGTAGGTAAGGGTCAATTTTTTCTCTCATGTCTCCCGGCAGGAATCCGAGTTTCTCTCCTGCCTCTACAGCTGGTCGTGAAAGAATGATCCGGCGCACTTCTTTGTTGCGTAAAGCGCGTACCGCGAGTGCAATAGCAGTGTATGTTTTCCCACTTCCGGCAGGTCCGACGGCAAAGAGCAAATCGTTGTTTTCATATGCGCGCACAAGTGCTAATTGATTAGTTGAACGCGCGTAGATAGATTTGCCGTTAACCCCGTGAAGAATGAGATTGTCGGTGGCTCGTTCGTGAGGTTGGTCGCCGTGGATGAGCATAAGTATGTCCTGTTCAGAGAGGCGGTTGTTGCGAATACAGAAGTTTTCACATAGGCGCAACGATTTCTCAAAATTTTCCACAGCCATTTCTGCTCCTGTGACTTTAATCTGATATCCACGAGCCACAACACGCACATTAGGGTGTTGATTCTTAAGACAAAGAATGTTACTATTATTCACGCCGTAAAACGTCGGCGTATCAAGGGAATCTGAGAGATTTACTATTTTTTCGTTTTCCATTTTTTATGATTATCCTCTTTCTGCCTGCAAAGGTACTGCTTTTTTTTGACATGTGCAAGAAAAGGCGTTAAAAAGTTACAAAAAAAGCATTCTAAAACCTCGTTAAAAGGTCGTTAAAACCTCGTTAAAAGGTTGTTGTAATGTTAAGGTGCTAAATTAGGGGTTAAGAGGATGTCAAAGCATCAAAAACAACCATAAATGCAACAATTGGTTATTTTGGCCAACAAAAATGGCGAAAACCGGTATATATTTGCACAGAATTTGGCAAAATTAATATATTTTTTTTGCGTATATCAAAAAAAAGTAGTACCTTTGCAGCCAAATTACTAAATTTGGAGTATTATGCGAAAAAGGATTTTAATGTTAGTCTTATGCCTAATGGCGGTATTTCCTATGATAGCAGAAGACGTAGTGTATCTTACGACAGAGCAGTTCAAGTCACGCATTTTTGATTATGAGAACGCGCGTGAGTGGAAATATAAAGGTAACAAGCCATGCGTGATTGATTTCTACACCACTTGGTGCGGTCCGTGCAAACGTTTGGCTCCTATAATGGAAGAGTTGAGTCAGGCGTACTGCGGTGAAGTGGTGTTCTATAAAGCGGACACAGAGCGAGAACGCACATTGGCACATATATTCGGCATCAACAGCATTCCTCAGGTGCTCTATATCCCTGTAGAGGGCAAGCCGATGTTGCTAAAAGGGCTTTATCCGAAAGAGGATATAGTGCGTATCATAGACGAGTTTCTGTTAAAAAAAGGCAATGATTAACATCGCTCGAATCCCATGCAAGTAGAGTTGGTCCTGTTGATATTGTCGTTGCTTTTTTTTGTGAGCATTATTGCTGACAAAATCGGATACCGGTTCGGAGTACCGGCACTACTGCTTTTTTTAGCCGTAGGTATGCTGTTTGGTCCCAGTGGAATAGCGGCCCTTCTCGGCACGAGCGGTGTTACAATCGAAACCGGATCAGCGCAAGCCATCAGCACTCTTGCGATGTGTATAATCCTTTTCACAGGAGGCATGGAGACCCGTTTGAGCGATATCAAGTCCGTTCTGGCACCCGGAGTAACGCTTGCAACATTGGGAGTATTAGTAACTTGTGCTGTAACGGGAGTCATTATCTATTAT
>Ga0247610_10007856_pt1 | contig 10900 bp, 15 predicted proteins | sample 174DNAGHGhighgp2_FD_193483 | JGI IMG/M metagenome (GOLD analysis project Ga0247610, IMG submission 193483) | Sheep rumen microbial communities from Palmerston North, Manawatu-Wanganui, New Zealand - 1742 DNA GHGhigh gp2 | ecosystem: Host-associated > Mammals > Digestive system > Stomach > Rumen...
CCAGTCAGCGTTGTGTCGCTGTCGCTCACAACCGGCCCCGAGAAGACCAGCAGCGCACTGTCCCTTGCCGTCCATTCACGCACCTTCTCCTCCAACTTTGCCCAGCCGCCCTCGTTCAGGGCCTTGGGCATCGGGCAGATGTTGGTCAAGAGAAAAGACTGGCGCATGGCCGTCCCGCTCCACTTGAGGTCGGCAGCGGGCACCAAGTGACCGCGGTCCATGCCGCTGCCCGCATAGTCCTGCGGCAACGGACAGCCCTTCACGCCCGCATCCTGCATGAACTCGCCTGCACGCTCAATTGTTCCGTTGAGCTCGTCGGTAACGAGCTCATAAACAGCACAATTAGCGACACCTCGCTCGTTATTGAAATGCACGTCAAACGCATCATACCTCACCAGCGTGTCACTCACACCAAGCGGCACGGCAACCGTCATCAGGCTGTCGCGTTCCTCAGCGCTCAAGGGCATCAGATGTGTTGTCGCATTTCTCACTGCCACGCGATACAGCAAAAAGCATACCAACGCCACCGTCAAGCCCCAAAACAAGAACTTGACGGTATCGCCCCATCGTTGCCAAATGCGTTCCCAGCGCTTGTTCATCCTTGATAATCCATTTTATCTAATAGCCGCAAAATTTCATTGCCGTTTAGTCTTTACACTTTCCGGATTAATCCACCATGTAGAACCACACCAGGGTAACGCAACAGGTAACAAAAAGCAGTGCAGCCAGAACCGTTATGAATACCGGTAGATGCACGGGGAAAAGTGCCGTGAAAAAGGCCGCCAACGCAAATTCTATCGCCATCACGCGGTTGAACCAGACCACAGTCACCATTTGCCTGGGATTTGTAATTTCGGTGGTGTCCCTGAATAAATAATCAATGGGATGGTAAGCATGTATCAGCAGCACAACGGCAATTAGCGAAAAGACGGCGATGCATACGATGGCCTCACTGTCTCCACCAGTGAAAACATGGTTGATCAATCCTGCAACAAGGGCACCGATGATCAGTAAGGCTGTTACCACCTCGCAAATGGTACCCTCTGGAGTACGCATCACCTTGACCTTGTTAATGTCGAAGTCGTTAGCCTTGCGTTTTGCAAGCCGGTCGGCTTGGCGTTCGGCTTGAAACCGCTGGCTCAGGATGAAGCCCACGACCAGGGCCGGCAACAGCTCGGCGACAAAGAGTATCGCATAAGCCGTCTGACTGATCATGCCCTTGAGCGCAACAATAATCAAGATTCCCAGGAAAACTATGCTAACGACCAGCACAGTCAAGAGCAGATTATTACTCGACCATTTCATAATCGTAACGGTGTTATGGTTGCATTAATGATTAAGAGTCTTGATCCAATTGATGATATCGTTGATGACCTCCTCTGAGAAAGTCTCTTCGATGACATCATACTCGTCGGGGAGTCCCGTCTCGCAGTGCTGGAACAGATGGTTCAAGCCGGGATAGGACTTGATGAGGTGACGCTCGTTGGGTCGCAGGAAACGGCGCATGGCGCCCAGGTTCATTTCAGAGGGGACTTGACAGTCATTCTCGCCGTTAACGGCCATCACGGGACATGCAGTTGCAGCGATATCGGTCTGCGGATTATAGTTCATAAAGAAATTGTACCACGGATTCTGCTGGATGCGAGGGTCCCTATGAAGCACCTCGATAGTGAGATTCTCGGCCAGCTCAGGCGTGGCGATCCTGCACTGTTCCAGCAGGATGCTGTCGCCCTGCACAGCGGGTCCCGCCAGGCTGACGATGAAATCCACCAGACCCTGGGCGCCAAGCATGAAGGCGATAGCACCACCCTCGCTATGTCCCAGGATGCCCACCTGCTGGAAACGCCCTGAGCGCCTCAGCCACTCGATACCTGCTGCAGCGTCATCGGCAAAGTCGCTGGTGGTGGCACCCATCACGTCTCCACCGACCGACTCGCCATAGGCACGGTCGTCATAGCGCAGGGTGGCAATCCCCTGCCGCGCCAGGCGGTCGGCAATGACGGCAAAGGGCTTATGGCCAAAGAGTTCCTCATCACGATTCTCAAGACCGCTGCCTGTCACCATCAGCAGGACACACTTTGCGCCTTCAGGCACGCTCAGCGTACCGGCAAGCGTAGCCCCGGCATTGGCATTGGTGAACTTGACCAACTCGGTATGGTAAGGGAACGGGGGCTGAGGAGTTTGGGGACGGCGCACGGGTAACAAGTCCATGGGAACCGAGATATTATTTTGAGTGAAAGTGCCATGAATCACACCGTCCTGAAGCCTTCCGGAATAGACAAAGCCTATCGATGTACTGATGCACAGCGAGTCGGGCGAGAGATAATCCACGTCGCCAGGGATGTTACGGACCTTCTCCGATGGGCTGTCAATGGTGCAGCGGCCATCGGCAGTGATGTTGTACACGAATGGGAGGCGAGTGTCTTCCACTTCCAGCACCCCACTCCACGAGCCGCTGATATTCTGTGCGGCGCCATTCAGCGCCACCAGAGCCAGCAGAACCGATATATAGCCTATTCTTTTCATTTTGCCTTATAGATTAATATCGTGAATAATAGCGCGGTGAGTAGTATGACGATCATGATGATGTTGTACACCCAAGAACAATCATATTGTGGGCTCATCAGACCGCCCGAAATGACCATGAACAAAACCGTCAAGGCGAACTCAATGGCCAGCACACGGATCATGCGAACCGTCAAAAGAACCTGGCGCATGTTGCTAAGCTGATGTGAATTTGAAAAGAATTTGGGGAAATAGCTCGCAACGAGAAGCAGGGCCACGATAATGGAAAAGACGATGCACTTCCCCAGCAAACCCTCACCTGTGGCACTAGCAGACTGATGTTTCGTCAGCCCGATAGTCCATGTGACGGCAAGCAGCAAGATGGCAAGGACTTCCATGATGGTTCCCTCGCGTGTGCGGCCCACCTTGACCTGTTCAATGTCGAACTCTTCTTTGTTTTTATTATCTTGATTCATGACTATTGATGTTTAAAGAGGTTATTATTTGTTTTTTTCTTCTCTGACTTGTCAAGGCCGCCAAAGAAACATCCGTCAGCAAGAAAACCGATAGACACCAGCGTGAAGGCAAGATCAGCCGCAATGGCAGAGCCCCGCATCAAGCAGTAATACAGGGTATTCATCTCCTTATTGTCAATTCTAGGTCTCATCGTCCATTCGCTTTATTTCACGTAACCTATGACAAACTTAGACCCGAAAAGCAGCACGAACGAGAAGCCCATAGCAATCAAGAGCCATTCGCCCGCTTTACTCCCCTCAGGAATCAGAAAGCCGCAAATCAGGAATATGGCACAGAGTAGGCCCAATGCCCGCTTGCGGTAGATACACATCTTCAACTGGTTGATGTTGGATGATGGATAACCCATCGCCTTGTGAAAATAGGCCGTGACATGAAACCAGATGGCGCCCACTGTGCAAAGCCCGGCGATCTTAAGGCTTTCGCCATCACTGGCCAGCGAGGTGTACTCATGTAAAAATAATAACCAGAACACGATGAGCAACATCGCCGTGATGAACTCACAAATGGTGCCGCCCCACGTGCGCTTGATCTTGATGCGAGTGATTTCCTCCTCGGCCTTCTCTTCGGCTTCAAACTCTTTGAGTTCAGCCGCATAGGACTCAGGGTCAACACGCTTCTGAATGAATTTCACGATTCCAGCAGCAACGATTATGATGGCAAAAAACACGGGAAGCGTCCAGCCCGAATCGATGGCACCCACCCAGTTTAAACCTATCAGGACGGCAGTCAGTGGTATGGCAATGCCCCACATCACTATCCTTGCTTTCTTTTTACCCAGTTCCATAATCCTATAATTCTTAATGGATAATCACACTATTCTCATATTTGCGATAACGCTCATCGCACTTGGTATTGTCAATCAGCGCCATTGTCATCGGCCTGATTATCGGGCTCTGTTTTCTTCTTTTTGGGCAGACGGCGGGCCTTGCGCAGCGCTTCGGTAATGATCCACTGCAACTGGCCGTTGGTGGAACGGAACTCGTCGGCTGCCCATTTTTCAATGGCATCCATCGTGTCGCTATCGACACGCAGGATGAAACTCTTGGTGGCCTTCTTTGCCATAATAGTTTTCAGTTTTACAGTTTTCAGTTTTCAGTTGTCAGTTGAATGCGCATGCCGCTGACAACTGAAAACTGAAAACTGACAACTTAATTCTTACATATTCAATGTGCCGGTGTTGACCACAGGCTGGGCCTGTTCGTCGGCGCACAGGACAACGAGCAGGTTGCTCACCATCGAGGCCTTCTTGTCGTCGTCGAGCTCAACGATTTCTTCGCTCGAGAGTTTGTCAAGGGCCATCTTGACCATGCTCACAGCACCCTCGACAATCTTCTCACGGGCGGTGATGATGGCGCTGGCCTGCTGGCGGCGCAGCATCACGGCAGCAATTTCGGGAGCATAGGCCAGGTAGTTGATGCGGGCCTCAACGACCTCGATGCCGGCCAGCGACAGGCGCTCGTTGAGTTTGGCCTCGAGTTGCTCGTTGATCTCGTCACCACCCGAGCGCAAGGTCAGCTCCTTGGTGTCCTCGTCGTTGTCGTCGTAGGCATACTGGCCGGCAACCTGCCTCAAGGCGGCGTAGCTCTGTACGCTCACAAAGTTCTCCAAAGCGTGCATCAGGCCCTTGGTGTTACCGCTCAGGGTGCCATCGGTCGAAGCCATAGTCTGTGAGTCAACCTCAAACAGGGCCTTGTAGGTGTCCTTCAGTCTCCACACCATCACCAGACCAATCATCACGGGGTTACCCACCTTGTCGTTGACCTTGATGGGCTCGGCGTCGAGGTTGCGGGCACGCAGCGACACTTTCTTGGTGCCATAGAAGGGATTGATCCAGTAGAAGCCCGTGCGAGTGAACGTGCCACTGTATTTACCAAACCAGGTGGTCACGCGGGCTGTATTGGGTTCCAGCATCAGGAAACCGCACAGAATCAGCAAGCAGCAGATAGCCGACACGATGCCTGCAGTCAGCAAAGTGAAGCCCAGCCAACGGATGCTACCCTCATCTAATATCATGATGCTCTCATAGATACACCAAATAGCGAATATCGGCAGTACGATAGCCACAAAAAGCATCAAAAAACCGTTCAGGGTCACGCCTTTGAAATTAAATTCCTTCGTTTCCATAATAGATAAAAGTTGAAAAGTTAATATTTAGTTTTATTAAATTGATATCATTTTGATATCGCAAAGATATGTACAAAATTCATTCCAACGAACAAGAAAAATCAATTTAACATTATTTTAACACTTTGTCATCTGGGGGTAACTATGTAAAAAACGCGTGAAACCCCTTCTATCATTCAGAAAAACGCTATATTTGTAGCGGAATACATTTTTGACACTTGAAATCATGATACAAGAAGGATTGACGCATACTAGCCAGTTGACGGTCACCCAGGCCGTTACTGCCATTGCCATGGGCTCGGGCGACATGCCCGTGCTGGCCACACCATCGATGATGGCGCTCATGGAGAACGCCGCCATGCTCGCCGTTGCCGATCATCTGCCCGAGGGCTGTACTACCGTGGGCGGGCACATCGACTCATCCCATCTCAAGCCCAGCAAACTGGGCGACACCGTCACAGCGACCGCCACGGTCACCCGTGTTGACGGCAAGAAAATAGAATTCACTATCCAGGCGCATTGTGGCGACGTCCTCCTGGGCGAGGGCACCCACCTGCGCTTCATTGTCGATAAAGAAAAATTCATGTCAAGATTATGAAAAAAATCATTTCTATTATGGTGCTCGCAACAGCACTGTTTGTCATGGCGGCTAATGCCCAAGAGCCGACAACGCCCAAGAAGGTGTATAACGAGGAGATTAACCCGCTGGAGCAGATTGACCAGGCCATTGCTCAGGCCCAGGCCGAGGGCAAGTTCGTTATCTGCCAGGTGGGCGGCAACTGGTGCCCCTGGTGCCTGCGCTTTGCCGACTTCATCACAACCGACAGCACCATCAACACTGTCATAGAGCAGAATTTTGTCTATATCCACGTGAACTACCACCCCCGCAAGGCCGGTGAAGTGGGAAAAGCCCTGATGAAACGCCTCAACAACGCGGGACGCTTCGGATTCCCGGTATTGGTCGTGCTGGATGAATCGGGCCAGATCATCCACATCCAGGATTCAGGCTACCTGGAGAAGGACAAGAGCTATGACCAGAAGAAGGTGCTCAGCTTCTTCCAGAACTGGACGCCCAAAGCCGTACGTGGAGAATAAGCCATGGCTAGCAACCAGGACTTTGTGCAATACATCGCTGACCAGTGCGCTGGAGCAGGCGAAATCATGACGAAAAAGATGTTCGGGGATTACGGCGTCTATTGTGACGACAAGATCTTCGGGCTCATCTGCGACGACTGCTTCTATATAAAACCCACCGAGGCAGGGCGTGCGCTCCTGCGCACCGTGGAGCTGCGACCGCCCTACGACGGCGCCAAAGACTATTTTTTCATCGCCGATGTGGATGACAGCGACTACCTTGCCAACCTCGTCATTGCGACCTGCAAAGCGTTGCCCGAACCAAACCCCCAAAAAAAGAAGAAATCATGATTAACGAGATTATTGAATACAACAAGTCATTCGTTGCCAACAAGGGCTACGAGCAGTATGTGACCGACAAGTATCCCAACAAGCGCCTGGCAGTGCTGTCTTGCATGGACACACGGCTGACCGAACTGCTTCCCGCTGCACTGGGCCTGAAAAACGGTGATGCCAAAATCATCAAGAATGCCGGCGGACTGGTGATTTCGCCCTTCGACTCGGCGATGCGCAGCCTCGTCGTCGCCGTCTATGAGCTGGGTGTGGAGGAGATCATGGTGGTGGCGCACTCCAACTGCGGTGCCTGTCACATGAGCTACGACCACTTCCACGAGGAGATGATCAAGCGTGGCGTGACCGACGAGACGCTCGACACCATACGCATGTGCGGCATCAACCTCGACCACTGGCTGGAAGGCTTCAAGGATACGCCCGAGTCGGTACGCAATACCGTCGCCACCATCAAGACCCACCCGCTGATGCCCCGCGACATCACCGTGCGCGGCTTCATCATCGACTCCACAACCGGAGCCCTTGAAGAAATCAAATAAAACCTCCTTCATGGAAAAGGACAAAATCATCATATACCAGAGTGAAGACGGACAGACGCAGATAGATGTCCGCCTCGAGAACGACACGGTTTGGCTGACCCAGGCCCAAATGGCTGAACTGTTCCAGAAAGATCAGTCCGTTATTGCACGTCACATAGCTAATGTTTTTAAAGAAGGAGAACTAGAGAGGAATAGTAATATGCAAATTTTGCATAATACTCTCTCTAGGTATAAACCCACTTCTATATACAACCTTGACGTCATCATCTCAGTCGGCTATCGCGTCAATTCAAAACGAGGAGTTAAATTTCGCCAATGGGCAAATAAAGTACCTATTAATAATTGAATATTATGCTGCAACTCAATAAAGTACATCACATAGCACTGATTTGCTCCGATTACCAGCGGAGCCTCGATTTCTATACCCGTGTCATCGGTTGCCACGTCATGGCCGAACATTGGCGCGAGGAGCAACAGTCCTACCTGACCAAGTTGTCGCTGAACGACGACTATGTCATCGAACTGTTCTCGTTCCCCTCGCCGCCGCAGCGGCCATCCTACCCCGAGGCAGCCGGCCTGCGGCATCTGGCCTTTGAGGTCGATGACATTGTGGGCCAGGTCGCTGAACTGGACCGCATGGGTGTTACCCACGAGGATATCAGGACCGACTCGACTACAGGCAAGCGCTTCGTCTTCTTCAATGACCCAGACGGCCAACCCCTTGAGATGTACGAGAAATGAACACGCCCTTTGCCTGAGTTGCGAATTAGGGTATTTTTGTAATCTAATATAAGAATAAAACACTATGTTTTTCTTGATCATAGCATTGGCCATAGGCCTGTTGATGCCATTCCAGACGGCGGCCAACTCACGCCTGCGCCAGGTCGTGGGACCGGCCTACGTTTCCACCCTCGTTTCTTTCACCGTATCCACACTGGCGCTGCTGCTGGTGTCGCTCGTAGCGGGAATCCCCATCTTGCCTACCGAGGCAATGCTCAATACAGCCCCCTGGTGGAGCTGGTTTGTCGGCATCGTGGCCGTTGTGACCATCACCATCGCCATCCATCTGTTTAAGGAAATAGGGCAGTTGCAGGCACTCATCATCCCGATGTTCAGCCAACTGATTTTCAGCCTGATGATTGACCACTTCGGGTGGTTCGGCGCCAGAGTCATCCCTCTGGGAACCAATCGCATCATCGGTGCCTTGCTGCTCATTGCCGGTGTGACGCTGGTTGTCATCCTGCCCAAACTGCGGGGCGGCCAACGGGCTGTGGCAGGTTCCAGCACCGGGTCACGGCAAGCCTTCTGGCAACTCATGGCTGTCCTCTCGGGTTGTCTGTCGGCCAGTATCACCGGGGCTTATGCCCAACTGTCCAGCATCGTCGGCAATCCCGTTCAGGCCACGACGGTAGCCTTTTTTGTCGCTACCATGGCACTTCTGCTGTTCTGCACCTGCCTGGGCAAGACCCGGCTGGTCGGTAAAGCCTTCAGCCGGGATTATCCCTGGTGGATGTGGATGGGTGGCCTGTGCGGTGCGATCATCGTATTCAGCAATGCATGGCTGGTGCCCAAGGTCGGGGTCGGTGTCTTTTCCATGGCCTTGCTCGTCGGTCAGTTGGCGCTCAGCATGCTCATGGAGCACAATGGCTGGCTCGGCGCACCCCGCAAGCGCATCACCTGGCCACAGGTGGTCGGCATCCTGATGATGCTCGCTGGTGTCGCGCTAATTCGCCTGTGAGGGTATGATTTCATCACATAGCTGGCAAAAAGCATTGTTTTCTCTTTGATTATGACTACTTTTGCCGTGATTCATTAAACCTAAATCTTTATTGAATTGATTGACTGACTCATAACTCCGCCAATTGGTGAGATACATCCTTATCATATATAGCCTTTTCACATTGTTGCCGCTGGTGGCTGCCCCACAGGGTAACAGCGCCGGCAAGTGCCCTGTCGTGAAAATCCAGGTCGAGCGTCTGCCCAACTTGAATGTGCCCCGCAGCGGACATTCGTTGGTGCTGGTGAACGGTGAACCGACAGTCATCGGTGGTCACACCACCAACTTTGTACCCATAGCCTCCATCGAGTACTACACGGACGGCGAGTGGCACGAGGTGCCCTCGGCATTCACCCACGACGATGGCTTTGCGGTGCAGCTCTCGGGAGGCAAGGTGCTCATCGGCGGCGGCCATGAGCACAACCTGGGCATCGGGCAGAGCTTTGAGGTAGAACTCTATGACCCGCTGTCGCACACCAGTGAGGGCTTTGGCAGCCTCGACACCAAGCGGGCCTTGGCAAACGCGATGGCGCTCGACGATAATCGTGCTGTCGTAGCAGGCAACTGGTATCACGAGGATGCCATCGAGATGTATGACGGCAAGGGCGGCTTCATGCCAGTGAAAGGCGTGAGTTGCTCGCGTGCAGCCCCCTTTATCATGCGCACGACCAAGGATGATGCCATCATTTTCACTGCAGTTGATTCAAAGGGAGTCCACACGCCCCATCCGGTGATTGAACGCCTGCATGGAGAACCTTACAGTGAACCGCTGCTGCAAGAGTGGGGACTGTCCAAATCATGTAATAGACAACCGGCAAGCGCCTTTATCGGTGATGAGTCTAAGGGCGACTATTCCTACCTGATGATGGTCGAGAATGACCAAGGACAGGCGGCGATAGCCCGCGTCACCAATGGCGAGTTTTCCCTCCTGCCAACCGATTTCCCGGTGCCCATGGCATGCCAGTGGGGCAAAATCATGTATCGCGCGCAGATCTTTGCCGACCGCCAGAGCCAACGGGCCTATCTGCTGGGCACTGACCCCGAGAAGTATCGTGCACTGACCAAACTTGAAGCGACCCGCGTCTATATCCTCACAATCGACTATGCCACCACTCCCGCACGCTTGACATTAGGCTTTACCGACGAGATCAGCGACATTGATATCGAATGCGGAATCATGACCAACGACGGCAACCTGATAATCGGCGGCGGCATACCGATGCAGAACAACTTCAAGCCCACTGCCGCCACCTGGCTGCTGCACGTCAGCCCAAGAGCCCAGGCGGCAGGCATCGGTACTTACCTTTCACGTTTCCCCTTGTGGGGCTGGCTATTGGCTGTCTTGTTGACAGCAGAGCTGGCCACAGCAATCATCCTGCTGCGCAACAGGAAAAAGAATCAGGCACATGAATTGGCAGCTGCAATTCACCACGGAGAGCCCGTCATCGTTCATGAGGCTCCAGCGGCCGAACTCCACGAGGCCTTGGATGGCAATGAGGACAATGCTGAACTCATGCACCGCATCTGCCAGTTGATCGAAGAGCATAAACTCTTCCTCAACCCCAACCTGAAGCTGACAGACATCACCACAGCCCTGGGATCCAGCCGCACCGTCATCTCCAACTGCATCAACTCGCAGCGTGACTGTTCATTCCCGCAGTTTATCAACACCTATCGCATAGCACACGCACAGGAACTGCTGCGCAACCACCCCGACCTCAAGATCACTGAAGTGTGCCTGGCATCGGGGTTCTCCAGCGAAGCTTCCTTCTACCGCATCTTCAAAGCCGCCACTGGCACCACCCCCACCGAATGGAAATCCAGCCTCTAGGCCACCAGCACTCTATATAATAACGATTGGTGCCCACATCATCCACTCCCCGCTTGATAATTGTCGATGTATTGCGAGCCTCTGGCTCGTAAAAACGTCCTGTGCAGTAACCACAGCCCCTTCCACATGCAATGCTTCATTTGCGCAAAATGCCCCAAAAAC
>Ga0247610_10007857_pt1 | contig 10900 bp, 21 predicted proteins | sample 174DNAGHGhighgp2_FD_193483 | JGI IMG/M metagenome (GOLD analysis project Ga0247610, IMG submission 193483) | Sheep rumen microbial communities from Palmerston North, Manawatu-Wanganui, New Zealand - 1742 DNA GHGhigh gp2 | ecosystem: Host-associated > Mammals > Digestive system > Stomach > Rumen...
GCGCTTCGGTCGTTTAGTGGGGGAAGGTATGACATATACAGACGTTTCGTTCTTATCGGAACTAAAGCCGCACGTTCTGGCGGATATGCGATCGTCGCGGATCCTTGCTAGTTTGACGGCAGCGCAAGCGTTCATTGAATCGAATAAAGGCAATTCGAAGTTAAGCCAGGCGCCAAACAATAACCTTTTCGGTATTAAAGGCAACTATAACGGCGCTTCCGTTAAAATGTGGACTTCCGAACACGTTAACGGCGGTACCGTCCGCGTTTTGGCAGATTTCCGCAAATATCCGTCATGGCTGGAAAGTATCGCGGATCATTCCGCATTATTTAATCGATTAAAGCGTTACGAAAACTTGCGCGGGCTTACCGACTATCGTTTGGCGTGCAAATACGTCAAAGAAGACGGCTACGCGACCGCGGTTGACTATGAGAAAACGCTTTTAAACGTAATTACGAAGTATTCTTTGTTTTTGTGGGACGCTGAAGTCTTGGGATCTTCGCCGGGGCCTATCCAGCAGAAGGCGCTTCCGGTATTAAAGATCGGATCACGAAGCGATTATGTATTATGCTGGCAGCGTTTCTTAAATATGAACGGCTACATATGCGGCGCCGAAGACGGGATCTACGGCCAGAACACGGCGCGCGCAGTAATGGAATTTCAGAAAAGCCGCGGACTGGATCCGGACGGGATCGTCGGTCGGAAGACCTGGGCGGCTATCGGTCTTTGACATCTTCTTTATTTCCGTTTCCTGTTTTCCTTATTCTTTTTTATTGCCGGGCTGGCGTCACGTTTTGCGCGTGGCGCCGGTTCGTGCTATAATGCTTTTTGTGTTATATGAAGAACGGGGCGGAAGTAACATAAAAGTAACAAAAGGGCAAAAAAGCGCGTATTTATGCGGTTTGTCGCGTTCTTTGCCGAAAAGTGAAGTAACATAAATTTAAAATCACGAAAGGCCCGTAAATGCTGATAAAATCGGCAAAAGCGGGCCTTTTCTTTGTTTCCATAATTCGTATAAAATGATATAAAATCGGCGGCGAAAGTAACATCAAAGTAACAAAATATTAAAAAAATAGCACGAAAAATTACATATAATCGACCTTATCTAATTCATTTTTAATATCGCTGATTTTTAAGTGTATGTATGCTTGTTCAAGTATACTATCTGGCTTATGTCCCATAATCCGTTGTATCGTCAATTTTGGTATGCCTATTTCGTTTGCTTTGCTGGCGAAGGTATGGCGCGTATCGTACGGCCTATGATCGAACGTTCTGGCAATAAATCGTTCGTATTTCCATTTTGAGAAGTTAAACAGGGCTTCGCCGTCCGTCTTCATATTTTCGGCTATTATCGGAAATACTTTCGCATGGATCGGAATAACACGGCGGGACGTGGCGTTCTTGCCTTCTACGATCGTTAGCGTTCCGGCTTCCAGATCGACGGCGCTTTTATTCATATCCCGCAGTTCTTTAATTCTCATTCCTTCATATAACAAAACAAGTGTAAACGCGTATTCCGGCGTATCTTTATTCTTCCAGCACGCGGCGACTTCGTCCGGCGTATACGTTTTACGTTCTATTTTAACTTCGTCCGTCTTTATGTGGACGTAATCGACGTAGTTTTGGCGTATAATGTCGTTTTGCGCTGCATAAGTATAGATATGGTTTAAAACTGTCCTGGCTATCGTCTGCGTTCCGGACCCGCGGCCTATACCGTCTAAAAGATCTTGGATCGTTCCTGTCTTTACGTCCGCGATCCGTCTATCTGCGATCGGTTCTAAATAATTGCGGAAGCTGGCTTCGTAATTTTTGCGGCGATCATCCGATACGTCGATTTTGTCTTTTATCCGGTTCCATATCTGGCGGATCGTCACGTCTAAAGAATCGGGCGAAATCTTGGCGGCGTTGTATTCGGCTAGCGCTTGCGCTGCGTCCTTCCTGGTCGCGTAGTAGCCTAAAACGATCTGTTTGTTATAAGAAGTCTTTTTCTTATAATTGACGACCGTTCCTGTCGTTATTCGAACCATGAACGGCCGCCGTCGGTTTCCTTTTAGTTTTGTAATGGATCCGTAGTTCGGGGGGTTTCTCATTGTTCGTCTTCCTTCCTATTAAGTCCGTACATTTCGTCCATTGTTACGCCGTAATACTGCGCAAGGCGATAAAGCGTGTTAACGTCCGGCATACTTCGGCATTGTTCCCACGTCGCGTACGTCGTTTTTCCGCAGCCTATGACGGCGCCGACTTCCGTTTGAGTTAATCCGCGTTCCTTACGTCTTTCGATTAGCGCGCGACTTATCGACTTTCTAATAAACATATCTGGATTGTTTGTTTTTATTTTTTCCGCTATTTCTTTTACTTGTCCCATATTGTACCGTCCTTCCGTTTTTTGTTGATTATATCATGTTTATCGGCAAAAGTACGAAAATTTTATACTTTAGACTAAAATTATAGTTGACAGTACGAAACATCCGTACTATATTTAGTATAGGTACGGAACATCCGTACTAAATATTTGGCTTTGAAGTACGGAATAACCGTACAAAAGCGGAAAGGGGGCAAAAATGCTAGGACTTAAAATCGGGCAGTATTTGAACGATAAGGGCATAAAACAGGCGTATCTGGTCAATAAGACAGGGCTTCCGGCTTACGTCGTATCGGATATTTGCACCGGGAAAAGACGGTCGGTCGACGCCGTGGTCTATTACAAGATCTGTACGGCGCTTGGCGTCGATCTGGACTATTTCTTACGGGAAGGCGGCGGAACGGATGAAAACTAAAGAAGCAGCTAAACTGCTAGGCGTTTCCGAAAGGTTTTTAAGGGAAGCCACGGCACAAGGCAATTGCGATCTTGGTTTCTGGGCGAAAATGCCGGGATCGTCCCGAAGGACGTTCTACTTTTACGAAGATCGCATAAGAAAGGAAACGGGAAAATGGAAGACAAAGTAACAATCTGGTCGTATATCGGACTAGCCTTTATGGCTACGGCGGCCGCGGTAATGATTGGCTGCGTCGTATATGTCTTCTTTATCTGAAGAAAGGGGGCAGACAATGCGCGAAGCGATCATCATTTCGGCAATTCTGATATTAGCGGTTATTCTTTGGAAGCCGCGGAAAGGGGGCAAAACATGAAGTATGGCGATCCGGAATACAAGCGCCGGCTGGAAGTTATCCAGGCGATACCGTCCGAACCTATTTCTAACAAGTTTGACGCCGAAGATCTGTCTAAACATTCGCCGGAAGCTATGCGGGACTTTGAGATCCGGCACCTTCAAGAACTAACAGACCAGGCGCAGAAAATGGACGAAGCCGAACAAATGGCAACGGCGCGCGGTTTATGTATCGCAGTATTGCATAACGCAATCGGGGAATACATCACACGGCAAGAGCTGAAAGCCGCGAAGATCGACGAAGCAAGCGAAATCTAATTAAGAAGGGGGATATTAAATAATGAAGGAAGAAAAATTAAGGGGTTCAATCGCTATGGATCTTGAAATCGCTAATGTTAACTGGACTGTTAGCAAATGGATTAAGTGGACGCTGCAAAACAAAGTCGGCTTAATTCTGGAAGACGGCCGCGTCGTTGGCTGGGAAACGAAGCCCGAAAGGTTTAGAAAGTGAAGGCGCCGGGCTTCGGTCATATAGGACGCACGAAGTCGCCTTGTCACGGCTGCCAGTACCACGACGGCGAATGTCACGCTAAATGTAAAGAATACGCCGCATTTGTGGAAATTCACGCCAAAGAACGCGAAGAAATACACAAGCGGAAACGTCTATACAATTTAGGCTATGGGGCGCCGTATAGAACGGAACGGCAGTTACACAACGACAATGTTAGCGCAAGAAAGAAAGGAAAATAAAGAAATGGCTACTTTATACGACATAGTCGGCGAATATAAGGAACTGTATTTAATGCTTACAGATCCGGAAGCCGACGAACAGACCGTACTTGATACGCTGGAAGGCGTAACAGGCGAATTAGAAGTAAAAGCCGAAGGCTACGTTAAGGTAATCCGGCAGATCGAAGCCGAAACGAAGGCGCTGGAAGCGGAAGCGGACTTCTTTAAACAGAAGGCACAAACGCGCAAAAACAATATAAAGCGCATGAAGGAAGCGTTAGTCGCTGCGCTGATCGCTACGGGCCACGAAGACGGTTTAACCGCCGGCGGATATACGTTGAAAGTGGCAAAGAACGGCGGACTTGCGCCGCTTGCTATCACGGGCGACGTTCCGGAATCGTTTACAAAGGTTGTAATAACGCCGGACGGCGACAAAATACGCGAATATCTGAAGGATCATAGCGTCGAATGGGCGCACTTGGAAGGACGCGGGAAACATTTATCAATCAAATAAGGAAGGAAGGGACACGGAATGAACGTTTACGAAAAGCTGGCGGAAGTACAATTCAGTTTAAACGCGCCAAAGAACCGTCAAAACAAGTTTGGCGGGTATTCGTACAGATCTTGCGAAGACATTTTAGAAGCAGTTAAACCGCTACTAAAGAAGGTTAAAGCTACGATCATCTTAAAAGACAGTATCTACCAGATAGGCGACCGCTACTACGTCCACGCCGAAGCATTTTTCATAGACACGGAAAAGCCGCGGGACGAAATTTTAAACATGGTCGCTGCGGACGCATACGCAAGGGAACCGGAAGAAAAAAAGGGTACCGATCCGGCGCAGATTTCCGGGGCGTCAAGTAGCTATGCGCGCAAATATGCCTTAAATGCGTTGTTATTAGTCGACGACCTAAAAGATCCGGACACGGACGAATACAAGATCGAACAGGACGCAAAAGCGGCAAAAGCTGAAAAGGCAAAGAAGCCGGCAAAGGAAGCGCCGAAGGTTGACGCTTCGGATCTGGATAAATACGTCACGGACGAACAGTTAAAAACTTTGGAAATGCTGCTATCGCGCGCAGACGTAACACCGGCGAAATTCTGCCAGATATACAACATAACGCTAATGTCGGAACTTGAAGCGGACAAGTACGAAAGCGCACGCGAAAAGCTGGAAACGGCGATAAAGGTTAAGGAAAAGAAAGGGGGCAACTAATATGTTTGCAAACGGCTATTACGCCAAAATTTGGGAAATTAAGAAGATCGCGGACAAGTATTCCGACGTCCGGATCAGTATTTCGGTTAAGGATAAAAAAACGGATCAGTACGACCAGACCTTCGGCGGCTTCGTCCGCCTTGTAGGCCAGGCACACGAACAAATGAAGTATCTGTCGGAAGGCGACAAGTTTAAAATCGTCCGTTGCGGCGTTAAAAACCACTACGACAAAGACAAGAAAACTACTTATTGGGATCCTGTCGTCTTCGAAATGGACGCGATCGATCCCGCGGATCCGAAGCCGGAAGATAACCCGTTCTTATGATGACAATACAGATAGACACGCGCGAAAAGGCGCGGGCGATCCGTTTAATACAAGCGGAATTTGCAAAACAGAATATACCGACGATCACGTCTAAATTGTGGGTTGGCGATTATGCCAGGATAGACAATTTAACGACCGTTATAGACCGGAAGCAGAACTTAAACGAACTAGCCGGAAACATTATCGAACGGCGGTTCCATGCTGAAATACAACGGGCGCACGAAAAAGGCGTAAAAATCATCTTTTTAATTGAACACGGCGAAGCCGTCCGCGATCTGGTCGACGTCCTATTCTGGACTAATCCGCGAATTAAGGAAAGTCCGCGCTGCATAAGCGGCGAACATCTGTATAAATCAATGAATACGCTGGCGGATCGATACGGCGTAGAATGGCAGTTTTGCACGAAGCAAGACACGGGGAAAAGAATAATTGATATTTTAAAGAGCCTATGACAACGGATGAAATCAAAAGCACAACGTCCATGACGGACATTCTTATAAGATACGGACTAAAAGCTAACCGCGCCGGCATGATACGCTGCCCGTTCCATTCGGGCGACAATACGGCAAGCATGAAGATTTACGCCGGAAGCTTCTACTGCTTCGGCTGCGGTATCGGCGGCGATATATTCCGCTTTGTAATGGAATACGAAGGCGTAGACTTTAAGACCGCTTTTCAGACACTAGGCGGCACTTACGCGCACGGATCAAAAGAAGAACGCCGCAAGGCTTCGTTAGTGGTCGCACGTCGGAAAATGCAAGCGGAAACCGAACGACGGAAGGCAGAACGGAAACGCCAGGAACGACACGAACTAAACAAGGCTATAACGATCTATCGGCAAGCGATCGCAAACGTCGAACCTATGTCGGACTTGTGGGCGCGCTGGACGTTGACGCTATGTGAAATGTTGCAAAGGCTGGAAATGGAAGACGACGGATGAATAAATACAAAGACCTAACAAAAGACGGCATTTTAGAAGATGAAGTCTACGAAGATATATTAGACGTACTGGATCCGGTAAAGCGGGCGGATCTGGTTAACGATCTGTTAGAACGGGCGAAGGAACTAAACAAAAAAGACGAAGTAAAGCGCAAATATTCGGCGTATTTGAAGCTGGAAAAAGAAGCAAATAAGAAGGTAGTTCCGGCAAAACAGAAGGCGCCGACGGACAATTTAACCGCTTACGACTACCCGCGTTCATTATCTGAATATCGCTGCGGTTGCTGGATAGCGGATGAACAGGGCGTACGGACTTATAACCTATTCGGCGAAGTACTAGCTTGTTATCATCCTATCTTGATAGTAGACCGCTACGTTAACGCGGAAACGGGTAAAGAAAAGGTTAAGCTTGCCTTCCGGAAGGGTACGACGTGGCGCGAAATCACGGTCGACAAGGCAGTTATAGCCAGTTCGTCAAAGATCGTCGGATTAGCGGACTACGGCGTATCAGTAACAAGCGAAACGGCAAAGAACCTTGTTCGCTTCCTTGCGGATCTTGAAAATTTAAACTTGGATCTAATCGAAACGAAGACGTCAACGTCTAAATTCGGTTGGTGCCACGACTATTCGGGCTTTATCCCGTATACCGATAATATCGAATTTGACGCGCGGGCGGGGTTTCGGGATCTTGTCGACGCAGTATCGGCACACGGAAGCCGTGACAAGTGGTACGACCTAGTAAAAGAGATCCGGACTTGGAACAAAAAGGAAATCGCCGTATATATGGCGGCGTCCTTCGGATCCGTTCTGCTAGAACCGCTAAAAGTGTTACCGTTCATTGTTAACTTGTGGGCGGAAACCGGCAAAGGGAAGACCGTTAATATGATGATCGCGGCGTCGATCTGGGCGAACCCGGCGGAAGGGAAATATATAACGGATCCTTGCGGAACCGATACGGCCCGTGAGATCCGAAATAACATTCTTAATAACCTTCCGACAATGATTGACGATCTGTCGAAAATGCGGGAAAAGTACGGCTACGACGCAGTAACGGACTTTGTCTATACACAATGCGGCGGAAAAGGTAAAGACCGTTCAAACAGGGAACTAACGACACGGGAAACGACACGCTGGAAGAATATAACGTTAACGAATATCGAACGGCCGTTAACAACGGAACACATGAAAGGCGGCGCCGTTAATCGAATTTTAGATTTTGAAATGGCACCGGTGGACTTATTCCAAAAGATCAAAGGAAACGCCGTTTGTAAGATCCTAACTGCTAACTATGGCTTCGCCGGAAAAGAGTTTATAAACGCCGTTATCGAACTAGGCTTCCAGGCGATCGCGGACATACAAAACGCCTTCTATACGGAAATCGAAAAACTAACAGACGGGAAGAAGGAAGAAAAGCAGCTACTGCCGCTATCGGTTCTTTTAACGGCGGACAAGATCGCTACGGACTACCTATTCAAAGACGGGCTTTATATGAACGCCGCGGAACTGGTCGACGATCTGAAGGATCGCGAAGCCGTTTCGGAATACCAGCGGGCTTACGACTATATTTGTTCGGAATTAGCGGTTAACTGTAATCACTTTCTGGCGGATGATACACAGGAATACGTTAACGGCGAATTGTGGGGCAGAACCGAAGGCGAATACCACGTTATATATAAATCGGTATTCGATCGGATATGTGAAGGCGGCAATATATCGCCGAAGGGGTTTCTGTCCTGGGCAGCTTCTAGGGGACTAATCGTTCAATCGGCAAAACATTTTACCGCGCCGCGCCGTATCGGTGGCAATCCGCAGCAGCGCTGCGTAATTTTGAAGACGTCGGATGAATCGGACTTTTTAGACGCTTCCGACGAAGAATTAAAGGCGCTACCGTTCCAGATCGACGAAGACGTTACCGCCGTGACCGCCGTTACACAGAAATAAAGATAAATATATATAAGTAAAAGAAAAAATAAGAATTATGAAAAAAAAGTATACGCGCGTAAAGTCTTGTGGTAACAGCGGTAACGCGGTAACACCACGCATAAATACTGGCTTTTTTACGATTTTTAGCGGTAACACTAGCGGTTACGGTGTGGTCACACTAGGAAAGGAAAACGGGAAAATGGATAAAAACAATCATCAAATAAGCGATCAATGCCGGTGGTCGGACTGGCAGATCATAAACGACTTTTGGGATCACGATTTCGTTTGTACTTATTATCGCGGCGTTCATTGTTATAAGAATGAAAATTGCGAACTGTACGAAGCAGAAAAGGAAGGGGCAACGGATGAAGAATAATCTAAACGTAGGCGATCGCATACATTGTAAGAACTGGAAGGATCTTAAACGAACGGCTTTACAATTATCCGCCGAAGGCTACGGCGTAACGGTTATAGGCTTCGCAGATATGGCGGACAACGTGCTAACGATAACGGCGCTGCCAGAAGGGGTATCTAATGAATAAAGAAGAAAAGATAGTATTTTTAGCAAAATTCGCGCAAAGAATGCGAAACGTCGCGGAAGTGCAAAAAATCACGGGCGAAGAAACAATCGCGTGTCGTTTGACTGAAAAGGAAGTAAAAGAACTTCTTTATATATGCGAAGATTATCTTTTCGTTCTTGAACACGCGAAGGATAACGAAGACTATATGATCGTCTTCAAGCATAAGAAGGGGGTGGGCAAACCATGAAAGACGGCGCTTTATTTATCGGAACCGATAACGACGATATGGTCGAATTTATGCGTTACATCATGGAAAACGGCGGACAATGCGTTTGCGCCGATTATGACAAAAAAATAATAAGGGTAGAAAGGGGAACAAATGAAGAAAAGGCTAATCTGTTTAATATCGACGGCGTGCTTGGTTCTGTTAACGTTAGCGGATCCGGTACAAGCTGCGAAGCTGAACCGACGGGACGGCGTGAACTACTACCAGGGGACGAAGGAAACGTATTACAACTTGGATATGACGCGGATATACGAACGCGCTGATAAGACGTTCGGGCGGCACCATAGAAAATGGATCCGGGACGACGGCGTCAAAATGTATGGGCCTTATGTCGTACTAGCCGTGAACTATCGGAAATATCCGTATGGAACGACGGATATACATACTTCGTTAGGTCTGGGAATCGCGTTAGATACGGGCGCCTTCGCAACTGAAGACAATTTAGACCAGATCGACATAGCCGTCGATTGGTAGAAAGGAAAAGGGAAAATGACAGATCTTAATAAGTTAAGGGAAACAATCGAAGACTGGCCGAATATGTTTTCCGACGGGAAAACGAATTTTATTCCGGTTCGCGACGTGCTGGATCTGATCGACGGCGCAGCGGATCAGATGATAACGGAAATCGCTTGCTGTAAATTGGCAAAGTGGCTTTTGCACGACCAAGAAGTTGCTGAATTAGAGCAGTATGAACAAGGTCTTGAAGATGCGTGGGAATGTGTTTTGAAGATAGGAAAACTTGATGTAGAGCAACAGAAGTCCATATTCGGCACATACACAACGAGACAGATAGCGCTTTCCTTTACTGTTCAACAAGCCATGCAGAAAATCATGGACTACGAAGAACGGCAGACCGAACGTGCCTGTTCCAATTGCTTCTACGAAAGGCTGGATGCAGATAAAGATCCTTGCAAATATTGTGGCACTTTATCAGAGGGTCATACAAATTGGCGGCCTAAGGTTAAAAAAGAGAAGAATACAGAACGGAAGATTATAAATATTTGTGACAAATGTGCAAAAACAAAATGTTCTGTAAAAATGCAGTTGGAAGAACAAAATATTAAATTAGAGAGTTGTCATTTTTATGAAGATAAGGAGAGTGAATAATGGACTTCATAGATTTTCTTAAATATGAATGTGACATGAGGGATGATGCACTCAAAAGAGTAAGAAACCTTGAAAAGTTTGCCGAGTGGGTTGCAACAGAAATCTTTGATGATATGTGGGAATACAACAAGGATGCGTTTGCGGAAATTGCTTGCAGAAAGTTGTCAAAGGTAGGACTTGTTAAAGCGGACGGCGATAAGTGGGTGTTTGTACGAAAGGAGAGCGAATGACAATTCTTGAAACGATAAGTAAAATATGTGAAATACTACTTGGTTTGTATGTTCTTGCAAGTATCTCAATAATACTTGAAGTGCAACGGAGAATAAACCGAAAATTGAATGAATTGATTTTTCAGATAGAGCAGTATAGAGAGGAGCAAAGGAATGACAACACTTGAGAAGATAAGAGCAGAGATATTGTTCAAAAATCGTTATCAATTTTTTGAGTATGGCATTGATACATATTTGAAAATTGATGATGTGCTTGCGGTTATCGACAAATACGCAGAGCAAGAGCCGTGTGAGACAATACACGGTAGCACTTATGGTGGAGTGTCATGGGGTGGGGCACACAAACCACAAGATCCGTGTGATGATGCTGTAAGCAGACAGGCGGTAAATGAAATAGTAAACGACATTCGGGATTGTATCAGCGTAGAGGGTTATTATGCAATCCTTGAAAGATTGAAAAAGTTACCTTCCATGTGTCCGGCAGAGAAAGGCGGCGAGTAAATGACCAACGAAGAAG
>Ga0247610_10007860_pt1 | contig 10899 bp, 15 predicted proteins | sample 174DNAGHGhighgp2_FD_193483 | JGI IMG/M metagenome (GOLD analysis project Ga0247610, IMG submission 193483) | Sheep rumen microbial communities from Palmerston North, Manawatu-Wanganui, New Zealand - 1742 DNA GHGhigh gp2 | ecosystem: Host-associated > Mammals > Digestive system > Stomach > Rumen...
CTCTTCGATTTTAGTTATATTTTTTTCCCTAATCGCTTTTACTAAATCTTTTTTCAGCATTTCTGCTACTTGTAATTCCATAATTAGTCCCCCTTACATCACACTAATTTTCTTTAATTGCTGCTTATTATAGCACATACGTTCGTATTTTGCAACATTTATTGTGTTTTTCATTGTTTTTTTATCTTCCTTTATATGTTTCTCTTATTTCATTATAGTAATTTGTATATTCTTTTTTCTCGTCAATATTCTTGATTATTGCATCTCTGACTTTGTCAAATCTATCATTTTGTCTACAATATATATGGACTTTTTTCTCTTTTTCTTTAGTTGTTACATTTATTGTAGCGCTTCCTCCATCCATACATCCTTTTTCTTCAATATTGCTTGGTAATGACATAAAATTATATTCTTTTAGTGCTTTGGCTATATTATTGAAGTTTTCTTCGCTTATTTTATATGTTTTAAAAATATAATCTTTTTCTTCTCCAGATCCTGGTTTTAACATAACTGTTAAATCATTTGATATTTCTATATTTGGACAAGCTAAATAATCTGAATATGACATTAATCCACCACTGCTACTATATGATATTTTTAATATATCATTATTTGTTATTGGCTTATTATTGGCTATATTATATAAAATTAAAAATATTGCTGCTCCTAAGATAGTTATAATTACAACTATTAAATCTCTTTTTTTCATACTTCTACCTTTTTTACCATATATATGGTATTAATCTATATTTTACTTTCTTTTTATATTCTTTATATCCTTTTAAATCTTTTTCCATGACAATTTCTTCATTTTTAATTCTTTTAATTATTATGAATGGATAAGCTAAAAAAATTATAAAAGATATAATAGATCCTAATATTAATGGCATAGTTAAGAATAATATAAGTGTTATTGAATACATTGGATGTCTTACTATTCCATATAATCCTGTATCTACTAATTTTTGCTCTTTTTCTACTTTAATTGTTCTTGATAAGAAAGTATTTTCTCTTAGTACTTCTGCATATAATATATAAGATATAAGAAATAATACTGAAGCTATGATAACTACTATTTTAGGTATCATTATCCAATTATATCGGTAATTTAAACCTGCTAGGATGAATCCTAGTAAGAACATTATGCCACTATAAGCTACTACTTCTTTTTGTTCTTTTTCTCTTTCGTTTAAATCTAACCTTGATTTTAATAAATCTGGGTTTTTAATCATCATTACTATTCCAGCGCAAAACATTGGAATAAATAATAAACCGCTGAATAGCCAGGCATTCCAGTAGTTAAATGATCCAGCTGGTAAGAATAATAACAGCATAACTAATAATACACCCATTACGTATCTAGTTATTGCTTTTATAAATAGTTTTATATTCATAATTATCTCCTATCGGTTTCTAATAATAATTATAACATAATAAAAGGAATAATATATTAATTATTCCTTTCTTTTACTATTCATCTACTTCGTATAAACTTAATCTATCTTCTAGTTCACGAATTCTATCATTTAATCTATCATTTGTTTTTTCTAGTTCTTCTAATTCTTCAGCATATGAATTTCTTATTGTGTTTTCTTCATCTTGTTTTCTTTGATATTCTTTAAATTTTTTATTAAGTTTATCAATATTCTTCTTATTTGTATATACTGTCATTTTTTCTATTTCAGCAGTCATTGGTATTATTTTCTTATCGTTTACATTTTTAAGTAATTCTCTATATATTTTCATTGGGTTTTTACAACGTGACCAAGCTGAAATCATATTATCGGATTCAATTATATCTGTTGAATCTACTACTTCACAATATTTATTTAATTCATATTCAATTCTGATATTATCGTTATCAGATTCGACATAATTTATGTTGTAATTTCCATGAGAAGTAATTATTGTATTTTCTTTCATTTCATATTCTTTTGTTACTGTTTGTAATACTGTTTCATTTGTTTCTAATACATCAAATGATGTAGTTCCAATAAAAATCATTCCACATCCAGCACCTAATACAACAAGAGATAATATGAAACTCCAAATCATTCTCTTCTTATCATTTTTTCTGTTAAATATAAAGTTGATTATTAAAAGTAATATTACAATTGTTATTATAGTAATTGCTGCGATTGATGTAATAACACCCACAAAGAATAATCCTGTTTTAGCAATGGTAAATGATACTATGAATGTAAATAATAAAGCAACTAAGCAGCACATTAATGGAATCCCAATACAAATAAATACGAAGAATTTAATTATTAGTATTATAAATTTAAATAAGGCATTTATAAATTTATATTCACTATGTTGTGGATCTCTTATTACAATTTTGTTTTCATTTTTTTTGTATAAAATTTTATTGTTTTTATCTACTTCTTTATTGTTAGTTTCTTTTTCTTCAGTATTATTTTTTGTATCAATTTCTTCTTTTTTAAAATCCTCTTTTATTTTTTCATAATAGTCTAGATATCTTGTTTTAAAGATATGAGCCATTATTATAATAGCTACTACTAATAATCCTATTATTAAAATTGAATCTAGTAGATGTAAAATAAATCTATATAGCGTACTTGGTAAAAATTGGATTAATATTTCAATTAAATTATCTATTACACCAAATACCACTACTGATGCTAAGAATAATATTAAGGCAATTATTACTTGTTCAAATAAACATTTTATTTTGCTTTTAAAATTCATATTACTAAATAGATTAATTGTATCAGTAATATATTTTAAAAAGTCATCAATAAAATTGTTTATTTTCTTTTTGCTTTCTTCCTCCCCTTTAGTCTCTTTTATATCTTTATGTAATAAATCATCTATATTTACATTGAACTTATTACATAGAGCAATTATTTTATCCATTTCAGGATATGCAGCACCAGATTCCCATTTTGAAATAGCTTGTCTAGATACTCCTAATTCGTCTGCAAGTTGTTCTTGCGAAAGATTATTTTCTTTTCTAATCTTTTTTAAATTTTCTGAAAATTGATTATTCATTTTTTTCTCCTTTTCGTACTCATTTTATAATTTTCTACCAGTTGCATTCCACCAACTTTGAGTTGTTTTTTGTATAATTTTGGTTGCATTTACCATATTTTACCATATTTTGTATAGCTTACTGTATAAAAAAACTAAATATTGCTATTTAGTTTTAATTTTTTAAAATTCTCTTTTTGAATAGAATTTTTTAGCTAATATATATGATATTGTTAAGAATAAAATTGTTACTAATAATGCTAAAGGTATAAAGTATGTATCTAAAAAATTTATAAAATTAGCAGATACATTTATTTTTACAACTTTAGTAAATAGAACAAATAGTCCCATGATTGATACTCCGATCAACATCATAGCCAGTCTTCCTTTTTCATATCCGTATTTAAATAGAACTGGATATAGTACTGACATTATTACAATTATTGCTAATAACATTCCAAACATTGTAGATAATGTATCTATAAAATCAAATGATCCTCTTATATTTCCGATTATTGTACTTGATATTAAACTAATTATTGTTAATAATGCTACAACAATTAAAGTTGTAATATATTTTGATTTTATGATATTTATTCTTCCTTGAGGTAATGATGCTGCATATGTATGCCAGTTATTATATTCATCATAATTAATTGTTGAAATACATATCATTAATCCCATGAATGGAAGAAAGAATGACATATCCATGTTGAATGTTATTGAATAGAATAAATATATTACTAATGCAACACCTAGCGCTTTATAATTATTTCTAATCATATATAAATCTTTTTTAATCATCCCTATCATATTATTTTTCTCCTTTAATAATTAATAGCATTAATTCCTCTAATGATATTTTATCTATTACATAATCTTTATATTTTTTCTTACATTTAGTTTTATCATCAATTAATATTTCGTAATCATATCTATTCTTCTTGTATGAAACAATATCTTTTTTATCAATCTTATTAAAGTCATCAATATTACATTTTAATATTCCATAGTTATCTATAATTTCATCTTTATCTTTTTGTAAGAATATTTTACCATCTTTAATGAATATTATATGATCTGCAATATGTTCTAAATCACTTGTTATATGCGTAGATAATATAATTGTGTGTTCTTCATCTTTAATGAAGTCTAAGAATATGTCTAATATTTCGTTTCTAACAATTGGATCTAAACCACTTGTGGCTTCATCTAAGATTAATAATTTTGGTTGATGAGATAAAGCTGTAGCTAATTCAACTTTCTTTCTCATTCCCTTTGACATTGTTTTTAATATTTGATTATCTTTAATTTTGAAATCTTTTAAATATTTATGAAATAATTTACTATCCCAATTTTTATAAATATCTTTCATAATAGATTCAATATCTTTTGACGATAATGTTTCTGGAAAGAATGTATTATCTAGTACTACACCTATATCTTCTTTGATTGAAAATTCGTTATCTTTTAAATCTTTATTAAATATTTTTATATCTCCAGATTCTTTATTGATGATATTTAATATAAGTTTAATTAATGTTGTTTTACCTGCTCCGTTTTCTCCAATTAAACCAATTACTTCTCCAGATGGAATATTGAGTTTATCAATATCTAGAGTAAAATCTGGATAATTCTTTTTTAAATTTTTAATCTCAATTACATTTTTCATTATTCTTCACTCCTATTAAAGAAATCATATATTTCCATGATTTCTTCTTTTTTAATATCATATTTCTTTGCTATATCCACTATTTTAGAAATGTGCTCTTCAATATCTTTTTGGGCTTTATCTTTTGTTAAATCATTGTTTTTAGGTGCCACGAATGTTCCTTTTCCTTGTTTAGATATAATATAGCCTTCTTGTTCTAATTCATCGTATGCTTTTTTTATTGTCATTACACTTATTTTGATATCTTGAGCTAGATTTCTAATTGATGGAATTGCTTCATCTTCTTTAAGCTCATCATCCATAATTTGCTTAATTATAGAATTTTTAATTTGTTCATATATTGGTACTGAACTACTATTACTAATGATCATTTTCATAGTGTATCACCCCTTACATATAACACTATATAACACTATATAACACCTGTCAATATTAAAATAAAAAAAGAATAGTTTTTACTATTCTTTTATAATATAAATTGAATTATTAATCCTGCTAAGAAAGAAAGTATTATGCTTTCAATTACTATTATCATATTTTTCACTTTTACTAATGATGATGGTGATGTTCATGTTCATGATGAACTTCAACATTACATTCTATATCATCGCAAGGTTCAGTTTCTGTTTCCAGTATTGAATGACATATATTATACTCTTCTAGTTCTTCTCTTATTTCTTCTTTGATTCTTTTCATATCTTTAGAAGTACTTACAATGTGCATTGTTGCATAGTTGTTATATCCATCAATACTCCATACATGAATATGATGAATATCATCTACTCCCTTGATTTTTAATAAATCTTTTTCTAGTTTATCAATATCAACATTGCTTGGTGTTTTTTCTAAGAATAAATCTAATACTTTACTTAAGTTTTTTAATGAATGAATAAGAATAAATAAGGCAACACCTATACTCATGATTGGGTCTAATATCTTGATATTTGTAAAGTTCATTATTATGGCACCCACTAATACTACTATCCATCCTAATACATCTTCAAGCATATGAAGGTTAACTGATCTTTGATTTATTGATTCACCTTCTCTAGTTACATATGCTGCTATAAAGTTTAATATAACGCCTATAATGGCAAATATAATCATTCCCCTATAATTTATATCTACGGGATTAAATAACCTTGTTATTGCGTTATAAATGACTAATAATGAGCCAACAAGCAATATGGTTGTAGTTATTACTCCTCCTAAAACTGAATATCTTACATATCCATATGTATATTTCTTATTTGCTTTCTTTTTACTTTTCTTTTCTAAGAAATATGATATTCCTATTGAGATAGCATCTCCAAAATCATGTATTGAATCAGATATTATTGCAACTGATCCTGTTATAAAACCTCCAAAAAATTCAAATATTGAAAAAGAAATATTTAGAATAAAGGCTATTAATATATTTTTCTCTGTTTTCATTTATTACTCCTTAATTCTTTTTCATTATAACATAAAAAAACTAGATTTCTCTAGTTAATTTACCCTCTTGTTTGTGGCTCTTCTTCATTATTTTGTACATTTACTTTTTGAGCTTGTACTATTGAATTATATTCAACTATTACTCTTTGTTGTTGTGCCTCATTTAAACTATCATATTTCTCTTTAAACTTTTTATAATATTCTGCTTGTTTTCTTCCATTTTTTTCAAAGTAAGATAGCATCCAGAAATTCATATAATTTATGCATTCGCTTACATCTTTATCTAAAATTATTTCCATACCACTATATTCTCCTGAACCTAATAATGCAGAAACTAGAAGTATATTTTTAAGATTATTATTCATTCATTACTCCCCCTTGAGTTACTGATTATTCTACAATAATGGTTTTATTATTGCAATAAAAAAACTGGATTTTTTCCAGTTCATTTTAGTTTTTCTTTTTGTATTTATATACCCATGGCATTCCCATGATTGCATCTGGTTGTGTGTTTTCAAGTTCTATTCCTTTTTCTTCACATAGTCTTTTTACTTCTTTCATAAGACTAAATTGATCTGAATTTTTAAATAGATAATCTTTGAAAAATGATCCAAATGTAAATTCTGCATCTTTTGGTAAACTTGCGATTTTGTTTGCTATTTCTTCAGCAGCTTTTTTAATGCTATCGTTCATTCTTTCTCCTCCTTCACTTATTTATTGTATTCATTTTTTTAATGCTACATTCTTTGCATCTATATTCAGGATTTTTATCATCAAATCTATCATAATTTCCCCAAGATACAATTCTATATCCTTTTGCTTTTTTATGACAATCAGGACATACTATATTGTTTTTTATTTCCCAAAGCGGTACTTCTGATTTTCTTTTGAATATATATTTATCTACCCAAAAGAATATTAATCCACCAATAAGATTAGCTATTATTGTAGCGGTTAAAGTACTCATATTTGATAATACTTTAAGTACTATTGCCAGTATTGGTGTACTTAATTGCCATCTAATTAAATATAATGAATAACTTTTTAATAATTTCATGATTTACTCCTTATTTATCTTTGTGTTGGACTTTGATTATTTCTTTTAGATTTTTGATTTAGAATATATAATCCATTTTTTCTATTATCTGCTTTAATAAATCCTAGTTTTAGAAACATTCTTTGTGATGCAATATTGTAATCTCTTACATGAGCTGTTACAAATAAATTTTTGGAATCAGCCATTTCTATAGTCCTTTCCATCATTTTGGTTCCGATTCCTTTTCTTTGAAATGATTTTTTGACTGCTATTTGATAAATGTAGTATGAATCTGGAGATGCTATTACTGAATTGTATCCGACTGGAGTATCATTTTCCAATGCTATTAGTAAAATATTTGAATTATATGTTAAACCACTGTAATTTAATGCTTCACCATTTTCTCTTAGGTTTTCAAATGTTATATTTTGTTCTATATAATTACATGTTTTATAAAATTCTTCTGTTCCTGTTTGAACTTGTATTATTTCCATTTTTACTCCTACTTTATTAAATTATTCTTTAAACAATATGGTATTACTTCATTTTTTAATGTATTGGATAATATATCTGTTCCATCATTTGATTCATACCATTTGAATGCTTCTATTTCTTCTGAGGTGTTTAATTTACCCTCTAATGAACCATTATATTTGAATACATAGAAATGAATTGGTGTTTTGCCATCGCTTGTTGCAATTTCATCAAATTCCATGACTAATTCTATTTTATTTGAATCAAATATAGCTTCATTTCCTAGTTCTTCATGACACTCTCTTACAGCAGCTTCTAGAGGTGTTTCTTCATCTTCAACTCTTCCACCAATCATTTGATATGTTGGTCTTTTTCTAGGTTTATCTATTAATAATTTTTGATCTTTAAAAAACATTGTTCCTACAACATTCATAATAATCGCCTCATACATTTAGTATTATATCATATAAAAAAGGCTATAATGCTTTAGCCTTAGTTATTTTTCCAATTATTTATATTTTCTTGAACAATGTCATATGGAATCATATAACCAGTTTTAAAATGACCTGTTAATGTGAATGTACCTGCAATGTTTATACCTGCTATTTTCATGTTTTTAGTTAGTGCTACACCACCACTATTACCTGGTTTCATATAAGCATTATGTTCTAATACTTTATTACCTCTTACTTTTTTTAAATCGGATTTAATATATCCATAAGTAATTTTATATCTTTCTCCTTCTGGATGACCAATTACCATTAACTTGTCTTTTATTGATAATTCTCCGTCATATTCAAAACTAAGAATTGCTAAATCAGTAGAATCACTTATATATTCTATTTTTCATTTTTAATCATTCTTTTCTAATATTTCAATACTTCTTTTTATTAAATCGTGTGATTTGCTGTTTATTATAGTTATTGTTCCTTTTTCATTTTTATTATTTAATAGATTTCTATGGGTAAGTTGTTTTTTTACTTGTCTTGCTATACCTTCAACACCATCTAATAAAACAGTATTTGGTAATACTTTATTAATTTTATCTTTTATTAAAGAGTAATGAGTGCATCCGAGTACTAATGCTTCACACTTTTCTTTATATTCATCTAGTAATGAATGCAGTAAATTATCTATTTCTTCTTGTTTATTTAATTCAATTAAATTAGCTAAGTTTTCACCAGATATATTATAGAATATTTCACTTTTATATTTGTTTATTAATTCATTAAGTTTTTGAGAGTTTTTGGTTCCGGGAGTAGATAAATTAATGACGCTTTTATAATGATTATCATAAGCAACCTTTATTGCTGGAACTGTTCCTACAAATATTGTATTGCTATATTTTTCTCTTAGTTTATCAATACATATTGTTGTAGCAGTATTGCACGCAATAACGATTATTTTACAGTTTTCTTTTAAGAGGTATTCAACTATATTTGAAGTTATTATAAATAATTCTTCTTCGGTTTTATCTCCATATGGATTATTAATACTATCTTCATAGAATAAATAATCTTCATTTGGCAACTCTTTTATTAATCCTTTTAAAATGGATAAACCACCTAAGCCACTATCAAATAAACCTATTTTATCGTTCATTAATATCTCGCCTCTATGTTTATTATATCATATAAAAAACGGATTCTCATCCGTTTATATTATTCTTCTGTGTATGGTTGGGCTTCTGTTCTAGTACATGATCCACCATTATTTTTTACATAAGCATCAATTATGTCTAGAGCTTGATATGCGTCACTATATTTTGTAACATCTGTTACATTTGATATATAACCATCTCCGCCAGCATATTTAATATCGCCATTATTTTCATAATAATCAAATTCATAAGAATAATCTTTATCATGTAGATTACATTTAATTGTTACTTCCATTAGTCTTCCGGCATTTTTCTCATAGATATTTTTAAATACTATTTTAGTTCCAATTAATAAAACTGGTATTGCAATTATAAATATTATTGAAAATCTAATTAATTTTAGAATTAAACCAGCTAGTTTTTCTGTATTAGATGTTTTTTCTATTAAAACATCTTTAATATCATTATCTACTAATTCATCTAGACTTACATTAAATATCTTAGATAATTCTTTTGCTTGTTTAATATCTGGAGATGTTTCACCTAGTTCCCATTTAGATATTGTTTGCCTTGCTACTCCTACTTTATCAGCAAGTTCTTCTTGAGATAAACCTTTCTTTTTTCTCAATTCCATTATTTTTTTTCCAATTTCCATTTTCTTTCCTTCTTTCTGGTAAAATCATATAATATTAAAAAAATATACTCTACCATTTTTCATTGGAACTTACGCCCTTTTTCTTAACATTTATATTTTATCATAAAAAAAGAGAATTAAATAATTCTCTTAACTATTATAACCATTCATTGTATTTCTTTATATATAATTTCTTAACAAATTGAGCAATTATACCATATAATACTACAAATCCAATTAGATAAACATAATATATTGGTGGTAATGTAACAAAGTTAAATCCTCCAGTTAAACTTAAAACCATTGGTACTAATATTGTTGCAATAATTGTTGCACCAGATAGTATTAATAATATATTGCTTGGTCTTGATTTAGTAATCTTATTTGTTCTTATATAGAAGATCATTAGTGTTTCAGATACAATACATTCAACAAACCATGCAGTTTGGAAATATGCTTGCATGCTTATTGAGTTATATTTTAGAATGTACCAGAATACTATGAAAGCTACTACATCGGTAATAGACGAAATAATACCAAATATTACCATAAATTTACTAATTGATTTTATATCCCATTTTCTTACTTTCTTAATAAAGTCTAAATCAACATTGTCGTATGGAATACCAATTTGTGATAATTCAACAATAAAGTCTTGTATTAGCATTTGTATTGGTAGTAATGGTAGGAATGGTATAAAAATACTGGCGATTAAGATACTAAATACATCTCCAAAGTCTTGACTTAATGCTAATTTCATATATTTAAGTATATTACCATATACTTTTCTTCCTTCAATTACACCATTATGTATTACTTCTAGATTTTGTTCTAGTAAGATTATATCACTTGATTCCTTAGCTATATCTGTTCCACCATCGACACTTATGCCGACATCAGAACTTCTTAGTGCTGGTGCATCATTTACACCGTCACCCATATATCCTACTGAATGACCGTTTTTTCTAAGAATAGATACTACTCTTTCTTTTTGAATAGGATTCATTCTTGCAAATATATCTACTTCTTCTACTAATTTACCTAGTTCGTAGTCT
>Ga0247610_10007863_pt1 | contig 10896 bp, 11 predicted proteins | sample 174DNAGHGhighgp2_FD_193483 | JGI IMG/M metagenome (GOLD analysis project Ga0247610, IMG submission 193483) | Sheep rumen microbial communities from Palmerston North, Manawatu-Wanganui, New Zealand - 1742 DNA GHGhigh gp2 | ecosystem: Host-associated > Mammals > Digestive system > Stomach > Rumen...
TGTCGAGGGTCACGCAGGTGTTCAGGGCCACGCGATAGACCCACGTTTTGGCTGAGCTGCGCCCTTCGAAACTGTCGATGCCCTGCCAGAGGCGTATCAGCACCTCTTGGGCGAGGTCGTCCGCTTCCTGCCGGTCGTTAGCGAAGAGGTAGCACACAGAGTAGATGGTCTGCCGCTGCTCCTGCATTAACCGCTCGAAGTCGCGTTCTTTCTGTTCTTTGTCTTTTTTCTGCTTCATCTTTCAGACATTGTTTTCCTTTTGACTACGAAGGGGGATGAAAAACTACACCCTAAATCTCAAAGGATGTTTCAGATAAAACTGACAGTAGCGATAAAAACAATATTCCCAAAACCTGCTCATAATGACTTATTATTTGAAAGGGAAACCAGGTGAGCCAACTTTATATGACTTTCGAATTGATTAAAAACGACAAAATGAAAAAGGCCACAACTATCATAGTATGTATGATGGCAATAGCCATAACGAGAACCATTGGTAAATTTCTTTTCATATTTTCAATAGAATTAATAAAAGATTCCCCCGCATAAGACAAGAACTCTTCCGTTTTTTTTGCTGATGATTTTATGGTGTAATAATCGATTACAGACAGTGCAATTACAACTAAAAACGCACCTATAAAAACGAAAAGATAATATGCTCTGTAATATAGCAATACAAGATTTGGAAAGAAAAAGGGGACAATACTCCACAATACAATCCAAATATGAAATCCCAAAATTCCTAAAGCACTTGATAGTGTGGAATACATTATTTCCAACGAGAACCATTGGTATGCTCTGCTGAGCCTCTTCAACCACCATGAAAAACGAATATTTTTTTCTTGTGCATCCATGTTTAATAAATCTTTCCAAAACCGCCGAAGCTATCTGTTGATACGTCTAAAATAAAATATGTAGTACTAACGGCAAATCCTACAGGACCACCAAAGACTCCTAAACAAGTCATGGCAAAATCTATCCCAAATTTTGTGGTTGCCTCCCATGAAAATCCATTATTGATGGTATATGTAAACAAATCATATCCTTCAAGACCAATAGATACAGCTGCCAATCCATTCCCTGTCCACTGTGACATACCCTTAAGTAGCTTCCCTGATTGTCCAATGGAATGATTATATCTCCACGTCTTTTTAGGTTTAGAAAGATTCTTAAACTCACGCCAAGTCCGAGCAGATTTATACTTACTTCTAGCGGCATATTCAATAAGATGATATTGAGTTCCTATTGAGGTTGCCAACCCTTTCAACCCATTGATATACCCCGGATTGATTGGGGCCACGTATTGGAAATTACTGGAGAAGCTGCCCGTAAGGGTCTTCTATCCGATAGAAGCCCGCGCCGCGCATGGGAAAGGAGGAAAAAGAGAAGGTGAAATCAGCAGGATCACCCCAGTTTATGAACACTTGAGGCAACTTGATATTTGAAATCCGGCCATCGGCGTAGTAGTAGCGCATCTCACCGTCGCTGGTGAACACGCCCTCGTCACCAAGAAAAGTCCCACTTTTAGGCATTTCGAATTCCGAGTCAATCCAACGTACAACACCTATTGCATCTCTATACCACGGGGCAAACATTTCATCTCCGCTCGGGTCTGTGTATTGCAACGGATTGTTCAGACAGTACGAATACCGGTTGTAGCTCTGCGTGAACTCCGGCACCTGCACGAAGTTGTCGGGCGAGAAGAAACGGGCGATCACGGGGTCGTACAGGCGGCCGTATGTTGAGACTTCGTCTCGAAGCACCTCACGCTCGAAAAAAATCAAGCAAGCTTGTTTTTGTTCTCGCTTACTCGGCGCTTTCATGTTGATGATCTTCAGGTCGGCGTAGTGCTCGTGGCCGGTGAAGCCCCGGGAGAAGCGGAAAGTTCCCGCCAAGCTGCCGGACAGCGTGGTGGAATCGAAAGTGAGCCAGTTGGTGTCTGATTTCACGTTGCCCCACGGATCGAAGTGGAGGTTGCGGATTACTTGTTTGTTGGCGTTGGTGATATGGGTGTAGCTGCCCAAAGGGTCGGGATGCACTAAATAAAAAAGGTCTTTGTTTTTAACAGAATCGTTCATTAACTCACAAATAACGCATGAAAGACAATTAATAACAGCCCCAAAAGATACGGTGACACTAATAAAATAAAGTACAACATTAATCGAAGAAAAAATGGTTTTTTCCCCCAAGTATCTTGCATTTTTTTTTCATTCTGTCTAAATTCAGAAGATTGTATCATCTCATTGTAAGGCATTTGTATTTTCATGATAACACTTGTAACTATTGGCATTATACAAACAAACAAAAGCCATGAAATAAACACAATCTTCTCTATTATTAGATTAAAGAACTCTTCTTTGCTTGGTTTAATTATCAAAACACATAGAAAGCAAAACAAAAGGATGACAGATTGCATAATGTTCCCAATTAGCATTAAAGTACTCCAAGGAGGGGACGAGTATGTCCCGATATCAAACCAGTCAAACCAACAATAAATCTTAAAAAGTAGTTTTTTCATAATTGTAGAAAATCTTGATTGTTATCGTATTTCTCCAAAGCCGCCAAATCCTCTAGTTGAGATATCTATAATAAAATATGTCGAACTAATGGCAAAACCAACTGGACCAAGGAAGCCTATGCCTGTCATCGCTATATCTAACCCGATTTTGGCGTAAACTTGCCAATCTTGCCCGCCATTTCTATAATAAGCCCAGCCATTATAAAAACTTATTGAAACAGAAGCGACACCAACTATCACATTTGTTTTTGATGCTATTTTCAAATAACCACCCACCGTTTTTCCCAGTGCTTTTTCATATCTTAAAGCCCGTTCTGCTTTATCCAACCCTCTAAATTGATGCCACATTTGGTTGTCAGAAAAATTGTACCTCACCGCCGCCTCAATCAGGTTGGTCTTAACCCCGTTGGCCACCCCATACCCGTTCAACCCGTTGATATATTCGGGATTTATGGGAGCCATATATTGGAAAGTGGTAGAGAAGCTGCCCGCCTGTCCGGAGGGGTCGCCGATGCGGTAGAAGCCCGCGCCGCGCATGCTTACCTTGAAGGAATACGTCCCGCTGTTTTGCATAATGATAGTCACACGGTTGTTTTTGTTATGATCTGGATTAAGAAAGCCGACACAGACAAGATGACATAAGCCCAAACGGCAATCCCTCTTGAACGTTTGTTCGCTTCCTCTTTGTACTTTTCGCACAATGCAGTATATTTTTTTTCATTCAGAACAAACAGATTTACAATTAAGAATGTAACTGTGATGGCAATGTCTATGACACCCGACTGATTGAACAAATGAACCACCGTTAACACATTGGCACTTTGCAAAAGAGATGTGAACGTACATGCGTCTATATAAATGAGTGTCGGTATCTCTACTTCCTGAAGAAGACTTGATCTCGCAATCCTATAAAAACAATATTCCCAAAACCTGTACATATTTCTAAACTCTGTTATCTGAAGGGCATACCAGGGTATCCAACTGGAATGTAACCTCTTCTAACCTTTTTTTTTCTGTCATAATGTTGTCTGTGTATTTCTCTTTGCATGACCAAATAGTTCTTGATTTAACATTTTAGAAAAAAAAACAATACTGGTATAGAACAACTCAAAAGCAAAATCAACAGTGCAATTATATTGACTACCAAAGCAGGAGTTCTTAGGAGATTATCTTCTACCTTTCTGAAATAATCTTTGCCTGCATGTGACAAGAACCGCTTCGTATTGTCCTTATAGTTCAATATTATAGACAAAACAGGCATAATAATACCTATTAAAATAATAAAACCACCTATTAAAAGGAATATAAAATGCCTGGTAACCCAACTGGGAAAAACTGCCATTAATAACATAACAGACAGACTCCAAACGATGACTCCCATCAAAAAGAGGGGTTCTATCGGTGATTTGCCTGTTATAAAATAGAACCAACAATACAATCTACTTAATACCCGTAACAAAAAACTATTTTTTGATTTCTCCTCTTGCATCTTGCTATACTACAATTATTATTAATGATAATCATCTCATTTCTCCAAACCCTCCAAACCCACCTGTTGAAACATCTAAGATAAAATACATGCTAGATACCGTAAAACCGACTGGACCGAAAAAGCCCACGCCAGTCATTATCATGTCAAGTCCGTATTTCGCTGTAACTTTCCAATCAAATCCGTATGTTGTCGTATAATTATAGTAATTGACAGATTCTCCTATCATGGAAACAACAGCGGTGCCATTCCCTGTCCATTTTGCCATACCCTTAAGTATCTTCCCTGATTGTCCAATGGAATGATTATATCTCCAAGTCTTTTTAGATTTAGAAAGATTCTTGAACTCACGCCATGTCCGAGCAGATTTGTACTTACTTCTGGCTGCATATTCAATAAGATGATATTGAGTTCCCATTGTGGTTGCAATCCCGTTCAACCCGTTGATATACCCTGGATTGATGGGCGCAACATACTGAAAATTGCTGGAGAAGCTACCCATCTGCTCGGAGGGGTCGCCTATCCGGTAGAAACCCGCGCCTTTCAGGGGAGAGGAATAAAAAGTGAAATCCACGGGATTCCCCCAGTCAATGAACACCTGCGGCAGCTTGAGGTTCGATATCCGTCCGTCGGCGTAGTAGTAGCGCATTTCACCGTCACTGGTGAACACGCCCTCGCTACCAAGAAAGAAACCACCTTTAGGCATTTTGAATTCTGAATCAGTCCAACGTACAATACCTATTGCATCCCGATACCACGGGTCAAGAATATCTTCCCCGCTCGGGTCCACCCACTGCAACGGATTGTTCAGACAGTACGAGTACCGGTTGTAGCTCTGCGTGAACTCCGGCGCCTGCACGAAGTTGTCGGGGGAGAAGAAGCGGGCGATCACGGGGTCGTACAGGCGGCCGTTCATGTTGATGATCTTCAGGTCGGCGTAGTGCTCGTGACCGGTGAAACCACGGGAAAAACGGAAAGTTCCCGCCAAGTTGCCAGACAGCGTGGTGGAATCGAAAGTGAGCCAGTTGGTGTCTGATTTCACGTTGCCCCACGGATCGAAGTGGAGGTTGCGGATTACTTGTTTGTTGGCGTTGGTGATATGGGTGTAGCTGCCAAGACGGTCGGGATGCACATAATACATGCTATCGACGCCGGTGCGGCGCACGCAGATGGCGGCGAGGCCGTTTACACCATAGACGTAGTTGTAATGGGTGGTCACTCCGCCGGCTTCCACCTCCTTCTCGTAGTTGGCGCTGATGTAGTAGCGGGTGCGCACCAGATGCCCATGGTATTTGAACACCGCCTTCACTCGCTGCCCGTCGGCACCGTACTCCAACAGGATTTCCTCGTCTCCTTCCTCAATGCGGGAAGGCTGGTTGAAGGCGTTGTACTCCGTTATGCAGTTGGCGGCGGAGATGGCATCAGGGAACGTGTCGTTGGGGGTCACCTCCGTCACGGCGTGCGGCTTGTCGCTGCCGTAGCTGTACGTTCCGACCAAGGTGTTGCTCAGGATGTTGCCCTGGCCGTCATACGTGGTGGTGAGGGTCTGGGAGGTGCCGCTGAGCGTGCCCTGCGCGAAGGAGGTGAGCCGGTCGAGGTTGTCATACTGGAATGTCTCATACTGGCTGTTCTTTTGGTCTCGTTGCACAAGCCGGCCTTTGTTGTCGTAAGTGTAGTGGAAATTCTGGATGGAAGAATCCACGGTGTATATTTCATCGTCAATGATTACGTCAGGCACTGTGTTCAGAGTGTTCAGGGACATGGTGTTCATGAGAACTAACGGAGGTTTGACAGGTGTTGAACCGGCCATTTTCCCAGTGTTGATTCGGGTCAGCAGTCCGGAAGAATTGTACTCATACTCTGTGGCGGTGCCGTTGCCGAACCTGCATTTCAGCGGCTGTCCATACAAATTGTAACTTTGGGCAAGGAAAATCAGGCTGCTGTTGCTGCCTTGGTCAATCTGCGAGAGCTGTCCCTTTCCGTTATATGTGAATCGGGTGGCAAAACCGTCCGGATAGGTCAGCGTGACAAGCTGCCCGTAAGCGTTATAGGTATATGATTCCTGAAAGGCTGTACCATCAATATAGCGGATGCGCTTGGCGGGGCGGGAGAGAGCATCGTACGTGTATTGTTCGCAGAGGGTGTCATTTCTCAACACGCGATATAACTTCCCTTTCCCGCGATTCGAAGAAGTATAATGGTCGTAGGTATATCGAAAAACTTCAGAAATGATGTTAGACGGTGTTATGTTTGTTTTACTTGTCAATCGTCCCCATTCATCATATTGGAAACGAATATTATTGCCGTTGGCATCGGTTTGCTGTAAGGGTTGGTTGTGGGCATTAAAACGGCATGTCACCGCTCCAGCATTGGGGTCAACAATGCGAAGACGGTTTCCCGAAGCGTCAGCGATGATTTGGGAGGTGTGGCCACAAGCCGTGACGTTCGTTTGTGTGGCTGTTCTGCCATTATGAAGAACATGGGAGTAATTGAATGTTATCGTCCCACCCGGATCCGTCACAGAGATGACACGCCCTACCGCATCTGTTGTGCGGGTTGAGACGGTTTGTCTCAAGTTGTCCGTAACCGTTGTAGTATATCCGGTATACTGATAAGAGACATTGGAATAGGGTCCGACCTCACTGGTGGTTCTGCCAAACTGGTCATATTGGAAAGTATGCCATATCTTGTTAGCGTCAGAGGTGCCTCTAATATAGGGTGCGGAAACACGATAAACATTCCCTTTTATATCGTAGCAAGTGTCCGTGAAGAAGCCGTTCTCACGGGTGCAGATGTTCCGCCCCAATAAATCATAATATCGCTCTGTGTCAAATGATTTTCCGGGCATACGGGTTAGGGAGTAGTATTTTGCATTAGGTATTTCGTCGTACACGTACCATCCGTATCGGATAGTGTCCGTGTTTCCATCAGGGTGGTGGACGGCGGTGAGTTTGTCGAAAACGTCGTAAGAATATGTGGTTGTCAGGTCATTCTCATTAGTAACTGAGAGAAGAAGGCCCTTTTGGGGTGAAAATGTCCTGCTGATATTAAATGAAGGGCCTGAACTCTCATAAACACAAAACCTGCCTGTATTGTCAAATGACAAGGTCGTGGATTTGGCCAAACAACTGTCACCGGAATCTGTGACCAGTCTTCCATTTCCATAATCATCATAGTTTTGAATTGTCCTTGAAGTAGTTACTCCATCCATAACAATCGTGAATTGTTCTGGAAGATAACGATTGTTATAGGTGAAATATTGTTTTTGGACAGATTTTATGGAGGAGTTGTTCATCCTTGAGTTTCTCTTTATTGAGTCTATCGTTGTTATAACACCTCCTGAGGACAACGCATGTGTTGTATAATGGTAATCCGTCTGCGTTGTGAATTGGGGATAGAAGTCGTTTGCATTTTTAACAGTCTGTTGTTCATTGGTTTTGCGACCATACGGTAATCTCAGTTCAAGAGTTTTCGTAACTGTCATGTCTAAACAATTAGTATCATTTGTTTGGCAAACAAAGGGGTATCTCCTTTGGTTGTTGCTAAATGTCAAGCATAACGGCATATATCCGACAGACCTGAACAGCTGTCCATAGACGTAGGTCTTCTGGCGCACAGGCATTATCAAATCTTGAACCACGTGGTTCTCTCCTGTCATTATTTCAGAAAACAGTGAATCTGTGGCATGTCTGTTCCCGTCAGTAACAGAGGTGACCAAAAAGCCCATTCGCTGCTGACGTTTGAAGCTGTATGTCGGACGCTCAAAAGAGTACCGAAGCGTGTTTGTTTGAGCAGTTGTTCCTAATGACTTGGTCATACTTTCCACCACATTGTATTTGTATGGCAGGATGCTGATATGGGAAGCATAGCGATAGTGCAGCCCGAAAATATCATGGTACATCCATCTCACAAACGAACCGTCTCCGACAGTCACATTCTGGACTTGTGGAACACGTTTGTCCATTTTGAATTCATAAATTAACATGCCGTCATACAACGTATTATAATTTTTTGAGGCGACCAAATCCACATGATGGTCATTATTGAAATCACCGAAAGTGAAACTATACTGGTGTTCTAATTCGGTTTGAGTAAGAACAACTGGTGATGAAACAACGGGAATAGGATTCTGAAAAGAGATTTTATTGTCATAATAGCCACAACAAAGATAGCATATTGCTTTCATGTCTCCACTCTGGTTATTGAAAGTGATAACATCATCATAACCATCATTATTAATGTCCAAGACAGCGGGACTGATATTATAATTCGACATGTAGTGATTGAAAGCCACTGTCGTTGATACGGGTGAAAAAGTTTTGCCGTTACCTAACGCTATATAATAATAACCGTTTCGATAAAGGATATCCGAAATTCCATCCCCGTTGAAATCGCCTGATGCGATAAATCCTCCGTCTATGTCAATTGAAGCAACTATATTGAATGATTCGTCCGATGTCTCGAACTTGTAGATGTTCAAATGCTGCCCTGTGGAAACAGCAAGTTCCATTTTCCCGTCTCCATCAAAATCCATCACCTCCATCACACCGGATGCCATCGATTGGGTTATGTTATAGTCATTAGAGGCAAATTTAATGAAAGTTCCATTCTGATAATAATACATTATCACAATTTGATGTTTTCCATTGCCTAAAAAATCGCCAGTCACAATGCCCCCATAGCCACTGGCATTGAAAGGCTGAACTAAATGATCCGATTGCATCGTTTGGTTTGTGGCGTCAACCAATAATCTGTGATCGTAGTAATGTTCGCATAGGTTACAATTTCACTGAATCCGTCACCGTCAATATCCGCAGGAAGACAACTTTTGATATTCCAGGACTGAGTAGTGCTGTAATTAAGACCGGAAGGAACTATCACATTGTCTTGCATGAAAAAGGGGGTCCAATAGTTAAGATTGTATTCAATAATGTCACAGAGACTGTCTTTGTTAAAATCAACCGCAATGTGCCCGACATTGCCATTAAAACTTTGTACAGGAAATGACGAGGTACTGATGTTATCATTAAATGTGGAACCGTTCCATTCTATCACCGTCGGGTTCAGTTCCGATCCATCCGATCCCTTTAATTTCACACCAACCAGCCTCTTGGGGAAGTTATCGGAATAGTAGAACAAATATTGGCGCACCATCTCATAGTTTGCCCCATCCTTATACTGCATTGTAATTGACCTCAACAGCCTCGTCTGTGGAATCTCATAACCTGCCACAAACGCGGAACCAATGTGCGTATTAGTATTGTAGGTGAAATATACCCTTGCGTATGGATCCAAACCTGCCGCTGTGTTGCCAGTATAGTCAATATGGTCAATCCATACTTCACTGCCGCTATACCCGTATGTAAACGTCATATAGTTGCCGTTGATGTCCGTAATCTTGTTAATGAACCAGTTCAACACAGTGTTGCCTAATAGTTGCCGCGAATCCGACGTGTTGCCTTACTCCACCACGCTACCATCGTCTCGGAAAACCTTGAAATACTGTGGGCCATTCCCGACGGTTCCGTAAGAATATATTTTCGAGAAATCCTCAAATTCGGGTCTGTAAAGCGTACCGTTTTGACCATAATACGCAGGATCGCTGCACACTAACCGATTCCCGTCCAATGCAAACCTGTCACTATAGTCCAGTGCCACGGAGGAAGAGCGTGAATCCAAAAACTGGTTCTGACCTTCCCGGGTGATGGCGGAAAGGCCGACCAAATCCCATTGGTTTCCCAATATTCCAACATTCGCCATACTGTTATAAATAACGCTTAAATTAGGTTGTACACCATGCGTACCAGGTACAACCTCTATGTGTATATTATACGTGGCGGCGCCCATGTTTGTTACGTCTGCATTACCGGGAATGGCGCCTATCGGTAATGTTGTGTTTTGTGCTTTCATTTGCACGCTGAGGATGCAACAGAGTATTACTGTTGACATAATGCTATAAAGAAGTCTCATAATCGTCTTTTTTATCACTTACTTCTTGATGATCTTCCATTTATCAGATATGCCATCACACGAAATATCTAACAAATACACTCCTGGATTGAACCGAGACAGGTCTATTAATGTGGAGGATGATTGTATTGCGCTTTCATACATTAATTGTCCTGACACGGAATAAAGCTTATAGTATCCATCCTTAACCGGATTATCGAATGATATCATGACAATTCCATTTGTGGGGTTAGGATACACCTTTGCTTTGTTGGCCCCAAACAGTTCCTCATAATATCGGTCCTGTTCACTCTGGTTAACAAAATTTGTCGTTGAATCTGTTGGGTTAGAATACGCGCTTTTGGCCACGATTACCTTCCTTAACACCCGATTTCCTGATTCATCATATTCGTAATGGCGAGGAATAGGGCCTTGAGCGTAGGCCACTATTTGAATAAACAATAATGGTATTACTAATTTCTTCATTTTATGTTGAGGGAACTTCTATTTATTACTTTTTCGCGCTGCCGCTGACCTTGGTGCGAAGTCCGTTAAACATCAAGATAAGCAAACAACGCTGCAAAATTAAATAATCTTTTCTATACATAAGACGCAAAACTTTCAAAAGGTTGCACCTTGTCCTTCATCCCGAACTTCCGTATCACCCTCTTCGCCCCTTTGACGATGCAGGCACTGTCGTCGTAAAAAGTTCAAAGAAGGCCACTTGGCCAATATGGGGATTTCAGAAGTCTTTTTGGCGGAGGTTTTTGTCTGTAATTGCGTTTTTATTCTTTCAGCAACTCGTCGATTTCTTCGCTAAGCTCGTCGTAGCGTTTCGTCACCTCCCGGGTTCTTTTGCGACCAAAGGAGCCATTAAAGAAGCTGCCCCAAATAATCATGGAGAAGAAGGCAATGCGATCGTAAAAAAAGAGGAAAACTT
>Ga0247610_10007864_pt1 | contig 10895 bp, 9 predicted proteins | sample 174DNAGHGhighgp2_FD_193483 | JGI IMG/M metagenome (GOLD analysis project Ga0247610, IMG submission 193483) | Sheep rumen microbial communities from Palmerston North, Manawatu-Wanganui, New Zealand - 1742 DNA GHGhigh gp2 | ecosystem: Host-associated > Mammals > Digestive system > Stomach > Rumen ...
CCAACCGCGAGAGCGCATCGCTCGACAAGTATCTGCAGGAAATCGGACGACAGGAACTCATCTCGGTCGAGGAGGAAGTGGAGCTGGCGCAGCGCATCCGCCAGGGAGACGACTCTGCACTGGAGAGACTGGTCAACGCCAATCTGCGCTTCGTCGTCTCGGTAGCCAAGCAGTACCAGAACCAGGGACTGAGCCTGCCCGACCTCATCAACGAGGGCAATGTGGGCCTGATCAAGGCCGCCCAGAAGTTTGACGAGACACGCGGCTTCAAGTTCATCTCCTATGCCGTGTGGTGGATTCGCCAGTCCATCCTCCAGGCAGTGGCCGAACAGTCACGCCTGGTCAGGGTGCCGCTCAACCAGGTGGGCTCCATCAACAGGGTGAACAAGGCGCAGGCACAGTTCGAGCAGAAGCACGAGCGGCGCGCCTCGGCCGAAGAACTGGCCGAGGAACTGGAAATGCCCATCGACAAGATCAGCGAAGCCATGAAGATTGCCAGCCGGGCCATCTCGATGGACGCCCCCTTTGCCGAGGGCGAGGAGAACAGCCTGCTCGATGTGCTGCCCAACACCGACTCACCCATGGCCGACTCCACCCTCAACCAGGAGTCACTGTCCAAGGAGGTGGAACGGGTGCTGGAACAGCTCAATCCCCGTGACCGCGAGATCCTGAAGATGTTCTTCGGCATCGGTTGCCAGGAAATGACGCTCGAGGAAATCGGCGCCAAGTTCAACCTGACCCGCGAGCGCGTTCGCCAGATCAAGGAAAAGGCCATCCGCCAGCTCAAGGGGCACAGGAGCCAGCTGCTCATCTCCTACCTGGGCTAACCCCTCCACACAGGCGTGAAGACACGCCACGTCCCGAGAGAGACCGGCACAGTCCGGTGCCTTATTCAGGCCGAATTGAGGCCTAATTGATTTGATTTTTGCTGTTTTTTGAGAAAAAATTTTGAGTGTTGAGATATTTGTCGTATCTTTGCACGCTTAAACTCTACACAAGTTAGATGAGACAACTCAAAATTACAAAATCCATTACTAATCGCGAGAGCGCTTCACTCGACAAGTACTTGCAAGAAATCGGCCGCAAGGAGCTGATTACCGTCGACGAGGAAGTCGAGCTGGCACAGCGCATCCGACAAGGAGACCAAGCAGCACTGGACAAACTTGTAAACGCCAACCTGCGCTTTGTCGTTTCTGTCGCAAAACAGTATCAGAACCAGGGATTGAGTCTTCCCGACTTAATCGACGAGGGCAATCTGGGCCTCATCAAGGCAGCGCAGAAATTCGACGAGACACGCGGCTTCAAGTTCATCTCCTATGCTGTGTGGTGGATTCGTCAATCCATTCTCCAGGCCCTTGCCGAGCAATCTCGCATCGTCAGGCTACCGCTCAACCAGGTGGGCTCGATCAACAAGATCAGCAAGGCACAGTCACGGTTTGAGCAGGAGCACGAGCGTCGTCCGTCGGCCGAGGAGCTGGCCGAGCAACTCGACATCCCCGTCGACAAGATCAGCGACACGATGAAGGTGTCGGGACGTCATGTCTCGGTGGACGCACCGTTTGTCGAAGGCGAGGACAACAGCCTGCTGGACGTGCTGCCCAACACCGACTCACCCATGGCCGACTCCACCCTCAACCAGGAGTCGCTGGCCAAGGAGGTGAATCGCGCGCTGGATCAGCTCAACCCGCGCGAGAGGGACATCCTCAAGATGTTCTTCGGCATCGGCTGCCAGGAGATGACACTCGAGGAAATCGGCGCCAAGTTTGACTTGACACGCGAACGCGTGCGCCAAATCAAGGAAAAAGCCATCCGTCGCCTGAAGGGCCAGAAGAGCAAACTGCTCAAGGCCTATTTGGGATAAAAAAAAGACTTATTGCTTAAAGATTTCATGCTGCCTCACAAGGGCAGCATTTTTTTTAAACAAGCTTCCTTGTCTTTGTCTCTTCTGGCACATATAGCCATAGCTATTTTATTTAGTCAGGTAATTAATTTATTATTTCTATTATCCTGTCAAGATTTTCAAATTCAAGTTGATGCGCTACCTGTCAACCGTTTGCTGGTATTTCGCTAGAGTGATGCTTGCTTGAGGCGGCCATAAGCCACCTAGCGGTGGCTGCATCGGGGACGGTTCGTCTGTCATGAAAACTCGCAGAGTTTTCTGTGACTGAGGAACCGTCCCCACTAGCTGTCAAAGACACCATCAATTCTTCACTAGGCTGCAATGCCTCTGTCAAGCCTCTCCTGAGTTTTACCGGACAATTCTCTAATTTCTAATATATAATGTGAATAGGGGCAAAACCGAAATACTACATATAATCAGAAATCTGGGTCAATATCTTATCTTTTTTTAAAAAAACCTTAATTATATTTGTATTTTTAAAAAATTGTTATTAACTTTGCATATTGAATAGAATTATTTGATTACGTTTAACAGAATTTAGAATTGAAAGGATGATTAAATTTAATAAAATAATTAACTGCGACCTGTTCAAACAATACGGTTTGAATATATCATCCATTCTGAAGAAGAAAAGAATTCGTTATTCATTATATATCGCTTTTTTTCTGACAATCGTTTGCTATTTTATTGATAATTGTCCCGTACTCACAGGCGAATCAATGAATCAATTATTTTTCATTGACCGATATTTCCATAAATCAAAAACAAACACATTTGAAGATGTAGTTTTCTGCAACACATCCTATGATCTGGACCTTGTTCCAGTCCCTGAAATTGCCGGTTCTGAGTTTGCTGACACATTAGGTTATAACACCATTACCGACAGGAAAAAACTGTATGACTTTTTAGTTTTACTACAAAAGAGTGATACATACAAGTACATTATCATTGACCTTGCCTTTGATAAAAATGACCAGAGCAGATATGACGATATCCTATATGACAAAATCTTAGAAATGCGTGATATCGTTGTTGCCAATGATGACGGATTTGAGCTCACACCGAAATTGGAAGACAAGGGAATAGATGGGCTTGATATATTTTATGTCACAAAAGCAAACACTAGTTTTACACGCTTCAAGTATTCGGAGAATAACCAGCGCAGTATCCCATTGTTGGTATTTGAGAAGTTGTATCCCGAAAAAAGCATCAAGCATTTTGGTAAAGGCTATCTTTCTCTCTATTTTTCAGGAAGTCACTTGTGCTATAACAGCAATTTCATAACTTTTGATGACAAATATACAGGAGAAAAAGACTACATTAAAGACCAAATAGATGGTACCGCTTTTTTCATGCCACAATATGCTACACTCAATTCATTCCTTAAGAAAGCACTAAACGAGAATGAATTAGTTAAAGAAACGGCTTCTGAAACAAAGAATAAAATCATAATTATTGGTGACTTCAAGCATGATGTTCACGATACTTATGCTGGAGAAAAGCCTGGGCCCGTAATAGTGGCCAGAGCTTTACAGTATTTGATTGACGGCAAAAACCTAGTTGATCCTTGGCATCTGATGATTTGGTTTATCATTTTTTTTGGTATCAGTTATTTCATTTTCAGAGATGAACTGATTTCTGTATGCTATAATTTTTGCAAGGAGAAACTTGGTAAAATCAAGATTATCAATAATATAAAGAAAAGGGCACCAATTTTTAGTCAGATTAAGAAATCATTCTCCGACCTAATTAATAAATCATTTTTAAAAGGCATAACCCCAAAATTCATTTATTTGTTAACATCATTGATCACTTATAGTGTAATACTTTGGGTATGCTCAGGTATAGAATATGCTGTAACTTACAAAGTACATAGCATCATTTTACCTTTATTATTCTTTAGTTTATTGAAACTAGCAGTACAATATTATTATAAATTTAAATGATTATGAAAACGAAAAAAAGATTTTACATTATCGCATTACTATTAGTGCCTATTTGTCTTCTTCTATTGGTAAGCAATTCAGCTATCGATATTAATCAAAATGATCAGCTACGCGTTGATTATGTCGGTACGAAGAGCCATCAAGTAAAAATCGATTATGTTAATCGAGAGAAGGGATTTGTTTTTCTAGCAAAATCAAAGATTTCGCTTGCCGACAAAGAGTATATAAAAGCCACCCTTTTGAAATCACAATCGATTATATACGTGTGCGGCAAAGGACTTAGACTTACCAAGACGAGTTCTATCTACGATTATATCGCCAAACGTGGCGCTCATGGAAAAGGAGCGCCTCGCGATGAATTTAAAATGGCACTAGAGTCATATCCTTGGCAAATGATCAATGACACGATACTGATAACAAGTCCATTTGAACTTGATGACGACCATTATTTTATTCTAACAACAATTCCTGGCAATAAAAGATTAACTCCTGTAGAATACTATCCTATTACCAATGAGTTAGTTTTAACCAAAGATTATTTTAAACAAAACCATATTGATATAAAAGAAAATGTCGAATATCAATTTCGCGTGGATTATTACAATAAAGGAGAATGCGAGGAAACGATTACTGATGATTTCAAGTTCGAATATATACCAATAATATTTTAAAAGATCTTATGAAAATCAATATTACCCCCCGAACTCTCTGTCTCTTTATCTTTATTTTTCTAGGAGTGACACTTCTGGCAAAACAAGAAGAAAAAAGAGTTGCACTTATTTGGGGAAATTCAAACTATCACAACGGATGGAATCCTTTGCCTACATGTAAAAACGATGCAGAAGAAATTGAGAAGGTGCTTAGATCTCTTGGCTTTAAAACAGTATTAAAACTGGACCTTACCAAAGAAGAAATGAGCAGAAGCCTAAGACAATTTGTCGATGAAAAAGCTAAGGATGCAGATGTTGCCGTGTTCTATTACTCTGGACATGCGTTCGTTTATGATTATAATTATTACTTAGTGCCTGCTAAAACAAAATTAGACATAAATTCTAAGAACGTATATTCGAACTTTTATTACAAGTCAGATGACATTTCAAGAGCCTTTAGGGTTAATAGTCGCCTTTCCATTCTTTTTTTTGACGCCTGCCGCAATATTATTATCGATGAGGGTGCGACTAAAGGAGGAAGCTACCAGACGAAGGTTGCAGATGAAACTCGCTTTTTATCTCAGAAGAAATCTGACAGCAAGGCTCCCTATGGTTGTAAAATATGTTATTCTGCTACATTAAGAGAGAAGGCACAAGTAACACTCGAAAATGACTCAGTTAGTCCTTTCACACGAGCACTAGTTCATCACCTAAAAGACGACGATGAGTTTAATTCGGTTTGGAATATTATTCAACACGAAGTGGCCTATCTAACAAATGATGCCCAACATCCAAGTCATGAAGAATCATATCTGAATGAGTTCTATTTTAACAAAACAGAGACAAAACTCATAACAAAACCCACTGAAAGACTGGAGAATCCTGATACCCAAAAAGGGATAATGTTCAGGACCAATGTACCCGATGCTAAAATCGTGTTTAATGATGAATCGTTTGATACAAACAAACAACTGTTCTTTGAAAAAGGATACAGTTATAATTATCTGATTACAGCAGAAGGATATGTAACACAATATGGCACACTTGAGAAGGTAAGTGATAAGACAGACAAAATTGTTCCAATATCTTTGAGAAAGATAGAAAAGGCCCGATTAGATTTAAGCAGTACACCTGTAGCAGAAGTTTTTGTTGATGGATTTCACTATGGCAAGACCCCTCTTAGGTTAGATAGTACTTTGGCCGGAATCCATTCAATCTATTTATATGCAGATGGTTATAAAGAGCATAACCACACCATAATGCTTACACCTGGGCAGAATTATGATTATATACAATTAAAAAAGAATAAACCATGGTTTCTTGACAATGATAAAAACAATGATGCTTCACATCTGATAGGCTATTCCTTTAGTCCAGAATACCAATATGGATTAGATTATCTGTATCGATTTAAAAAATCACGCTTCTCTTTGGGTTTGCGTTTGGCGGTTTCTCCTTCATTTTTCAGGGGAATCAATTTTGGTACATCTAATATTGATTCACCAGTTTCAACAAGTGTTAATGGCACAGAAGTAATAAATGGAAGAATAATTCAATATACCCTTACTACTACAACTCGAATTCCGAGCGAGTACTCAAAAGCTATTGATCTTTATGATGAAGCTACGTTCTATAGTTCTAATCTATTGGTCCTTCTGAATTCAGGGTTTAATCTATGCAACGGAACAATGATTGAAGTGGGGGCAGGAGCCGCCTCTAATCAAGAGAAAATCAAGATGCCCTATTTTATAACCTATCAGAAAATCGTTAAAACCAATACAATTACAGGAGAGAATATAGGCCTTCCTGAAGCAAAGACTATTATGAACGATGTCACAAAATGGTATACAGGAAAAACCAAATGGAGCCCAGCTGCACGAATTGGTTTGAGAGCATTTCTTCCTATTAAGTCCAATCACTTTTCTATATCTTTAGGTGGTGGTTACACATTTGTGTTCACTAATTTTGGCTATAGCTCCTGGGATGGAAATATTGGCTTCTGTTTCTCAAAATAGTCATCATTATGAGATTTCCAATAGGTAAACGCAATGTCTATGAATAGTAATCATAGCCCCTGTTAATAAAATTGCTTCCGACTCTTGAAAATAAGGCTAATTGCTTATATGCATTAGCCTTATTTTCAAGAATTAAAACCTTTTGCTTGGTCAATTAATAAAAAAAGTATAATTTTACCACGTGATTCATTAAGCGGCAAAAAAGACTTGTTCAATAAACCATAAATTTGACTGACAGAAAATGAAAAAGATTTTGACTTTAGTTTGCCTGCTCATGCTTGGCGTGGGCATCGGCAAAGCACAAGTGCATCAGGGCCAGAGCGCTGCCGGCATACAGATGCTGTATGGTACCGAAATCGATAACTTGGGTCTGGGCATCCGTTACCAGTACGGCATTCTTGACCAGTTGCGCGCCGAGGTGGGATTCAACTACTTCTTTGAACGCAAACACAGGCAGTGGCTGGATGTCAACCTCAATGCACACTACCTGCTGGGCGTCTGGAACCAGCAGCTGTTCCTGTATCCGCTGGCTGGCCTGAACTACTCGATGACCAAGTACAAAGGCGACGGCCAGAGCGATGAAGAGAACCATGTGGGCCTCAACGTGGGCGCCGGCGCCGAGTTTGAGATCAACGAGCACTTCGGCGTGAACCTGGAGTATCGCCACACCATCATCCGCAAGGTTGACCAGGGTGTGTTCGGCATCGGTCTGAATTACAAGTTCTGAAACCGCACTCGCCCCCTACAGCGGTGCAGTGGATACCAAATCACAAAGAGGATGTGTCGGAATTCCGGCATATCCTCTTTTTTCATGTCACGCTTGCGGGGGCCGGACAGTGGCCCACACGCGAGCACAGAATCCCTTTCTTTACTCCATGGGCTGCAGTTTGTCGATAGCGCCCGAGACAAACGACGAGAGGCCCTCATCGTCCTCGTCGTCCTCGTTGCCGAAGCCGTCGCTCACCCTGATGGAGCACAGCGAGCGCAGCATCTCGAGTGTGGCATTGGCTTGAGGCTGGCTGGTATAGAAATGTCCCTGACCGTTGAAAATGTCCTTGAGCCCGAAGTCAAAAAAGCCCTTGATGCTGTCGTTGCGGGTTTGGGCGAAAATCCCCACCAGGGCATTGCCGAAGAACTCCCTTGCCGGCTTCATCTCATAGGCATACCCCTCGGTCTGCTCATAATCGAGCATCTTGAGATACAGGATGCCATCGACAACGCCGATGCGAATCATCTTGTTGTCATACTGGTAGATGTATTCATCACCGTACAACTCGGGAGCCTGCCCCATCGAGTTGGCAAACGTGCTGATCTGCTTGACCACTCCGTCGGGGTCGTTAGAGCGCGTGGCCAGTACCATGTTCCACTCGCCCTCGAGATGGGGGTCGCGCGCCAGGCCGATGGTGAACGGCCCGTCAACGGTGGCGAGAATGCTGGCCAGGTCAATGCGGCCGATATAGGGCAGCTTGCCGAACATGCCGAGCAACTGCTGTATCTGCTTGAGCTTGACGAAATGGTCACCCTTGACGCTCATCGTGAAGATATAATCCATCGAGTTGGGGATCGCCTTGAGCACGTCTTCGCTGGGAGCACCCAGTGTGGAGTTGAGCAACTGGGCGTACTCGCTGTTCTCGGCAGCACGGATGCTGGTGGCCATCTCAACGCGCTTGTCGTCGAGCTGGACATTGCAGACAACGGCATCGATGTCACTCTCGGTGAAAATCTCGATGAGCGGCATCTTGTGCGACAATTCCCGATAAACTTCGCTCTTGCCGAGAATGGACTTCAGCCCTTTGCCCTGCATCCAGGCATTGATCGCGGCATCGCTGTTGTGCAGGACCGACTTGACATCCTTGTTGTCGGTGATGCTGGTGGCAGTCCTGGAGAGAACGCCCTTGGCGGCACGTGCCGCACGCGCAGCCTCCATCGCCTTGTTGACGGTGCCGATGAGCAGCACCTTGCCGTCGATGACATAGAGGTTGTCCTTCACATACATGCAATCCAGCCCCTCGACTTTACCGAAGTCCCCCCCCACACGCATCTCCAGCGTCTTGCGGGCCTTGTCCGGGTCATCAAGGGCAACGAGCAGCACCCGCCCGAAGGTCTTGACAGTAAAGAAGATGTAGGCCTTGCTGTCGGTGTCGATGCCCATCTGGGGCAACTCATTGAGCAAGACACACAACGGCGACGTGTCGTTGTCATCAATCGCCTGCTGCAGCGACTGCGGCAGCACGATGCGCCCGTCATCAATCATCCCGGCCTGCTTCAGGATCTCGGGGACATCAAAGCTGACCACGCCTGTCGCATCGGCAGGAATCATTTTCTCGAGGCTGTCACTGGCACATCCCGTCATCAACAGGACAAGCAGGCAAAGCGTCAATCTTACAAACCACTTCATGTTGTGATTCTAACAATTAAAATGTAAAAAACAGTATCTTATACGGTTCAGAAGGCTGTTGCCCTCATTAATTGTGGCACAAAAATACGACATATTAAGGATATAACAAGCAATTTTTTAAACAACTTTCTTTTTGTCACCAAATTGTCTTTTCCTCGGCACCGCTCGAGACGGGTGGCCACCCATGAAGTCGCTACCATCCGCCGATTCTCCTCACGCCAGGGCGCAAAGGTTTATCAAACGACTTGGCGTGAGGCAAATTGGCTGAACTGTCATGAAAATGCCAAAATCTGTTAAATACAAGCAAAAATCTGACAATAACTGATAAGAAATAGTAGTATTTGAAAAAATTAACTAAACTATATAGCTCAATTCAAAATTAATGAGTTAAATTTGGACATCAAAACCATAGAAACAAGTATAACCAATCCAGGCGCGGTTGTGAGCACCTGATAAAAAGGAATAGACATTATGAATGACATTTCTGAAATTCTGCGTGAACTGCTGGACCGCTACAGCAACACGCCCGAGTTAGACCAGGAGTTTGAAAGGATGCGGCGCGAAGTTGATGGTTTCGAGGACGACTATGCCATCTGGTGTGATGAGAATGGATACAGCATCAAGGACGGCTACTTGGATTTCATCAACGAGATAATGGAGTCACAAGACTCTTACTGGGACAATTATCAGGAATTCGGCAACAATATTTAAGGTATATCTCACGTTTAATAAATCAAGAACACGACAACGACGACTCACAACACAACGATACTTATCACGATAGATGCTATCTAAAAGAAACCGCAGCTTTGCTGCCGAGTGGGACTGCCAGGACGGCATTCTCATAGCGTGGCCACATGCCGGCACCGACTGGGCATATATGCTCGACGAGGTGACGGCTTGTTACGTACAACTGATTCAAGCCATCCTGCAGGATGACGAGAGGCTGGTCATCGTTGCCCCCGACGCCGACGAGGTGCGTGCCGCGATAGGACCTGCCGCCCACTGGGACCGGATCCACATTGCCGAGCTGCCCACCAACGACACATGGGTGCGCGACTACGGCCCCATCACCGTGTGGCGCGACGGCAAGATGTCACTTGCCGACTTCACGTTCAACGCCTGGGGCATGAAGTTTGCCGCCGACTGCGACAACCTGGTGAGTTCACGGCTCTGCGAGACCGGTGTCTTCAACATGCCATTGCTCAACTGTCGCGATCTCGTGCTCGAGGGCGGCTCCATCGAGACCGACGGCAACGGCGCCGTAATGACTACCACCTGCTGCCTGACGGCCCCCAACCGCAACGATGCCTTGACACGGGAGCAGATGGAGCACATGTTGCTTGAACGCCTGGGATGCGTCAAGATGCTGTGGCTCGACCACGGTTCACTCACGGGCGACGACACCGACGGCCACATCGACACACTGGCGCGTTTTGCCCCCGGCGGCATTATCCTGTACACCGGCTGCGACGACCCCGATGACGAGCACTTCGAGCCGATGATGCAGATGGAAGAGCAACTCAAGTCGTTCACCGACGCCGATGGCGACCACTACCACCTCGTCAAGCTGCCATTGCCCGATGCCATCCACGACGAGATTTCCAGGCTGCCGGCCACCTATGCCAACTTCCTGGTGATGAACCATCAGGTGCTGGTACCCATCTACGGACAGCCCGAGAAAGACCTCATGGCGTGGCGACTCATCGGAGAGGCGTTCCCTGGCCGCCGAGTCATCGGCATCGATTGCCAGGCGCTCATCCGTCAGCACGGTTCCCTGCATTGCGCCACCATGCAGTTGCCCAAAGGCTCATTAACATAATCGTCAACACCATTTCCACCCAATCAACAACACAGTATGAAAATCGGAATCATCCAGCAACGCAACACCAGCGACATCGCGGCCAACCGCCAGTCGCTCATCAATAAGATCAAAGGTCTGGCCAGCCAAGGGGCACAGCTTGTCGTCCTGCCCGAGCTGCACGA
>Ga0247610_10007865_pt1 | contig 10895 bp, 6 predicted proteins | sample 174DNAGHGhighgp2_FD_193483 | JGI IMG/M metagenome (GOLD analysis project Ga0247610, IMG submission 193483) | Sheep rumen microbial communities from Palmerston North, Manawatu-Wanganui, New Zealand - 1742 DNA GHGhigh gp2 | ecosystem: Host-associated > Mammals > Digestive system > Stomach > Rumen ...
CTGGTTTGACAAGAAAGCACTGTGCTTCATCACCAGTACTTACTACATGGACAAACTGCCCGACTGGGTGAAGCAGTATAATGGAAAGATACAGTCGGAGATCAAGAATATCGTCAAGAACTCCAAGACCGGTGAGAAAGCAGCCGATCTGGTACAGTACTACCCTTATGGTAACGAGATCACTTTGGGCATGGCGAAGGGTGCGATCAAGAATGAACGCTTGGGACAGGGTAAGACTACCGACATGCTCACCCTGAGCTTCTCTTGTCCTGATATCGTCGGACACCGTTATGGCACCCATCATCAGAAGACTCACGACCAGTATGTCAATCTCGACAAGCAATTGGCAGAACTGTTCAACTACCTCGATGAGAAAGTGGGTAAGGGGAACTATCTGGTGTTCCTCTCCGCCGACCACGGCGCTGCCAACGGTATCCTGCAGAACCAGGCACATAAGATCCCGTCCGACGGATTCTTCATAGACAAGGAAGAGCCTGCGTTGAACGAATACCTGCAGAAGGTCTTTGGCGTAGAGAAGCTGTCGAAGCGTATCATGGACTACAAAGTAGTGCTGAATCATGAGCGTATCCTCTCAGCAGGTTTGGATGAGGCTAAGGTGCGAAAGGCCGTCATCGACCATTTCAAGACCAGGAAGAGTGTCGCCTACTGTTTCGATCTCGAGCAGATACCGACGGCCAGTGTGCCGGCGCTGATCCGCGAGAAGGCTGTCAATGGCTATAACCGTGAGCGCAGCGGAGACATCCAGATCATCCTGAAGCCTGGATACTATGGCGTATCGAAAGAGATTGACAGCGGTACCACCCATGGCTGCTGGAATCCCTACGACTGTCATATCCCCTTCTTGCTGATGGGGTGGGGTGTAGAACATGGCAGTACTCAGGCAGAATGTCATATCACCGATATTGCGCCTACCATCTGCAGTCTTATTCATGTCCAGATGCCGAATGGCTGCATCGGAAAGGCTGTCGTGCAAGTAACTGATGACCATTGAATTTGAAGACGTTTCTGCTTCTGCTCCTTTCGATGGCGGCTGTGAAAGGATCGGCTGCCGACGGCGACACGCTCCGCATCGTCGGAGGTACAGTGTTTGTCCAACCGGCATGGCAGCTGACCATGAACAGTATCGAAGCGAAATGGCTGAAGCAGAAGCAGGAATATATCTTCGGAGGAGAAGTGCATTTCAGTGCCTTGCCATGTGACAGTGATGCTTTTGCTGAAGACTACCATTTCCCCACATTGAGCATCGGTGCGAAGCTGGCCCTGAACAACGGGGTTACCATGCGGCGCACGGAAGATCCCTTGTGGGGAAGACTAGTCCCCGTGGACTATGACTCCCATCTGGGTGATATCTTTTCTCTCTATGGATCGTTCTCGCGCCCATTGTGGCGTAGAGGACGGTGGCAACTCGACTACACGCTACGGGCAGGTGTGGGCTATGGCTCCCATTTCTATAACAAGACCGACGACATCGACAACGAACTAATAGGTTCGCCGTTTACCATTTATTTCGGAGCAGGCTTATTGGTCAGTTATATGTTCTCCAAACAGTGGGGCGTCACCGCCGGCATTCTCTTCGGTCATCACAGCAACGGTGCCTTGGCGCGACCGAACAAGGGTGAGAACCACGCGGGTCCTGTGGTAGGTCTCCGCTATGCCCCCCATCATGATGAACTGGTGCAACAGCGGCATGTGCCGCACCAGCCTTTCAATAAATATTGGTATGCCGACCTTCGTCTGGGCTTCGGTGGTAAGACGCTGCTCGAAGACTGGCAGAAGACGCAGTTTAATACCGATCCCTCCGATCCCGACTACCGCACAGAGCACTTCCACCTCTATCCCGCCTACTCCTTTCAGGCCAATGTGATGTACCGTTATGCGCGCCGCTGGGCATCAGGGCTCGGCCTTGATGTCTATTACGGTAGTTACTATCGGCACGTTCGCGACCTTGACCGTGAGGCAGGAAAGACATGTAGCCATTCGCCCTGGTCGGTGGGTATCTCTGCCAAGCATTCCGTTTTCTATCACAACCTGTCGCTCGACATGGCACTCGGCATCTATCTCTTCCGCCAGATGGGTGCCAGTGCGAAGGTCATCGAAAAACCTTACTATGAACGCATCGGCATCTTCTATTCTTTCCCGCGGTTTGCTGGTCTGCGCATCGGTGCCAGCGTGAACGCCCATTTCACCAAAGCCGACCTCACCGAGATCATCGTAGGCATTCCTCTCCGACTATCGGGTACTCCTTAATACACTATTTGTCTTTGTTTTCACTGGAACGGGTATTGCTCATAGACGAGCAGGCCGAAGTCGGGCGTGATGGCGTAGATATAGTCCATGATCTCTGCCAGCTGGTGCTCGTATTCCACCCACGATTTCTCCTTCAGGAAGAAATAGAACTCCACGGGGAGTCCCGACTGCGTGGCTTCGAGCTGTCGTACCATGAGCATCATGTCAGCGTTCACCTTCGGATGGTGCCGCAGGTATTCTTCTACATAGCGTCGGTAGAGCGTCATGTTGACGTCATTGGGTTTGATGTCTCCCTCCTTGAAATATTTCTTGTTGATGAGCTGGTCTCGCAGGTCGTCATCGACAATGCGGATGCCGCGGAAGTCGTAATAGACGCGGCGGTTAACGCGCCGTCCCTGACTCTTCTGCATACCGATCCAGTTCTGGAAGGAGTCGTCAACGAGTGTCTGTGGGGTGACGGTGACGATGGTATTGTCGAAGTTCCTGATCTTCACGGTGGTGAGTGTCATCTCCTCCACGATACCGTTGGCCCCCGCTTTGGGTACGGTGATCCAGTCACCTTTGTGGAGCATATCGTTACTCGTCAGACGGATACCGGCAACCAGTCCTTTGATGGTATCTTGGAATACGAGCATCAGTACGGCTGAGGTGGCACCGAGTCCGGCGAACAGCTTGATGGGGTCGCGGTCGATGATGATGGCCACCACGATGATGGCGGCGATGAACATCAGCAGCAGACGGACCACGCCGATGAAGGAGTACAGGTATTGCTGCTTATTGCTGCGGCGTTCGCCCTCCAGTTTCTTGATTGCGTCGAGGAATACCAGCGCTGTCTTCACCGACATCACCACAATATAGATCGCGGTGATGCGCGTCAGCAGTTCTCTGACTACGGGGAACTGATAGAACACCAGCGGCAGCAACTGCCAGATGACGATGGCGGGCACGATGTGACAGGCTGATACCAGTACCTGTTCATTGAAGAGCACATCATCCCATTTCGCCTCAGTCTTGGCGGTCAGCTTGAGAATCACCGGCACCAGCACCTTCTTACAAATCAAGCCCGCCAAGGCGGACAGGAGGATAGTCACCAATACCAGTGAGATATGACGGATCACGGGGATGCTATCGCCCGTGACGCCCATCATGCTGATCAGGTTCTCCACCCATATCTTAATACTCTCCATAATCTTATAATCATCGCATGTTCCACAATCTCCTCATCCCCCTTCATCCTTCATCTTTCATCCTTCATCTTTCATCTTTCATCCTTCATCTTTCATCTTTCCTCCTTCATCTTTCCTCTTTCCTCCTTCATCTTTCCTCCTTTCCCCCTACGGCCTGCACAGCACTTCGCAGACCTTATCCTGGAATCCTCGTCCGATATCCGCCTTGCGGATTCCCATGTTGATGATGGAGAAACACAGCAGATGACCGTTGGCGGCGGTGCAATAGCCTGTTAATGCGCTCACCCCCGTCACCGTGCCGGTCTTGGCCTTCACGTTCCCATGGGCATAGCCGCTGCGCATCCGTTTCTCCAGTGTGCCGTCAACACCGGCTATCGGCATGGCGGTGATGAGGTGGGGATAGATATTGTCGTTGGCATAGGCATAGCGAAGGAAGGCCACCTCCAACTCCGGCGACACATAGTTGTATAATGACAGTCCGCTGCCGTCGGCAATATAGTAGTCGTTGGGCTGCAGCTTCAACCTTGTGATCAGTTTGTTCACCAGTGCCCGTCCCATCTTGGCGTTCGCCCCTTTATTACCCGTACTGGCGGCCAGCTGGTAGAACATCGACTCGGCGAACAGGTTGTCGCTGTTCTTCATCATGCGCATCAGCACTTGGTCGATGGTATGACTGCGGGAGCATATCGTGGTGGCGTTGGCGGGTGTCACTCCGTAGAGCGTGTCACCCTCAAACACGACACCCTCTTCTCGCATCTCCTGACAGAACCGTCTCAGGAAGGTGTTCTTCTTCCCAATGAGCAGGGGGGTAAGCACAGGGTTGTCATCATCCCAGCACCACCCTTCGCCCAACAGGTCGCGGTCCTTCATCGATACATCCGCATAGATCCTGCCGCGAATGGTGTCAATGCCTTTGTTCTGCAGGGCCTTGACGAAAGCACGCAGGTCATCACTGTTGAACAGCGGGTCCATGCCTCCCTGACAATAGACATTGCCTTTGAGCACGCAGCTGTCGATCTTCCCCGAGTAGTGCAGTCGTGTCTTGAACAGATAGGAGCCGCCCAGTTTGTCGAGGGATGTCACGGCATTGATCATCTTCATCGTCGATGCCGGTCGCATGCATTGTTTCTCGTTATATTGGTAGATCACCGAGTCGGCGGTGAGGTCATAGACTTGTATGCCCACCGTGGATGTCTTGAACATCTTGCTTTGCAGCAGCTTGTCGATGCGGGAGCATACATTGTTCGGCCATACCAGCGTGGAATCGACTGTCAGCGTGTCAGTCAACAGGGAGTCGCTGGTGATCTCCATGGTATCGGCAACCACGGATTGGTTCTCCTCGGATGCTTCCACATTGTTCTGTGCATATAAGGTCATGAGGCCCCATGTCAGGAGCATACCTATAATCGTCGTTCGTTTATTCTGGATCTGTCTCATGGTCGTTCTGTCGTCTTTTGATTTCTTGGAGGAAGGCTTCCTCGTTCTGGGGTTGTACAGCAGTCTCGTGTCCTGCACCGTAGCAGATCAGCAGATAGTCCAAGCAGAGCCACTGCCGTCGGATTCTCGTAATCCGGGTGATCTCCTTCACGTTGACTCGCTCTTCCTTGTCAAACCGTCCTTTACGGATGATTAGCTCTTCACCGTTGAACAGATACTGGGTATGCAATAATCGTTCCATCAGGATCACCACCACCAATACCATACCGAGACCAATGATTACATGCACGGTGGTGCGGTGCCAAAGAAAAAAAAGAGCCAGAACTGCCGTTACGAGAGGAACGGTCATCCCGACTGCTGTCACACGGTGTTGAAACGTACGTATTGTCATCCAAATGGTGTTGATGTTGAGTATAATACGGATAGTACAGGATCTCTGCCAATCATCCCTGCAAAGATAAGCCATTTTGATGAACCTGCCAAATTTTGTTTCGCCTTTCTTTTTACCGCAGGTGCCCTTTCTCATTCCCCATGTGTTAAATTTTTGAACTATCTTGACGAATTAACTTCGTTTAACGCGAAAACAGCACATTTTGGGAACCAACTGCCCTTTCGGTCGAAAAAACGCAATTCTCACGTGGTTTGGTAAGTTGTTGATATTGAGGGTGTTGTAAGAAATCGTCATTTTTGACTTGCGAAAACGGCGTTTTTAGGCTCCAAAAACATAGGTTTTAGGGTGCAAAAACACCGTTTTTAGGTGATGAAAACACTGTTTTTAGGTGATGAAAACACTGTTTTTGTGAGGCAAAAGGACTATATTTTCTTTCTTGGGGGGTCGCCTTCGGCGAGAAATCCAACAAAATCCATCCAAAATCTTACAAATACCTGTGTTATTGATTAGTTTTTATAGGGATAGATTTTGCTTGATTTTGTTTAGATTTTGTTGGATTTTTCTCTCCGCTACGCTATGAGTGACCGTTGGTTCTCGCCGAAGGCGACCCAAAGAACCCTCAAAAGTTGAAACCACTCATTTTCGAAGAAGCGTCACCTAAGGGTTGTTCCGAACGGCGTTTACACCTGTTCCGATGGCACCTATCACTCATTCCGCCGTCATCTATAGGGGGTAAAGTGACGGCGGAATGACCCTTAGATGACGTCGGAAAGGGTGTAAGTAACGTCAGGAACGACAGCAAGTAACCTTTACTTGCCTTCAAAGTAACCTTTACTTGGGTTTGAAGTAACCTTTACTTACATGTAAAGTAGCCTTTACTTTGAATCCAATCAGCCTTTACTTGCACAAAGAGTTCCTTTTGGATACTTCCATTCACTTCAATCTTTCACGTTCTCTCAATTAGAGAACTTTTGCAAGTCTTAAATTTTTGCGAATATTTTTGACAAAGCCTCTGCACGGGATAAAAATCTATATACATTCTCATATTGAAAAAGGAAACTCGCATAGAGTACCTTTAGGACAAAAGTAGCGAAGTTACTCCGTCTCGGCAAAAAAAAGAATTAATTCTTTTGTTTTGCTCTCGACTTTTCGTACCTTTGCACTTGCTATAACATTCTAAAGTGCACAACAAGAGACAAAGGCAATCATGAATAAGCATCAAATGGAAGGACATGCCGCGGTGATGACGGCGAACGTGATTTTCGGTCTGGGTGTTCCTGTGACCAAGTATCTCCTTGATCAGTGGGTGACTCCCATGACGTATATGGCGACACGCTGTATCGGTGCTGCCTTGATCTTTTGGGTGATCAGTCTGTTTCTGCCGAAAGAGCATGTGGAACGGAAGGATCTCTTCGTGATTATGCTTGGTGGTTTGTTGGGATTTGTGATTTCACAGACACTCACGGCATGGGCGCTGGATTTCACCACCCCCGTCTATTTCTCACTGATTGCCACGCTGACACCGGTGGCGACGATGCTGATGGCCGCCCTGTTCCTGAACGAGAAGATCACGGGTATGAAGACACTGGGTGTGGTACTGGCTATCCTCGGTGCTGCCCTGATGGTGTTTGTGGGATGGGTAGGTGGTGCAGGCCGTAACGACCTGCTGGGTATCTTCCTCGCCATTCTGAGTGTGCTCACCTGGGTGGTCTATCTGCTGATTACCCGAAAGGTGTCGCAGAAATATACAGCCGTGACACAGATGAAATGGATCTTTCTGGTGAGTACCATTGCCGTACTGCCCTTCTCATGGCGGGAGTTCCCGGCAACGGCGCCCTATGGAGGTCAGGCCGACTGGGCAGGTATCGCCGCGATGGCGTTTATCGTGGTCTTTGCCACCGTACTGGGCTATTTCATGATTCCCTTCGCCATGCAGTACCTGAAGGCCACTACCGTGAGCATCTATACCAATATCCAGCCTGTGGTGGCTTCGTTGGTGGCCATCGCCATCGGACAGGATCTGATGACATGGGATAAACCTGTGGCTGCCGTGCTCGTATTACTGGGTGCCTGGCTGGTTACGAGGGAGAGGTGAAGGATTGAAGAGTTGAAGAATTGAAGAGTTGAAGAATTGAAGGATATAAATATCTTTATATGATTTACAAATACGATTTTCTCATCATCGGGGCCGGAGTGGCTGGTATGAGCTATGCCCTGAAGGTGGCAAGGGAGAAAAAGGGGACGGTGTGCATGATCTGCAAGACATCACTCGACGAGGCGAATACCAGCTTCGCACAGGGTGGCGTGGCCTCAGTGACGAACCTGAAACTGGATGACTTCGACAAGCACATCGAGGATACGATGGTGGCCGGTGACTACATCAGCGACCGTGCTGCCGTGGAACAGGTGGTGAGAAATGCACCGTCGCAGATCCGTGAGCTGGTGAACTGGGGGGTGAACTTCGACAAGAACGAGAACGGTGAGTTCGACCTTCACCGCGAGGGCGGACATTCGGAATTCCGTATCCTGCATCATGCCGATGATACAGGTGCTGAGATTCAGCGTGGCTTGATGGCTGCCGTCCGTGCCTGTCCTGATATTGAGATCAAGGAGAACCACTTCGCTGTGGAGATCATCACCCAGCATCATCTGGGAGCGAAGGTAACCCGTCGTACACCTTATATTAACTGTTACGGTGCCTATGTGCTGAATCCCGACACCCAGAAGGTGGATACCTATCTGTCGAAAATCACGGTGATGTGTACGGGTGGCTGCGGTGCTGTGTATGAGACGACCTCCAACCCCGTGATTGCTACGGGTGACGGCATCGCCATGGTGTATCGTGCCAAGGGAACGGTGGCTGATATGGAGTTTGTGCAGTTCCATCCCACCGTGCTTCATCATGTGGGTGAGACGCATCCTGCCTATCTGATTACCGAGGCGATGCGCGGCTATGGTGGTATCCTGAGACTGCCTAACGGTGAGTCGTTCATGGAGAAATACGATGACCGACTGTCGTTGGCACCGCGTGACATCGTGGCACGGGCCATCGATAAGGAAATGAAGATCCACGGTCTGGATCATGTGTGTCTCGATGTGACACATAAGGACCCTGTGGAAACCCGTCACCACTTCCCCAATATCTACCAGAAATGTCTGTCGATAGGCATTGATATTACCACAGATTATATCCCTGTACGCCCTGCTGCCCATTATATGTGCGGCGGTATCAAGGTTGACTTGAACGGGTGCTCCAGCATCGAACGCCTCTATGCCCTCGGCGAATGCTCTTGTACAGGGCTGCATGGCGGTAACCGTCTGGCCTCCAACTCTCTCATTGAGGCAGTGGTGTATGCTGATGCCGCTGCCAAGCATTCGTTGGAACATGTCGATCTCTACGACTTCAACGACAAGATTCCTGAGTGGAATGATGAAGGTACGATGACTAATGAGGAGAAGGTGCTCATTACGCAGAGTGTCAGGGAGGTAGGACAGATCATGTCGAACTATGTGGGTATCGTACGCTCAGATCTCCGTCTGAAACGTGCCTGGGTGCGTTTGGATACGCTCTATGAAGAGACAGAGCAACTCTTCAAACGCGTGAAGGCCAGTAAGGATATCTGTGAACTCCGTAACATGATCAATGTGGGCTATCTCATCACACGCTGGGCCATCGAACGGAAGGAGTGCCGTGGACTGCACTTCACCACCGACTATCCCGTACATGCGTACGATAAGAATTGAAGAATTGAAGAATTGAAGGATTGAAGAATTGAAGAATTGAAAAGTTGTGGATAGTGTTAAAAAGAATCCGATGAATCACGGCGATTCATCGGATTCTCTTTTTATAAACTTCAATTTTTCAATTTTTCAATCCTTCAATTCTTAAAGCTGTCTAGATCCTCTACCTGGAAGTTCTTGATATAAGCAGCCTTACCGATGATGTCCTCCTCGGCCATGCGTACATAGACATTGGCTGATTTCTCAAAGAGTTCAGGAGCTTTGGCAGCATCGCGGATAATCAGTAGCGACATCACTAATTCGGCAGTCATATCGTACAGACGACGAGCGAGGAAATCGAAGGCATCCTGATTGTTGAGGCTCTTGGCATCGTTGAGTGCTTCCTCATAGACAGGGATGAGCTTCTCCACACGAGCCTTCAGTGCTGCATTGGCCTCTGCGGGCAGGGCGGCCAGCATCTCCTTGATGTTGTTCAGCATGGTGCCATTCGAGATATAACGGATGGCAGCCACCACCTGCAGCTGGGTGGTACCCTCGTAGATGGAGAAGATACGGGCATCGCGGTAGAGGCGCTGACTCTTGTACTCCATGATGAAGCCGGAACCACCGTGCACGCTGATGGCATCATAAGCATTCTGGTTGGCATATTCAGAGTTCATGCCCTTGGCCAGTGGGGTGAAGGCATCGGCTAAGCGCTGATACTTCTTCATCTCCTGTTTCTCCTCAGGAGTAAGTTTACGATCGCGCTCGATATCTTCCAGACACTTGTAGATATCCACATAGCAGGCAGTCTGATACAACAGGGAACGACCGGCATCGAGCTTGGCCTTCATTCTGCTTAACATGTCATAGACAGCGGGGAAGTTGATGATCTTCTCACCGAACTGGGCGCGCTCCTTGGCATAAGCCAAAGCCTCGTTGTACGCTTCCTGCTCCACACCTACCGACTGGGCTGCAATCCCTAAGCGGGCACCGTTCATCAAGGCCATCACGTACTTAATCAGACCGAGACGGGTACTTCCGCAAAGTTCAGCCTTTGCGTTCTTGTAGGTGAGCTCACAGGTAGGACTGCCATGGATACCTAACTTGTGCTCGATGTGACGCACGTTCACGCCACCCTGCTTCTTGTCGTAGATGAACATACTCAGTCCACGGCCGTCCTTGGTACCTTCCTCAGAGCGTGCCAGTACGAGGTGGATGTCAGAGTCGCCGTTGGTGATGAAACGCTTCACACCATTCAGGCGCCAGCAGCCTTCTTTCTCGTCATAGGTAGCCTTCAGCATCACGCGCTGCAGGTCGGAACCGGCATCCGGCTCCGTGAGGTCCATAGACATACCCTCACCGGCACAGACACGGGGAATATACTTCTGACGCTGCTCCTCGCTTCCGAACTCATACAGGGTGTCGATACAACTCTGTAAGCTCCAGATATTCTGGAAACCGGCATCGGCAGCTGAAATCATCTCACTCAGCATAGAGAATACAGCGTTAGGCAGGTTCAGACCGCCATAACGACGAGGCATACTTACACCCCAAAGACCAGCCTTGCGGGTGGCATCGAGGTTCTCGTAAGTCTTAGAGGCATAAATCATGCGTCCATTCTCGAGGTGCGGACCTTCGAGGTCAACGTCCTCAGCGTTAGGAGCAATGATGTTGGCTGCCACATCGCCAGTGATGTCGAGAATCTGCTTGTAGTTCTCGATGGCATCGCCCAAGTCAACGGGGGCGTAATCATATTCTTTCGCATCTGCGAAACCCTTTTCTTTCAGCTCAACGATACGAGCCATCAGGGGATGGTTCAAGTAGAACCCGATCTCAGGATGATCGCTATAATAGTTTGCCATATTTCTTATTTGTTTTCTTGATTCTTC
>Ga0247610_10007866_pt1 | contig 10894 bp, 10 predicted proteins | sample 174DNAGHGhighgp2_FD_193483 | JGI IMG/M metagenome (GOLD analysis project Ga0247610, IMG submission 193483) | Sheep rumen microbial communities from Palmerston North, Manawatu-Wanganui, New Zealand - 1742 DNA GHGhigh gp2 | ecosystem: Host-associated > Mammals > Digestive system > Stomach > Rumen...
AGGCCCTTACCGAGGTCCTCGAGACCTGCGCCGATGGCCAGACCGCCCTCCGAGAACGCACTCTGCGTACGACCGTAAACGATCTGCAGGAACAACTCGCGCATAGCGGTGTTGATAGCGTCACAAACGAGGTCGGTGTTCAGCGCCTCCAGGATCGTCTTGCCCGGCAGGATCTCTGCGGCCATAGCAGCGGAGTGCGTCATACCCGAGCAACCGATGGTCTCAACCAGAGCCTCCTCGATAATTCCGTCTTTTACATTCAGACTCAGTTTGCATGTACCCTGTTGCGGAGCACACCAACCGATACCGTGCGTCATACCCGAGATGTCCTTGATCTCGGTAGCCTTTACCCATTTGCCCTCTTCGGGAATAGGTGCCGGTCCGTGCTTCGGACCCTTCGCTACAACGCACATTTCTTGTACTTCTTTTGAATAAATCATGTGTCTTTTTTTATTGTTTATTAATAATAATGATATTACCTTTCTAGGCGGAAACCGCTCCTTCCGTTCCGTCGGAAGGACGCTCCGCATTTTGCGCTGCAAAATTACTGCTTTTTTTTGATATATGCAAGTTTACACGCGTTTTTCTACGAAAAAATATATTTTTGTAGAATTAAATTTGCATATTTCAGAAAAATATAGTACCTTTGCACCCGATTTCCTGCTTCCTGTTTTTCCCTTTTGTTTGTCAGGTATATATAGCCAAATCAGACTGGCGAGACACTATCGAGAGAGAATCGGATCGAGAGTATCTCGGAATTAAATAGGAGGCAATACCTATCTAAATAACAACCAATATGGGAAAAGTAACATTAAATAAAAAGTTCAAGACCTACACGGGCAAACTGCCGCCTAATGGACATCGGTTCTATCTCACCAACCGTTTCGGTCAGGAGATCATCTCCCACATGCCCGAGCACCGTGATCCGGATGCCGTAACCGACGCACAACGCCATGCTTTCCAACTCATCAAAAAGGCCTCCGCTTTGGCCGACGCCGATCTCCGTAACCCCGTCAAGCACGACGAATGGCTCAAAAAATGGCACAAACACTCCGCCCTCTGTGCCTCCCGTTCTCCCCATCGTCCCAAGAAACCCTACAAAACCCTCCGTGGCTTCGTCACCGCCGCCTATCGCCAACAGTTATAAAAACAACAGCGACATCTCTGCCGCTGCTGTTTTTGCTTTTGATATTAACGTCTTGTAAAATAATAATCTACGAAACCATTTCCCATATCATTGCGTAATACCATTTCTTTTGATGTTAATGTTTCTATTGTATATACGTAAAAATCTTCATACATTGTACCTCCTCCTTCAAAACTCAGTTTTAGTTGCTTGCCATTTTGCAGCCATGTTCCATATGACCTGCCTTTTTCTGCAGACCAACTGAATGTATGATCTTCATGTAGATATAAATCAATACTATAATATTCTTTTTCTGTTATGTAATCTCCTCCTTGATCTGTGTCCAAATAAGAGAGAATATTGTAACTAGAATGCCAGTCGCCAACAATTGAATCTGTAGGACCATTTTGATCTTTACAGCTTGTGAGTACTAGTGCTAAGCACATCGTCAGAGCATAGAGAATTTTTTTCATTGTTTCTGTAGGCAGTTATATCCCATCGCCTCGTCGGTTTTAATAATTTTTTTGTTGTTTATTTATATACACGAAAAACGTGGACTTTTTGTCATATTGGTTTGTTCGGGTCTCGACTCCCATCTCTTCCAATATACGCAAAAGGCCCACGTAAATACGTGAACGATTTGCATTATTCTTGGAAAGAGATATTCAAGTTGTCGAGAAATGAACAAATCCTCAAATAAAGCAAACGCTTATTTTATCCATTAGCGCACACTTGCGCTTGTCCTTGCTATTTAATGTCGGCAAGCGACGATGGTTTATGCGGCTGTGCCTATCTCATATAGATACTCAGGGGCAAAGCCGATTTCATTAGACCAATCTACTGTAAACGGGTCTAATGTATAATTGCGGAAATAATCCAAATTTTGCAACTTCGTACAAATACCTTTTTGTGCTAACGGCCAAAAATCCACTAATTTAATCGCCCCATCGTTAAACGATAGGCGTAAAATGTGATCGCGGACATAGTCGGCATTTGTAACTTTCAAAATAGGTGTCATAACAACCTCCTTTCTTTACCACAAACGGTGTATTGGTTATTGCAATGGATCTATTTTTATAGGCTCTTCTGATTTACCCAAACGCTCCCAGTTCGCTAAAAGTTCATCCTGATGCTGATCGAGCCATTCGAAAACCAAGCGTAGAGCGCGGCGGGGTAATGAACCTGTAACAACACCATCCTTAATAGTGATGATGGCCTCGTATCCTTGGTATTTAACATGAAAATGTGGCGGATTGTGCTCGCTCATATACATGTAAATAACAATACCATAAAATGAACTAATTTCCGGCATGACTATTTGCTATGTTTTGATTTTGCGCTGCAAAATTACACAAAAAAAATGACATACACAAGGATATATGCCACTTTTTACATGAAAAATGCATTTTTTTACTCCCAAGGCAGGAAATACTCGCTATTTTCTTTTTCTTGCGAATATATCGCCTTGATTGTATCGCAAACGTGTCGGGGATTGCGGAGAAGGGGTCGGGTGGAGTAGAAACACTCGCCGGTGATTTCGGGGATGGTACGGTTGAGGGTCATCTGCCGACCGATCTCGTTGCCGACACCCCAAGGCGTTTTGGGTGAGGCGTTTTCCAGTTTATAGGGCGCCATGCCGATATAGAGGCGGCAATTCGTGTCTCGTACTTCGTTTGCCCACCAGTGTGCGAGGATCTCGTAGTCGGCTACTTTTTTGCCGATCTCCCAATAGAGTTGGGGGAGTACATAGTCTATCCAGCCCTTTTGAATCCAGAGACGGATATCGGCATAAAGGTCATCGTAATTGGTGATACCGGCGGTCGTTGCGCTGCCTGTCGAATCGACACTCGCATTACGCCAAACGCCGAACGGCGAGATGCCGAACTGCACGTTTTTATTGCATTCCTGAATGGTTCGGTGGATATCTTGAATTGCCAGATTGACATTATTGCGTCGCCATGCAGCGATATCGGTAAAACCACGCGGGTACTTGGCAAAGGTCTTGGCGTCCGGAATCGGTTTGCCCCCTTGCGGATAAGGGTAGAAATAATCGTCCATGTGGATGGCTTGGATGTCATAACGCATAACGATGTCCTGTACGATAGTACAGATCCAATCGCGCGTGACATCTAATCCGGGGTCAAAATACCACTGTTTGTTGTATTCCCAGAACCACTCCCGATGTTTGCGCCACACATGGTCGGCACAGATCATAGATGTATCCGTCTTCGCCAGATTAACCCGGTACGGATTCAGCCAGACGTGCACCTCCATACCCCTTTTATGTGCTTCCTTTATGGTAAAATCAAGAGGATCATGAGGCATCTGAACCTCCTCCTCTTCGGGGGAGGTCGGGTGGGGCCACTCCCCTTGCTTTCCGGTGAGCCAATGAGAAGCGGGTTCATATTCGCTGCGATAGAGGGCATCAGCGGTCGGACGAACTTGAAAAATGATGGCATTGATTCCCAAACTCTCCAACGAATCCAACAAGAAAACCATCTCTGCTTGTTGGAGCGAATCATTCCCTACTGCCTCTTCGGTCGGCCAGTCGATATTCGCGACCGTCGCTATCCATGCGCCGCGAAACGCGATCTCGGCGTTAGCCGAGAGAATACAGAGTACAGAGTACAGAATACAGAATATGTTACGCAATTTTGCCATTTTCTACATGGAATATTTTGGCATTCTCGTTGGGTTTGAGGATGTCGGTCAGATGTTGGCGGTCGGTGTCGGTAATAAATATCTGCCCGAAGTCCTCGCTTTGAACCATTTCCACAATTCGCTCCACCCGTTCGCTGTCCAACCTGTCGAAGATATCGTCCAAGAGCAAGATGGGCTTGCTCATTTGTGATTGGTCATTTGACATTTGACATTTAGACAAGTACAAAGCCTGTGCCAATTTCATGGCGAGGACGAATGTGCGTTGTTGTCCTTGCGAGCCGACCTGCTTGAGCGGGTAGTCTCCCAAACGCATATCGAGATCGTCCTTGTGGATACCTTGCGAAGTCCAACCGAGGATGAGATCCCGTTGCCGCGTCTTGACGTACGCTTCGCGTAGATCGCGGTCTTGCAGTTGACTGATATATCGCAAACGCGGTGCCTCTTCACCTGCTATTTGACGATACACCTTCGTAAAATACGGCTCAAAAGCCTCAAAGAACTCCGTTCGGGCTTTGAATATATACTCTGCGGGTTCGACCATCTGCCATTCGAGAACTTCGAGGAGAGCAGCCCCCTCCGACTCCCCCTGAAGAGGGGAGGGGTATTTGTCCGCGAGTTGCTTCAAGAGCGCATTCCGTTGTTTTAGCAGCGCATTGTATTTGTTTAAGGCGTCCAGATATTTACGGTCGAGTTGACTGATGACGATATCCATAAAACGGCGTCGTTCGTCCGAACCTTCATCAATCAACTGCTGGTCACTCGGACTGATCATCACCAACGGTATCAAACCGATATGATCTATCAACCTCGGATAGTCTTTCTTATCCTTCCGGAATTGTTTCTTAACGCCCTTCCTCAGACCGTACGAAATCGTAAAACTTTCACCATTAAGCGAAGCGTCACCATTCATCAATCCACCATTATATACCCCTTGAACCATCGCCATCTCTTCGCCGTGGGTGATATTGAGACTATCTTGGCTCGTAAAAGCCGATTTGGTAAACGAGAGCAGGTAAATCGCGTCCAGTACGTTCGTCTTACCTTGTCCGTTCAGCCCCACGAAACAGTTGAGTTTGGGACTAAACTCCAAACTCGCTTCGCGTATATTGCGGTAATTTAATATGTTGAGGGATTGAAGGGTCATCTGGTCAACTGGTCTACTGGTCTTCTAGGCGTACGCCTCCACATCTTCTGCAGTAATTTTATTGCCTGCCAAAATGATGAGGCGCTCGACAACGTTGCGGAGTTGGCGGATGTTTCCGGTCCAGTCTTTGGATTGCAGCGCTTTGATGGCACCGGCATCGAAGGTCTTTTTGGCAATACCTTGTTCATCGCAGATCTGTCCTGTAAAATACTCCACGAGTAAAGGAATATCTTCGAGTCGCTCATTCAGCGCCGGTACCGCAATAGGAATCACGTTCAGGCGATGGAAGAGGTCCTCCCTGAAATTGCCTTCTGCGATCTCTTTCTGCAGGTTCTTATTAGTTGCAGCCAGAACGCGCACGTTTACCTTAATTGCCTTGTCCGAACCCACTCTCGTGATCTCGGATTCTTGCAACGCCCGCAGTACTTTCGTCTGTGCTGCCAAACTCATATCGCCTATCTCATCCAAGAAGAGCGTACCGCCATCGGCTTGCTCGAACTTGCCTGCCCGGTCTTTTACGGCGCCTGTGAACGAACCCTTCATATGTCCGAACAATTCGGATTCAATCAACTCGCTCGGGATAGCGGCACAATTGACTTCGACCATAGGACCGTTTGCTCGTGCCGAGTTCTCGTGAATAAGATGTGCCACGACCTCCTTACCCGTTCCGTTCGGACCGGTGATCAGTACTCTGGCCTCGGTCGGAGCCACCTTATTTATTATTTCGCGTACGTGCGTGATAGCGGCACTCTCTCCGATCATCTGCGGCCCCTTGGCGGCAACCTTCTTCCGTAATTGTTTGGTCTCCTGTTTGAGCGATTTGGACTCTATGGCATTTTTTGTAGTGATCAATATCCGGTTGAGGTCCAAAGGCTTGAGCAGAAAATCGTACGCACCCAGTTTGAGCGCCTGTACGGCGGTTTCTACATCTCCATGACCCGTGATCATAACAATCGGACATTCACTATTAAGCGTAGCGTCACCATTTTCATCATTTTCACCATTTTTAAGTGCTCTAAGCACTTCCAATCCGTCCATCTCCGGCATTTTGATATCCGAGAAGATGAGATCGTACGCCTTGGCGCACGCCATTTCCAAACCTTGTTTGCCGTTTTCTGCTACTTCTACTTCGTATCCTTCGTCTGCCAAAATCTCACGCAAGGTGTTTCGAATACCGCGTTCGTCATCTATGATCAATAATTTCGCCATAAATCCATTTACCATTTAATCATGTACCATGTACAATTTATAAAATTGCCTGCAAAATTACTACTTTTTTTTTGATTATGCAAGAAAACGAAGAATTTTGTAAAAAAATGCAAATAAATTTGGCTATATGAAAATTATTTCGTACCTTTGCAGCGAAAAATGGAAACACGAAAAATAACTATATCAATTAACCCAATTTATTCATTTAATCAATTCAAATCATGAAGAAATTATTTTCACTTTTTGCCGCTGTCCTTTTTGCAGGCAGTATGATGGCAGCCACTTCTATGACTTGCGCTGAGGCAGCAGCGGCTGCACTCGGAGGTAGCACAGCAGAGGCGGTTGTACGTGGTTATGTGACTTCTATTGCAGGAGCCTTCAGTGCTAAGAACAAGAACGTTTCGTTCTGGATGGCCGATACAGAAGATGGCGGTCAGGTATTTGAGGCTTACCGTGCAGCCTGTGAGACAGCGGAAGATGTTCCGACTGTTGGTGACCTTGTTGAGGTTACCGGAACGCTGGCAAAGTTCAATTCTACGCCCGAAATGGCTCAGGGTTGTACCTTTACAGTCATCACACCGGCGGCTAAACCGGTTAACCTCGGTCCGAAGACCATTGCTGAGTTCCTGGAACTGAAAAACGCAAAAGATACTTGCGTGCTGACAGGTGTTATTACAAGTGTCTTGAAAGAAGACTACGGTAACCTGTATCTTGCTGAAAATCTTGACACCCTCTATGTGTATGGTGTTTTAACTCCGGAAGGTGAAGCTAAGAAATTCAATACGCTTGGCGCCGATGTAACGGACACGATGACGATTAAGGCTGTTTATGGTGAGTACGATGGTAAACCGCAGGCTCCGAATGCCGTATTCGTTTCTGTATTGAAAGGCCCGGGTGTTGAGTTGGATACGATCACTACCGCAGAGGCTGTTGCTATCGCAAAAACTTTGGAACCGGCGGCTGGTAAATCGCTCTCAACGGCAGAGACCTATGTGGTTGGCGGTTTTGTTGTTAAAGTGAAAGATGCTGCTAAACATACCTACTACATGTCGGACGACGCAAATACCACTTACGGTGATTTCCAGGCTTACCAGTGTGCTACTATTGATAGCGAGGTGAACGTGGGTGACTATGTATTTGTTCGCGGTAAAATCATGACTTATCATGGAACCGGAAATAGTGGAGACTACTATAACTATGAGATCTCCGGCGGTACGCTCGTTCACGGTGTTGCTCCGGAACCGACTGAGTTGGATACGCTTTCTGTAGCAGACGCAGTTACAATCGCATTGGCTCTTGAGAATAACGAAAGTACTACGGTAAACTACGCTGTTCGTGGTTACGTAGCAAAAATCTATGAGGAGTATAATGAGCAGCATAGTAATCTCTCTATCTACATGACCGACGATGCTACTTCTACCTTCGGAGATCTCCAATGCCGTCGTGCTAGCATTGACGCTGAGGCTGCTCAGGCTTTGGCTCCGCATGACAAAGTGCTGATCGTTGGTAAGTTGACCAACAACTTCTATAACGAAACGAACACGGCTCAGATCTACCAGGGTAAACTGACCGTTGAGGATGAACAAGCTATCGAGAAGATCTTGATGAACGACTCGCAAATCAAGAAAGTGATTATGAACGGCGTTGTTTACATCGTTCGTGACGGTAAGATGTTCGACCTCCAGGGTGCACAGGTTCGTTAATAGTCGAAAGTAAAAAGTCAAAAGTCGAAAGACAATAATCAGAGGAGTCGCAGCAATGCGGCTCCTTTTTTGTAAAGTCAAGTTTACAAGGAAACTATAAAAGTAAAAAAAGTTTCCAAAAATTTGCATATATCAAAAAAAAGCAGTACCTTTGCAGCCGTTTTTGAAAACTACTATGTCAGAAGATCAGAAATGTAATATTATCAAGACGGCCGGCGAACTATTCTTTCGCCTTGGTATCCGTTCGGTTTCCATCGATGATATCTGTCGGGAGTTGGGGATGTCCAAGAAGACATTCTATGTCTATTTTGCCTCCAAAGATGAGTTGATTGAGCAGATGTTAGGTGCGAATATCAACTACATGGCGGGTAAGATGGAAGAATTGTTGGCGAAAGGGGACTTCCGGCAGTTAGTGAAAGCCTTTTTGAAACACCAGGAGGCAGAGAAGAACGACGTTCGGCGCGTACCGCAGTTGGTCTATGACCTCAAGAAATACTACCCCCGTCAGTTTGCGGATTTCCAAGTGAAATGTTTTGAGACGCAGAAAGCCTATCTGAAGCGGTATCTGGAGCAAGGTATCGCTGAAGGGCTTGTGCGTGCGAACCTGGATATAGAACTGACGGCCGTTCTTTTTGCAAAGATCAATAATGATGCCATCCGTGACTTCGAAGAGATAGAGGCGCATAATCATAACATGCATCAACTCGGACACACGGCGATGGATATTTTCGTGCGGGGAATATTGAGCGAAGAAGGAATGAAAATTTATAAAGACAAGATATGAGAAAAATCATTTTGATGTGTGCGCTTGTGATAAGCGTAACAATGATGGCAGAAGACCACGTGATGGCGGCAACCAAAAGCCAACAGCCAACAGCCAAGAGCCAAGAGCCCCTTCGTCTCAGCCTCAAAGAGGCGCAAAATTTTGCGGTTGAACAGAACCGTTCCTTGAAGAACGCTTCGTTAGCGGTTCAGGAGGCCTATGCGGCAAGGTGGCAGACGATCGCGTCCATGTTACCGCAAGTAGATGGTTCGTACAGCTATAGCAACTATCTGGGTTATAGCGCCACGATGTCCACGGCGATGGGTTCGTTTAACATCAACATGCCCAACGTAGGTGCGGTAGGTGCGACGGCTTCGATCGGCATCAACGGACAAGGTATTGTGGGCGTGCTGCTCAATAATATCGCCATCGACATGAAGAAGATCTCGTTGGAGCAGTCCGAATCGCAACTTCGTGGTAGTGTGATGAGCAGTTATGTATCCGTCTTAGCGCTGCAGAGCATCTCCAGTTTGTTGGACGCCAGTTTGCTGAACATCCAAGAGTTGGAGCGAATGACGCAGAACGCAGTCGATGCCGGAGCGGCAGAACAGACCGCAGCCGATCAGATACGCGTACGCGTGAACACAATGAAAAACTCCATCAACGTGCAGAAACGCAATATCGAGTTGGCGACCAACAGTCTCAAAGTGCTGCTGGACGTACCGGCTGAGACCGAACTGGTGTTGACCGAAGATATCGATGCCGTTTTGTCACCGGAGCGGGTGGTAGAACTCTTAGGTGAGACGTTCGCCATTGAGAATAACCTGAACTATCAGTTATTGCAGAAACAATTGGACTTGGCGAAGAAGAACGTTGCCATGGCGGGTTGGGCGTATGGTCCGACGGTGTCGTTAGGGTATAACTACACCAACCAGCAGTATTACGGCGAAGGCGGTATGCGTATGACGCCGCCGAATGTGATTCAAGTAAGCGTGCGAATGCCGCTCTGGTCCTCCGGTAAGCGTGCCGCAGGGGTGGTAGAGAAGAAGATCGCACTCGAGGAGGCCAAAAACACCTTGTCGGAGACAACGGACAATCTCGCGATCCAATACCGGCAGTTGTGTTTCAACCTCACAAATGCGTACGAGACCTATCTCAATGAGAAGGATAATATCGAAGTGGCGCAACGCGTCTTTGCGTCCGCTACCAACAAGTATAAGTTCGGCGCCAGCAGCAATCTGGAGTTGACCAACGCGTCGAATGACTTGATTAACGCGCAAAGCAGTTATGTGCAGTCCATCCTTTCGCTGGTGAACGCACAGGTTGAACTGGAGAAATTCTTGAATAATTAATCAGGTGTCCCGTTATCCCGAAAATCAAATAACATTATATATGAAAAAGTTTTTTATTTATTCGCTAGCTGCATTGTCTTTGGTGGCTTGCGGCAAGAAAGCAGCAACTACAGAAGAGAAAGAACGCGTAGAGCAAGTACGTACGACTGTTCTTCAACCGCGTGAGATCGAACGTGAGATCAGCGTTTCGGCGAACCTTCAAGGTTACCTGACCCTGAACGTAGCCCCCTCTTTAACCGGTAAGATTGAGCATATCTTCTGCGAAGTGGGAGACCAAGTGACGGAAGGTCAGAGTCTGGTGAATATGGATCAGACGCAGTACAAGACCACGAAGATCAGTATGACAAACCTTGAAATCGAGAAGAACCGTATCGAGCAATTACTGCGTACGGGTTCTGCCACCCAACAGCAGTATGACCAGATCTTGGCGCAGTACAACTCCACCAAAGAGCAGTTGGATTTTCTGCAGACCAACACCTATTTCAAGGCGCCGTTTGCAGGTGTCATCGCTGCCAAGAACTACGAGGACGGTGAACTCTATAGCGGTCAACCGATCTTAGTGCTGACCCAGATCGACAAACTCAAAGCACTGGTAGCTATCCCCGAGACCTATTTCCCGCTTTTCAAGGAAGGAATGAAACTGACATTGGCTTCGGAGATATATCCCGGCAAGACCTTCCCAGCCACGGTGGAGATCGTCTATCCGACCATCGACCCCTCCAGCCACACTTTCCAATGCAAGATCGTTATTCCGAACGGCAGCAATCTGCTTCGTCCGGGTATGTATGTGACGACAACCATCGGTTTGGGCAAGGCAAACGCTATCGTAGTGCCCTACCAGAGCGTAGAGAAACTCGTCGGAGCCAACGACCGCTATGTCTTCATCGTGGAGGAAGGACGCGCAAAACGTGTAGCAGTGGAATTGGGTCAGCGTTT
>Ga0247610_10007867_pt1 | contig 10894 bp, 5 predicted proteins | sample 174DNAGHGhighgp2_FD_193483 | JGI IMG/M metagenome (GOLD analysis project Ga0247610, IMG submission 193483) | Sheep rumen microbial communities from Palmerston North, Manawatu-Wanganui, New Zealand - 1742 DNA GHGhigh gp2 | ecosystem: Host-associated > Mammals > Digestive system > Stomach > Rumen ...
GTTATCTATACAGATGGATTCATTGGTTTCCCGATTGACTAGCTCAATATCATCAGAAAACCCAATGCAGCGGTACTGTTGACCAGCGATTTTAATGCTTTCAGCACCATCAATCTGCCAAACGTCCGAGAATATTGCAATGTTGTTTTCTGAGTTTGCGGTTTCGGCTCTGCTGTACCAGTGCTCATCAAGCATTTGGAATACTTGCGGAAACTCAAAGTTTGGCGGGTAGCATCCTGCGATTGTCAAGAAGATGCGTTCATCATTATCACACCTTACCTTGACCTCAACAACGGGCTCACCCTTCCAGAGGATATCCTTATTTAAACCCACCGAGATCCTCGTATAGATGGCATTGATGATGTTGCCTTCATCGTCTCGTTTAATTGATTTACGGACATATTTACCAACTAAAGTGCCCGCAACGAAGATATCAAAAGAGTAACAGGTGGATGTGTTCAGGCCAGGAATAGAATCGGAGGATATATCCTTGACCACATCCATGTTGACGAACAAAAAACCTTGTCCGTCTTCGGATGTTGATAGTTTCCAATGCAAGGAGAGCGGTTTAACTCTGCGCTCTTGTCTAGCGCGATTATACTCTTGGCGTAACGATTTTGTCAGTTCAGCAAGAGATGCGTCTGTGTCATCATAAGGCAGGAGGTTGGTATCATTAGCGATAATAGCATGTGCGATCTGCATGGAGACATCATAGATGTTCTCGTTCTTGAAAGACTTTGACAGATATGAAACGCAGTTTAGTTGCTGTATTATTGAGTTATCCTCGTTGTTCCAGTCGTAGTTAATATTCGATAGTTCTCTAACTAAACCTTTCAAGAAACGAGGGTAGCTGCCTAAGTTGCTATCATTATTCTTGATGTAATTGATAGGCAATCCGCCTTGATTGAGCAGTGTGCGGAAATACTGAGTGCCATGGAAAGTGTGAATGAATCTGCAGCGGCGTCTAATTAGGGCATATTTCGCTGCCTTAAAAAGGTTTTCAGCATAATATCGGTCTAATCCGATGCCGCATGCCACGTCCTCTTTAGATGGCACATTTCCTCTGTAGTCTCTTCTCCACCATTCTGCATAGCATAGGGCTGCTTCCATACCATAGAGGTACAGTTCATTGAAATGGATCCTTAGGGTACTTTTAAGGCTCTCATACTCCTCTTGCGAGAGTTTTAATTGCCATAATGGTAATGGACATTCATCAAGTCCTCTTGTCTCTAATATCTCTTCTAATACCGACATAACTCTTGTGTTATTTGTAGTTCTCGGCTCAAAACTAAGCTATAACTGTGCAGCCTTTTCGCACAACAAGGAAAAATTTAATGGTGAGTGGATTTTTCTTCAATCCACCCACCATTAAGCGGTTATTCGAGGAAGGGAGCGCAGACCATTGCGGTGAAGAGGTAGAGGGCCACGGTGCCGTGCAGGGACTGTTCGAGGTGGTCGCTCTCTATCTCGTAGGCCGAGTGATTTTCCCTGTTCCTCCACGCATAGACTTCCCGGTAGGCCTGCTTGAACACCTCAAACTTGTCATTGCGAGTTGTGTAAAGCGCTTCGATGCGTGGGAAGTAGCTCACCGTCTCACGGAATGCCGGCTCCAGGTTGTCGGCATTGCGCGGGATGTCGTTGCCTTCCTTCATCCAGTAGATTTTCTTGAGGAAGGATTCATAGCGGCTCACCAGGTCGGCATACCATGTGCGGTAGTCCTCCTCACGATGCTGGGCGCGATACAGGCAGTTGAGCGTGCGCCGCAGGATCTGCCGCAGTCCTTGGTACTTATTGATGGTCTCGGCATTGATGATTTTGAAGAACACGTCAAGCACCTTGTCAAAGGTGGCATAATGATCGCCGTCGCACAAGTCCATGAAGTCCTGCTTGAAGGCGGCCTCCATCTTGCTGCGCAGGTCGTCTTCGTCGTAGGTGGGATTATACAGCTGGCGCACGCGGTCATAGGCCATGCGGTCGAGCTTGGCCCTGAACTCCTCGTTGGTGTGATAGACCGTCATCAGCTCGGTGAACGGAGCCGTCACCACGTTGACGTTGCGCTGCACCTCCTCGCTGGTGTCCTGGGAGGAGGTCTCCTCGTCATTGTTGATGACCGAGTTGCGCACGGTGTCGCTCTTGCTCACGTTGTCAATCAACATGTTGATCTGGTGGCGGACAGCGTCCTCGTCGGTCCAATCAATGTTGCCGAACACCTCATTGAACTCGTCGGCGATGGTAGTCAACGTCTGCATGTCGGGCTCGCTGGTGAAGCCTCCTGCCGAGGTGGGCACAGGGGCGATCTCAGCATCCTCGTTCTGGAGGATGATGTCACGCTCCTCTTGCTTCTCCAGGCGGTAGCGGTCAAAGTCAACGGCCTCAAGCAGTCCCTTGGTCAAGTCTTCCATTGTCAAGCGGGGGAGCTTGTGGACCAGCAGTGACAGGAACGTCTGCTTCTTTTCCCACTCTACGCTTACCGTGGGCATGATAGTGCTCAAGAACTCATAGGTTCTCACAAATGCCTTGATGGCACTCTTGCATTCCACCTTGCTGTCGTCGTCAAGCAGGTTGAAACGCTCGACACAGGTGTCAAGGATCGGGTCGATCTCTTGGCGCGGCGCTTTGTTCCAGAACTTCTCGTTGAGCAGTTCAACCTCGGCTGTGGTGTAGATCTCATAGCCCTCGATAGTGGCCAGCAGGTCGTTCAACTTGTTGGGGTCGGTCTCCCGACTCAAGATCGTGGTCTTGTAGAAGTCCTGGAAATCCTTCTGTATGTCATCAGGATTATTCACAAAGTCAAGGACGCACGTGTCGTTCTTCTTGGGACAGGTGCGGTTCAGGCGGCTCAGCGTCTGCACGGTGCGCACGCCGTGCAGGGCCTTGTCCACATACATCGTGTGCAGCAGCGGCTCGTCGTAGCCCGTCTGGAACTTGTCGGCGACAATCAGGATGCGGTAGTTGCCGGTCTTGATCTTCTTCTCGATCTGTGACGACGGGAACTGGTTGAGCGATGACTCGCTCACGGTGGCTCCGTGATAGTCAAACTCGCCAGTGAATGCCACGATGGCCTGGTAGGGGCTGTTGCGCTCCTTGAGCAGATTCTTTATCTCGTGGTAGTAGTCCACGGCACGGGCAATGCTGGCCGACACGACCATGGCGCGGGCCTCGCCGCCTATCTTGTGTGCCACCACGTTGTGGAAGTGCTCCACGATCACCTTGGCCTTCTCGGCCACGGTCTCGGGCTGGCTCTCCACATAGTAGCGCAACTTCTTCATGGCCTGGGTGCGCTCAAACAGGGGGTCGTCCTCCACGGCCTTGCGTATGCGGTAGTAGCTCTGGTAGGGGGTATAGCCCTTGAGCACATCAAGGATGAACTTCTCCTCGATGGCCTGCTTCATCGAGTAAACGTGGAACGGGCGGTGGCCTACCTCGCCGTCGGGCTTGGTGAAAGGCACGCCGAAGGTCTCCAGCGTCTTGTTCTTGGGCGTGGCCGTGAACGCATAGAAGTTGGCGTTGGGAGCCATCTTGCGTCCCTCGGCATACTTGCGCACCTGCTTGTTGATGCCCTTCTCCTCATACTCGTCGTAGGTCTCCTCTTCCTCGCCCGAGAGCACCTGGTTGGCATTGCCAGCCATACGGCCGCTCTGGCTGCTGTGCGCCTCGTCGATGATCATAGCGAAGCGTTTCTGGGACAGGTCGCCCACCTGCGACAGGATGAACGAGAACTTGTGAACGGTGGTCAGGATGATTTTCTTGCCACTCTCGAGCAGGGACTTGAGCGAGTTGGAGTCGCTGGCCCAGTCCACGATGTTCTCGTTGCGGGTGAACGAGCGCACGTTGTCGCGCAACTGTTTGTCGAGGTTCACGCGGTCGGTCACCAGGATGATGCTGTCAAACTTGCTGTGCCCATCCTCCATCATCTCCACGAGCTGGTAGGCCAGCCAGGTGATGGAGTTGCTCTTGCCGCTGCCTGCCGAGTGCTGGATGAGGTAGCGCTGGCCCACTGCGTGGGCGGCGGTGTCGGCCAGCAGTGCTCTCACGCACTCCAGCTGATGGTAGCGGGGCCAGATGAGTTTCTCGGATTTCTTCTTGGTCTCGGGATCCACCTCGATGGCCACTTGGGCATAATGCTCCAGGATGTCGCTCAAGCGGGGCTTGGTCAAGATGTCTTCCCACAGGTAGGCGGTGCGCTCCCCGTTCTCATTGACGGGGTTGCCTGCACCGTCGTTAAAGCCCTTGTTGAAGGGCAGGAACCAACTGTCGGGGCCGCACAGCTTGGTACACATCTGCACGTCCACGTCATCGACGGCCAGGTGAACGGCACAGCGCTTGGGCATGAACAGCAAGTCCTTGGGGTTGCGGTCGGTGCGGTATTGCTTCACAGCGTCGGCGGTGGTTTGCACCGTGAGGCTGTTTTTCAGTTCCATTGTGATGATGGGCAGGCCGTTGATAAAGATGGCCACGTCCACCGAGAGTTTGGCATTCTCCTTGGAGTAATGCAACTGACGAATGACGGTGAACTTGTTCAACGCATAGAGGCGTTTGCCCACCTCGGCCAGTGCCGAGGGGTATGGGTAGTAGAGCACAAACGTATCGTTGCCCAGGTGCTTCACACCCTTGCGCAGCACGTCAACCACGCCACGCTCGGTAATCTCCTTGCGCACGCGCTCCAGGAACTTGCGGCGGTTGGTCTCGTTGTCAAAGATGCGCGATGTCCTCACTAGGTCAGGCTGTGTGTCGCGAAGGAATGCCTCAAGGCGGTTCACGTCGAGGGCGTAGTCCTTGTTGTAGTCTTCACTCACGCCTTTCTCATAGCCGTTGGCTGTCACGAGGTAGTTCACAATCAGATCCTCAAGGGATTTCTCATTCATACTTGTGTGTTGCATATATCTCTTGATTTTAATTTGGTTGCACATTGATTTTGCCAGTTACCACATCGGCGATAAGCCGCTGCTTATATTCCTTCAAGTATTCCACTTGATAGGTGAGCTCAACCACAAGACGGTCAATGTCAGCTGTTCTGTTGTCGATGTACTTAACAATATCTCGTTGTTCGTCAATAGGTGGAAGAGGTATGTGTTTATTTTTTAATATATCATAGTTGATATTTTGTCCTTCTCGTATTCCTGTAACACATGTTTTAAGAAGTTGAATAAAATAATGAGACTTAAACAAATATCGAGCATAGCCTGAATCAATGGACTGATTAGGCTCAAGTACAGTGTATGCGGCACTAATTATGCCTTGATAGTATGCATACTCAATACCTCCCTGGAATGAGCGTAAGCTTATAACGAAATCACCGACTTTGACAAGTTTAAGATTTTCAAAACCTTTATTTACGACAACGACCCTATTGTCGTAAAGTGATTGAGGAATTACGCCTTGACTTTGAGTTGCACAAAGAACTGGCTCATTAGGATGATTCTTTTCGGATCGTTCCTTAAATGTGAACTTGACTTTTTGTGTTTTCCAGTGGGCGGGGATGTCGCCGATCCAGGAGATGCCGCTGGGTCGCATGGGCGCATCGGATTGAGGCCTTTGGTGACGACGCGAGCGATTTCGGCCTGCTTATACTCCTTGAGCAGTTCAATCTCACGCTCCACCTGTGACACCAGGCCGTCAATCTCCCCCGTCTTCTCATCCAGAAACGCCACAATCGCCTCCTGCTCCGCCAACGGAGGAAACAATAGGACAGATTTCTTTAGTATCCCTTTATTTATGCTATATACCTTTACACCATTAACGAGTGAATGGATTTGGCTCTTCCACGACTTCGATTGGAAAAGGTATGCGTAATATCTTGGGTATGGTAAATCTTTTGGACGGGCGACTACTGTATGATACCCAGCAAATATTTTGTCAGAATAATCATTGAATGCGCAATTACCACAGCCTTCAATATCTTCTGATGTATCAGCAAAAATAAAATCATTTTCTTCAAGCAATGATTGGGGATTCGATTGCAAGTAGTTAGGTGACACAAATCTAACCAGATTGTCAGTCATTCTTGTCCCATTATTGTCCTTAGAATGAATTTGACCGTAACTTATTACTGCAATCCCTTCAGGAAGAAGATTTGCCTTTGTAATAGGTAAGCCTTTCCCGTATGTGAAGTGCCTTCCGAAGGGTTCTATCCTCCAATGACTGGGTATATCACCAATGGATTTTATGCCGCTATCTTTATATGTTTCGTAACGTTTCATTGTTTCAGTCTTCTTGTTCGTAGTAATAAGAATAGTCAATGCCTTTCATGAAGATTTCACGATCATCAATCTTGTCGGTGAGGGCATCGTGAAGCAGCGTCCTCAACCTTGATGGGTCGGTCGCGCTCAATATCATGGCGTTGAGGTAGTCCTTCTTGGCGATGCGGCTCCAATCGACGCATTTGGCGATGCGGTTCTTCATCAGCAAGTCGAGCCACAAGCGGGTGCTGCGTCCGTTACCTTCCATGAAGGGGTGCGCCACATTCATCTCAACATATTTTGCGACTATGTCGTCAAAGGTGTCGTCGGGCATCCGTTCAATGTCTTTCAGCGCCTGATGCAGATACTGTGCCCGGCAGAAGGTGAAGTTGCCTTTAGAGATGGTGACGTTGCGAATTTGCCCTGCAAAGTCATACAGGCCTCCGAACAGATAGGCGTGAATCTGCTGCAGGCCGCGTGTGGTCCCTATTTCGATGCCATCCATCAGCCCGCTCTCCCACAGGGCATAGGCTTTTTCACGACTCTTGCCGTCGATGCTCTCGCTATCGCTGGCAAACCAATGAACGAAGCGTGTGGCGTTGGTGTTGGGAATGTTTTGTGCAAGTAACATCACCCCGGCATAGTCCAGGACATCGGTCATGCGACGCTTGCCATCGGGGGCAAGAAGTTTCAACTGGTTAGTGACACTAACCACTTCACTTCCTTGCTTGCGCAATTTGGTTTTGAGATACTTCCAGTAGTTGCGCGTGCGGGTGTAATCCTCCTGGTCGTTGATCGCGCCCACCACGTCAAGCACCGAGAACCACCATTTGCTCTGTTCGTTGTCCCAAATGGCACGTACCTCGTGGTCGTTGTAGAAGCGGATGGATATCTTCTGTCGGTCTGCCATGATCAGATGCCCAGGATTTTGTTCAACATGCCGTCGGTGTTCTCCTCAATGCTGCGGATGTCGGCTGCGATGGTTTCGAGCGACCGCAACTGGATGGGTTTGTAGAAATACTTGGTGAACGATAGTTCGTAGCCAATCACTGTCTTGTCCTCGTTGATGAAGGCGTCGGGCGTGTAGGGCAGCACCTCGTTCTGCATGAAAGCGTCAACGCCGCCCTCATAGAGCAGGGGCACCTGCTCGGTATCGCTCAGAGCCTTATCAGGTATCTGGTTCCCCTTGTCGTCGAGCACGATGTCAGCCTCAGGGCACACCTCGGTGAAGTATTTCATCAAGGCATCCTGGTTGACCTTCTTCCACTTGTAGCCGTGCTTCTTGGATGCGGCCTTAGCGTCCTCGATAAACAGGTTGAAGTTGGTGTACTCCTTGCCGCCTGTCTCTTCGAGCAGGCGCGAGAGCCAGTCCTGGAAGTCCTTGAATTTCTTGTCCTGGATGCACATGGCGATGCGGTCGTTGGTCACCTGTGCCTTCAACCGCAACGGGCGATCCACGGTGATCTCGATGTAGCCAAACTCCTCGTTGGGGAAGATGCGGCTGCGCTCGTTGTCCTCAAAGTCCATGAGCAGTTTCATGATGGCCTTGCGGTCATCCTCGTTGGTCTCGCAGTTTTTCTCGCCCAGGTTCTTGCGCAGCGGGGTTTTGATCTCGGTGGCGTCAATCAGTTGCACCTTGCCACGGCGGCGTTCCTCCTTGCGGTTGGTCACCACCCAGATGAATGTGCCGATGCCGGTGTTGTAGAAATCTTTCTCAGGCATGGCGATGATGGCCTCAAGCAGGTCGTGCTCGATGATGTACTTGCGCAGGTTGCTCTCGCCGCCACCAGCGTTGCCAGTGAAAAGGCTGCTGCCGTTATGAACCTCGACGATGCGGGTGCCAATCTCGCTGTCATCGTTCATGCGGCTCAGGTTGTTTGCCAGGAAGAGCATCTGCGGGTCGCCGATGCTGGGCACAAAGCGCACCACCTTTTCATATCCTTCGGGGTGGTAGAAGCGGGGGTCGGCGATCTTGTCCTTCTCGTTCTCCTTCAGCCCCCAGGCCTCCATATCGGCTTTCCACGGGGTGCCGAAGGGAGGATTGGAGATACAGAAGTCAAACTTCATGCCTGGGTGTCCGTCGTCGCTGATGGTGCTGCCGCAATAGAACTTATCGCGGGCCTTGCCGGCGTGCTTATAGGTGAACATGCCCACATTGTCGCTGCTGAGCATGAGGTCGGCCTTACAGGTGGCAAAGGTCTCGGGCTGGAGCTCTTGGCCATAGAGGTCGATCTTCACGTTCTTGCCGCGCTGCTGTGCATTCTCCAGGATGCGCTCTTCGGCGATCGAGAGGATGCCGCCGGTTCCGCAGGCGCCATCATATATCTTATAGGTGGCCGAGCGCAGGTTGTCGGCAATGGGCAGCACCGCGATGTCGGCCATGAGGGCAACATAGTCACGGGGCGTGAAATGCTCTCCAGCCTCGGTCACGCTGTTCTCCTCGTTGAACCTGCGCAGCAGTTCCTCAAAGAGCGTTCCCATGGTGTGGTTGTCCACGCCAGGCAGTTTCTCGTTGCCATATTTGTCGAGCACAGGATTGATGCCGAGGTTGATGCTGTCATCGGTGAATTTCTCGATGATGGCACCCAGGCGGTTCGTCTGGTTCAGGTTCTCGACCTGTTGTTTGAGGCGGAACTTCTCGATGATGTCCTGCACATCCCGGCTGAAGCCATCAAGGTATTCCTCGAAGTCGCTCTTCAGACGGATGGGGTTGGTCTCGCCGCGCAAGGACTTCATCGTGAATCGGGAAGTGTTGCAGAAAGGATACTTCGTGATATTGAACAACACCTGCTCTTGAGCATCATCGGGCAAGCCTATCTCGTCGAGCCGTTTCTTTTGCTTGAGCACTTCTTCATGGGTGGGTTCAAGCAACAGGTCGAGACGGCGCAAGACCATCATCGGCAGGATAACCTTCTTGTAGTCGCCTTTGTTAAAGGCCTGCACCAGGACATCATTGGCGATGTTCCAGATGAATGCGAATAACTGATTGTATTGTGATTGGTTCATATATCTATCCGTTAATATTTGGTTGCAAATTTAGTTGTCAACTGTGCAGTCTTTCTGCACGGCATTATATTTTTGTTGCATGATAGCAACTTTTTCTCTGATTTGGTTGCGGAACTCTTCGGGTTCCAGAACTTCAAGGTCTGGTCCGAATGAGAGGATTTGCTGCTCCAGCTCATTGTTGGGACGAACCTCAATGGAAAGGATGCATTTCTTGCGATCTTCAACATTCAACGAGGGATGCAGCGGTTTGGAAAGTATGTAAGGTAAACGCCGTTCGTTGGTGCGTAACAGGATTTTCTGTTTCTCACCATGATACGGTACCGTCACGCCCACTACATCATCAAAGTAGTGGTCAAAGTCGATGTCCTCATTAACATGGAATGCCATCTCCTGCATTGGCTCAATGCTCAAGCAGCGATCGAGTGCAAGGTTATTGACGTAATGAGTGGCATCATCGTAGCAAAATGCGAACCATCGGTTGTTGTACTGCTTGAGGTAGTAAGGATGGACGATGCGGGTTAATTCCTCGCTACCATCCTTGTAACTGCGGTACTTCACCTTGAGTACCGTGTGGGTGGTTGCCGCATCAATGAAGGTGCCAAGGTGTTCAAGGCCTTTAAGCAAAGGATTTTGTTCGAAGCATACAAGGCCGTCGCTCTTGCCGTTGGTGTTGAAACGGTGCTCCAGGTTCGTAATAACTTCCTCAATCCACTCATACTGTGGCAGGCCACGGAAGCGGGTTAGCGTAACAACAGCTTGCTGCAGCTGCTGGGCCTCAGCCTTAGAAAGCGGCTGCTGGTTGATGCTGAAATCGGTATCGTGATAGCGGTAATACACCTTCTTGCCGTTTCGATGGCGGTCAAGCTCAATGCTATAGCCGGCATCACTCTCCATGAAGTTGATGTCGTCAAAAATCTGGCGACGACTCACACCACCTTCAAAGTTGTATGAGATCAGCGCATCTTCACAGGCCTTGATAAGGTCATCTATGTAATACTCCTTTCGTGTGTCACGGAAGCAGCGGTCAAGTGCTCTATAGCGTATATTTGCGTTCTTGTTAATTGGCATTGTAAAGTAACTCCTAGTTGGCGGTATTGCAAACAATCACAGGCATAGCACGTCCAGATTGTTACAATCCCACAAATTTACTAATAATTTCGGAACAAGCCATCACCGATATCAAAAAAGTTATGATTAGAAACGGAATGGCGATGTGGAGAGATATTGAGATTTGAAAGCCTACTTGATTTCGTCGCCCAATACAAAGTATGCTATCCATCGGGTGCCACCATCAGGATCCAAAATGGAGAGATACTTGAGGGGATTCTGCTCCTCGCCTCCATCGGTAACGTATTGCATTTCGGTTTCCGGCTTCAGATTAAATGAGCGCTGTTGGTCCTTGCAACTGAACGTAATGGTCTTGAAGGGCTTCATGTCATAGACATCAGGCAAACACAACAATTCTGCAAGTGTACAAACCTCAAGCGTGAAGGAGCTGTTTGGATTAAGACCCTTCAGAATGTTTTCCGTGACGGGGATATTGACGTTATCTCCGTTGATGGCAACGTCAGCAAGATTCACCTGATGGGCGGGTGGCAGGTTGTTCTCGTCAATATCATACTCCCAGAGGTGGAGCTTGCCCTTGATGCCCATGATGGGCTCGTCAAAGACGTATGCATCCTTGAGGTGCCAGTAATACAGACCCTCTT
>Ga0247610_10007870_pt1 | contig 10892 bp, 8 predicted proteins | sample 174DNAGHGhighgp2_FD_193483 | JGI IMG/M metagenome (GOLD analysis project Ga0247610, IMG submission 193483) | Sheep rumen microbial communities from Palmerston North, Manawatu-Wanganui, New Zealand - 1742 DNA GHGhigh gp2 | ecosystem: Host-associated > Mammals > Digestive system > Stomach > Rumen ...
CAAATACCTGTTTGAGGTGGGGGGCAAAGGCAAGACTTTCGACCAGATTTCCGACGAACCCGACAGTTTCCTGGCACTCGACGATATTGAAGTAGGTCACGGGAACCGCATACCTTTATGGATGTTTGGATTGCTGTTCTGACGGCAACAATCTATACATCGTTATAATTCTGTCTTGTTCTTTGTTCGTTAATTGTATCTTGGAATCGGTGCAAAATTGGTGTGTTTTCCTCAATTATCGGCTCAAATTGAACAAAAAATCACAGGAAAAAGATGTTATTTGAGCCGATTCGTCAAAGCCGGATTGGCTTTCCGAATCTATTTTCACGTTTATCCTTTATTTGAATTATCAATCAATAGATTCACTGCCTTTTTATGGAAACTCCAGAAGGTTATACTTGAAACATTTTCGGCAAGCAACTTGCGGAACTCCTCTTCCGACATCATCTTGTCGTTGAAGGCGTTAATAATGGTGTTATCCTCGTCATCGCTCGTTTCAACACTTATATCCGACTCCTGTGCTTCGCGCCTCATAATTACATAAGCATCCACATACTGAGGACATAGTCTTACAAGCTTTTGGCAAGTGTCGATGTTTGGTCTTCCCAGTTTTTCGTTCAGCTTCATCTCAAACAGGTACTGCTTTTTGTCGACAGGCATTTTTTCTTCAAGTTTTTTCGAAGTGTCGACAATCAGCTGGTCTACGGTCGCTGCATCCTCATATCGGCCCAAGCAATAAAGAGCACTGCCTTTAATAAACATAGCCTCAAGGCAAGGTCTTACCGCCAAGACCAAGTCAACATATCCTATTGCCTCGTCAAAACGGCCACTATACAAGCACAAAACGGCATTCAAGAAATTGCAAGTCATACTGCAATCTTTAAGCAACGGAACATCCTTTGTCTTTCCCATCAAACATTCGTCGTCAAGCATAATGTCGAACATCTTTTTGGCCATAAGTGCGGCGTTGCGATAGTCGCCACTTCTAAGCTTGGAAACGGCTTTTTGCAAACATAAATTCACTGCTCCGTCATAATCTTTCTTGCGTATGTAGCCATACAACATCCTGCCGAAAGTCAATTCGTCGTCAATCATAGCGACATCGTTGAACGAATTGGAGAAAGCTTTTATTTCAGAGTTCTGGATAATATGGAATTGCTGCAATCTGTTGCTTAATGTCAAACCGTCCAGCGACCTCATACGACTGATAGCCACGTATGCCTGGCCTGCTGCAAAGGTGCCGTGCGTCAGGTCAAAATGCATTCGGTCAAAGGTCATACCCTGCGATTTGTGAATAGTGATGACCCAAGCCAACTTTAACGGGTATTGTGTGAAAGTACCAACGACCTTCGACTCTACTTTTTGTTTCTCTTCATTATAGACGCTCTCTTTGCTTTCCCACGACATTTTCTCGACATTGATCTCCTTGCCATTCTTCAATGCCACCTTGATTGTCTCCTTGTCTAACGACACTACTTTGGCGATGGTACCATTTATTACTCCACGCGAATAGTCATTCCTACAAAAGATGACTTGAGCACCAACTTTCAACCGCAACGCCATAGGTACTGGAGCATCCTGTGCCTTGAATTTGCCAGAAATCTCCCCATCATAGCAGAATTCCTTTTCATTAATTTCAGCCAGACGGGCATTGTTTATCTGCTCCGCGACCTTGTTAAAGGCCGTCAGCGTTACAGAATAGTCACCTACATTGTCGTCTGAACTAACGTTCTTATTAAGGATGTTCAAATCCTCTATGGTGTTTTCTCCAACACGCATACGGTCAAGAATATCCAGAAAGGGTTGGTCTTGCTGACGATACACGTGCTGAAACTCTATTTTGGGCAAATTCAGACGCTTCATCACTCGTGACTTGTAGAAATAAGGTAGGCCACTGCCATACATTAAACGAAGCACTTCCTCATCTACTGAGCCACGTTTCACTACTGGTGGCAGCTGAAACAGGTCTCCGACAAAAACCATCTGTTTGCCACCAAAGGGTAAATGCGATTTTGTAATATCACGCAACACACGGTCCATTCCATCCACCAAGTCGGCACGAACCATCGAAGCTTCGTCAACGATGATAGTATCTGTCCTTTTCAACAGATTTCTTTTGGCCAAAGACATTTCAGTTTGTGTATTGGAACCAATCACCTCGCAAGGGAAACCAAAGAACGAGTGTACTGTCTGACCACCAACGGCAAGGGCTGCTATACCGGTAGGTGCCAGCACCAAAAAGTTCTTATCAACATCCTTTAGAATGTTTTTAACGAACGTTGTCTTACCGGTACCAGCCTTACCTGTAATAAAAAGACTGGTATCTGTATTGGTGATAAGATCCAAAGCCTGTTGCTGTTCAAAGTTGTCCTTGTCAATTTGGAAATCGCACATAAACTCGGTGTCCTTTTGTTTTCGATTGCAAAAGTACTACCAAGCTGCGCAATCTTTTTGCACGAGTGTTTTGCCATAAAAAAGCGGACAGTCTTATATGACCATTCCGCCTATTTTCTACATATTATGCCTCTATACTAAATCAAATAATCGATTCTCCCTAGACCCATAATATGTCGCATCTGATGCATTTTGGCATCTGCGTTTAACAAACTCTATCCAGTTCAAGTATTGCGACATATCTAATCTATCGTCTCCAAAAAAACGAGGAATGACTAAACCTAACACAGCATTCCTTTTTGCTTCCCCATTGGGCTTGAATATGTCCAATCCATCTGGTGCCTGTATTAGGACATTGTTTGTTATAATAATTCTATTATGGAAGCCTTCTCCTTTTCCAATAGAAAAAACTGTTAGTACGAACCGCAGTCCTTTTCGTAAATCTTTTATGATTTTGCATATCTTTTCATAGATGAGTTTAATACCCTCTCCAAACAATTGATTACCTTTTTCATCATTTATCATACTTAATATTGATAAGTGAAACTCTACAGACAAATCACAATTTGGAAGTACACAATCAAGCCAAGAGACAAAACTATTTTCTATGTTACGAGGATTTGCAAAAATATAAGGGTCAATTATAATCATAGAATTACAGGGGACCTTTATAATTGGAGCGAAATTAACAAACCGCTCTCTGTATAGTGTACCTTTTTGGAGCATAACTCCACTTCCTTTAAAAAGTTCCTTTTTCTTTACAATTTGAGAACTATTGAATAATAGGATGCCCCATTTTTCTTCAATTTCAAAAGAAGTTGCATTATCTAATTCGTGAAGATGTATTGCACATAATTGGTCAACAGAATCGTTTATGGGCTCAATTGCATATTCGAAATCTAGTGAACCTCTTTTCCCTGCAAATCTATCTTTGAAAAGTTGAAATAGAATTCGGTCAAAAGGGAAATGCTTACTGTCTGTAAGGCTGGTTTTTAATTGCTCTACGTTAATATCGGTCGAAATATTCGCATCCTGCAATGCGTCATAAACATTCAAGCAGGCGCGAATACCTTCCACTGAACTGTCAGAACTTATCTGCGACCAAAATTCTGATTGTAGGTAAATATGACTTTGCATCACTTGCGTAATTGTGCTTTATATAGTAGTAATTCCATAGTGAGATCATCTGCTTCATCATAAAATCCCTTGCCAAAAGAGTCACTCAAGCCACCATCTTCTTTTATCTTTATTTGGCGGTTGTGAGAAACACCTTCCTCATCTTTTTCCACATAATTGATGGATACATCATTTGACGAGAGGGAATTGTCTTTGTCTGCAACCATCACTTGGAGCTTACGTATTAAATACTCGCTATGAGTCTCAATAATAAAATGGATATTGTACTCTCTGTAAGCTTCCACAAACATATCCGCCAACAAAGACTGGTATTTAGGATGAAGATGTATCTCGGGCTCTTCAACATAAATCGTAGATGGAGCAAAATGAAATACACCATTATCATCGAAATCATAATGTATCTTTTCAGAATAAAGAATATTATTTTCTATTTGCATTAATAATGCAAACAACTGTGTAATGCCATACCCTTCATCTGCAAGCAGTCTTTTATCCCCGTCCTTTTCAAGAAAAACCAAAATGCCAAGTCCCTGATCTGTCCCCTCTATTCGTATAGCATCTCCTATTCCAAATTCATTTATCCATTTATTAATAAATGTCCCCTTATTAAACACTTTTTTCCCATTACTTAACACAACTCCATATACTTGCTGGTTACCTTTGAGATATTGGTTTAAACATTCCCCTATTTTATCTGTTTCGTCAGCAGAATAAAGACGCTTGATTGCAACAGAAGAAGAATTTATATACTTCACATCTTGTAAAAATTCCGGAGAAAGGATTTCTTTTATTACAGCATCATAGAAAGATATAAAGTATTGCTTCATTAAACCCCTGTTTTTATAAATTGCATATTCTTTTTCTCTTTTGGGTTTCTCTAATGGAGGGAGATACTTTTCATCATAGAAAAAGATATCATCTAATGCATCTACGACAGCTTTAAAACTCCAATTCTCTTCGTAGCGTTTACGGCTTATCCTATTGTATTTTTCTGGTGCTACTTCTATCTTTATCCATTCCTTATTCTCTTTATCAAGCTCGTAATGCACATCATTGAATGATAAACACCAATCTTCCCCAGTTTCTCTTTCTGTTACATACCCAGATCGTGTAAAAAAATAATCTGAAAAGGCTTCTTTCTCCAGTGAAATAAAGAAATCGAGAAATGAATCATATCCTGATTTTTCATAATCATCAGCAAAATGATTTGCCCAATCAATTGCCTTGCTCCATTGTTTGTCTTGCGAAGTAATTGCTTCAAGAAGATACTCTCTAACAAAACTTTTTTCTTTCCCTTCTACTGCTTTAAATATAGGAAGATAATAAAAAAAGGTTCCGCTATCAAGCCACGAAGTAGTAAACGCATATTGGGGAACATCTTCAAAGTGCTTCGTGGAACGATATTCTTCTACTTCGCTCTTTTTTATTTTATATTTTTTACCAGCGTCAAAAGCTACTTTGTATTGTTCATTTGCTGTTTCCTGTTCTTCTTTACTGCCGAAGTTATCGTATCCTTCTTTAGTGTTTACGGCCTTTTTATATCTTTCAAATACAACAAAGCGTTTGAAATTATCAAATATTGCCGATAAGTTTTCTAACTTGTTTTTTAGCTCTGTCTCTATATCATCTAACAGATTATCTCTGAATATGATTGTTCCATCTAATTTTGAAATACATATACTTGACAATACGCCATTACCCAGTACCCCTTCCTTTTTCTCGACAAACTCAAATGTTGCTTTAACATCTTCTAATAGATATTTTGATCTAATAACATACGAAAATGTAATTGTTCCATTAGTCGATTTTTTATTAAGAATCTTACTGAACTTTCCAAGAGCAAGTTCTTTGTTTGAAACATTTAAATCCGATTTTTTTATTGGAAAATCTTTTATATCTATACACTTCAAAACTTGTTCTAAAAGGAGTTGTGCTTTTACCAAAGAACTCTTACCGGCGCTGTTGCATCCAGTCAACACTGTAATTGGAGCGAGTTCGAAATTGGCACCTTCTTCACCAAAGGAACGAAAGTTTTTAAGACTGAAAATAGGGTTGGTATTCTTCATATTGTTCATTGTATTCTGTTTCGTTTTCGTTTGCAAAAGTACTGCCATTCTGTGCAGCCTTTTTGCGCAGGTGTTTTATTATTCCTCGATTCTGTTGTCACGGCGAGCTTTGGCGGCTTCCAAACCTTTTTGCAACTGACTTTGCAGCAACTCCTTAGAGGGTAGTTCGGTCATATACTGAGCCACTTTTATGCCTGATTTGTCGAGCTGCAGTAACTCTATTTGCTCTTCGCCGGGTTCCATCTCGTGGGCTTCGGACCAACGTAGGTAGAGCTTTGTGTTAACATTGGCTGCGACGTGGCTTCGCGATTGGTTGATTATCTGTCGTAGATCTTCAACCAACGGCGCAATGCTTGTGTTCTGCAAGGGTATGATGTCTTTATTGTTCATTGAGCGGAATAATGATTATGCATCTGTTGGACCATTTCGGCAATCTGTTGACGCAGGTGTTGCGGATGCAACACTTCTAGTTCACTGCCGAAAGAGAGCAATTTGGCAATCAACTCGTTGTTTACCTTGATGGGAAATGATATTGTATATGTCTTGCTATCGTGTTTAAGAATGCGCTGTCTCTCGCTGAAGGGTTTAGTCTCAACGTATGGGTAACGCGAAGCGGCTATTTTAACCGTAACCGTCTCTACGACCATAGCTTCATTTACCGTAGCACCGATAACATTGTCAAAATAGGTGGAGAAATCAATGTCGGTCGGTTCAAAGCGGTGTTTCCACGGCTTGACTTCGTATATTCTATCCAAAGCGAAGTTGGTGAGGTCTTCCTTGCCATCTATCCGTGCAAAAAGGAACCAGCGACTATTGTATTGTTTCAGATAATAGGGATAGATGTTCCATTCTTTGGACGTAATATGCTGATATGGTTTGTAGCGTATTGTGACGGGATGCTGGTTAATTATGCTCTCGAGCAGGGGGGCGAAATGGATGTTGCCGGCATAGGCGGCATTGTTCTCAAAACTTACATATTGCTCGTTGGCATCTATTGGTCTGTTGTCGGCAAGTGCTTGCAGCGTCAGCAGCATCCATTGCCACTGTGGATTCTGATTGTCGGGGTCGTTGTAAACATCACGCAAGGAGTCTATTGTTTGCAACAGAGCGTCGCGATTGGGGTCGATTAGCTTTAACACCTTGAGGCTCTGGGCGGTATCGGCATAGCGATAGCAGTTGCTCTTCTTAAGAGATTCGTCAAACTCAACGTTATATGGCTCCACAGCAAGCATCTGTATATCGTATTGGATAGTGCGTCTGGCAACATTAGGGAAGTCGTAGCGTTGCAATTCGAGGTTGCAACACTCCAAGAGGTCGCTGACACGATACAGCCTTGATGTGTCGCGAAAGCAGCGGTCCAACACTTGATAACGCACTATTTTATTTCTATCCAACGGCATAATTCGCTTGTATTATATATGGTTTTGAGAGTGCAAAGATACGACTTTTCTTTGAATATGAGTTTAATGTGATTTGCAATTATTCTGTTGATTGACGCAACATTGCGTCAATCAACAGAATAGAAGATTGCTTTTCATCTGTGATCGTAGCAGCGGATGTTCCAACCCACAGAAAGGACCGGGACAATAAGATAATAGTAACCATCGGAATAGGTTTTTAATCCGGCACCAAAATCAAGGTCTTTATAGCTGGCACCCGCCACTAAAGATACTCCTGGCAAGACGAACCCAGTCAAACTGAAACGCAAGTCGAACATCGCCACCCAATCGGCATCGCCTGTATAAGCGCGGACACCTAAAGCACCTTCTAAACCATCCCCATATCCAACACTTAGAAAAGTCTGCACGTAAAGATTGATTTGATAACCTATGGAAGCGAATAACCCACGGTACAATTCGGGACGAATCACAAAGCCCTGTCCTCGCGTAAAGTAACTTGAACTGCTTTCCCCCATAAGGCTGTAAGAGTCTTGCCCATCGCTGCTGCACAATGTGATTGAGGGTTGATGGCTGAAATCTTTGTTGTAGCTCATCTGAGCCTTACCCTGCATCGCAAAAATCGTTGCAATTGCAATCAATAATACTTTTTTTCTCATTGTTTTTGTGCCCTTTTATCCAGTCGGCCCGTCTGTTTTAAAATGTCATTTTTTCGATTGCAAAAATATAATGACCAGACGCAACCTTTTTGCGCGAGAGAAAACAAATGAGAAAAATAATTTCACAATTATGTCGACACAGTAAACACAATTATGAAATCAAGGAATTGTTAGGAAAATTACATCATCCGACAGATACCTTTTTAGTCGAATCGCTTAACTCAGCGTTCTTTTTTTAATTGTCGCGCCAGCTGGCGCGACAATTTGTTTTCCGTATTCAGCGCGCTTGTCTCTAAGGACTTTATGGTTGATACGCTTGCCAATACATCTCAATACTCGCGCGCCAGCCAGCGGAGCAAAAACAAATCGGCAACCCGATAGTAGGAACGCTCTTTGGTGGTCTCCTCAAAAACGAGATCTTTGTCTATAAGCGTCTGCAACTGACGGCGAGCCACAGCCGTAGCACCGATATTATGCTTCTTCAGGAAAGCATTGGCGTATGGTTGCGTTACCTCCTCTTCTTTTGCCAACGCTATCATATAATTCCATTGTCCATCGGTGAGCAACTGCTTATATTGCAGAAAATATGGCTCATTTAACCTCAAAAGTCTGTCGCAGCAGCCTCGCACCGCTTCAACGCCAACGGATTCTGTTTTGAGTTCATAGACATCGTGGCACAGCCGCTGAGTGTAATATGTATGGCGCTTTGTCCAATCCAACACATACTTGACCGCTTCTTTGTCTATATGCTTTCCACCCTCTGAAAACATACGCTGAATATGCTGCGCATACTTCTCTTCGGGAATGGCATCCAGGCCTATAAACTGCGTGCTCGAGAAAAAAGGACGCTGCGGATTGCTGAAAATATCCGACATCAGATGCTTCTTGCTGCCGCAGAATATGAAAGAGACATTGTGCAGGCGTTGAATATATGTGCGCAGCATCGCCTCAACGTTCGTTTCAGGGTATTCGCGTATCTGCTGAAACTCGTCTATGGCCAGCAGAACGGGATTATTCTGCTGTTCAAGAAATTGCAACAGCCCTTCCAACGTATGCTCTTTCTCTGTCTGGTTCTGATAGGAGAATTGAACCTGAGGACTTCCCGACAATGGGTCGATGCCAAACATAGGTCTAAGACCCTTCAGCATACCGAGCAGTTTCTTACCTGCCGTAGTATTGTCGGGGAATATCTTGACGATGGCATTGGCAATGCATTTGTTCAATTCCGCGATGTCTCGGGTTGCAAATATGTCGACATATATCGGTGTTACATCGCTGCCACTACATTTCAGTTCGTCAATCAGGCGAAGAATCAACCCTGTTTTGCCCATTCTTCGCTGCGCAATAAGTGTAACATTGATTTTGGATGAAACACATTTCATAAGCGTTTCAAGCTCATTCTCGCGGTCAAAGAACAGTTCCGCGCCTTCGTAGCCATTGAAAATGAAAGGATTAGCCATATTCACTCCTATTTTTACCAATGCAAAGATACACCATTTCTCTGACTTAACAAAATGTTGTTAACAAAATGTTAAGTGAAATTGCCTTGCTCTCATCCAAAGATTAGTCATTTTGCTTCTTTTCCAATCAAATAAACGGTGACGAATTGTCTCTTTATCCTCCCTTTAAACCGGCAATTAGACATCATCATATATATCAAGCGAAACATCATTGTTGTTATCTCTTAAAAAACGGTGCAAATTTGGTGTTTCCCCCTATTTATCGGCTCAAATTAAGTAAAAAAAAGACACACACACTTTTTGAGAACTATAAATTCCTGTTTATCATAATACCCAGTTTGTTTTTATGTAATCTAGATTACATAAAATTGTGAAATTGATGCATTAAGATGTAGATTTATAGAGGTACTCTAACCGTCATCACATTCCCCACATCAGTTTGTTTCGGATTGCCGTGTAGAAATTCTGGTTGGCCAGACGTATGATGCTGACGTCGTAGTCGGCTTTGGAAACAAGTACCGTTTGGGGGCCGCTGATAGTGGTAACAAAGGAGTCGGCACCAAGGGTGCAGAGTGCGTCGGGTTCATAGTTGCGGAGGCGGATGTGCGAGTTGTCGGAAACGACAAGGGGGCGAAGAGTGAGAGTATGTGCGGCAATGGGTGTTATGACCAGGCTTCCGGAGCCCGGAGCAAGGATCGGACCTCCATAGGAGAGGGAATAAGCCGTTGACCCCGTTGGGGTTGCGACGATGAGCCCATCGGCTGAATAGGTGGCGACCTGGAAGTTGTCTACTTCGACCTGTGTGTGCAGGAGCGGGCTATGCTCGACGCGATGAAGATACACTTCGTTTAGGGCATAAAGCGTCTGATTGTCTGTATTAACTTGCAGAATGGAACGTTTCTCGACCGAGTAGTGCTTGTTGATAAGGCAATCGACAAGCAGCTGAATGTCGTCGCGACCAGCGGTAGTAAGAAATCCGAGATGCCCGAAATTGATGCCTAAGACGGGTATGCCGCACTTGCCGATTTTGTGTACGGCACTCAGCAATGTGCCGTCGCCACCCACAGAGATGACTATGTCAACAGGCTGGGGCGGATTCCAGTTGTCAACGATTGTGATACCACTGTCTTGCAGCGCATTACGCAGGACTCGAGGTCCGCGACGTTCCGTCGCGGACCTCGATTGTTTTGCGACATGGCGCTGCCAACCGTGGGCACAAGTAGGATTCTTTCCTCCATAATGCACACCTTCGGCAAAATGTGAAAATAATGGTGTAATACAGAAAACATCCATACGAAAATTGTGTCGTACTTTTGCATTTGCAAAAGGATGACGCAAACACCGTTTTAATGACTAAAACAGAATACTTTAAGCAAAAAGAACAAAACAGAATATCTAATGCTCTTCGAGCAGAAATCAAACAAATCGTATACATATTCTGTGAAATTTCAGTTTTCAACTTTATATAATTTCTCAACGAAGACGATACAATGGACAGTTACCTTTTATAATCAACGCCAAATCATACAATCGAACATAAAACAAAAAACAGATGAAGCTAAAGAACATTTTCGTGGCAGTCCTCGCACTCCTGATGGCCTCAGGCTGCAACGCGCAAAACAAACAAGAAGTCAAACAATCAAAAGACAATACAACCATGAGTAAATCTATCGTCATTTTCTTCTCCCACGCGGGCGACAACTACAGCGTGGGCAACATCGAGGTGGGCAACACGAAGATTGTTGCCGACTACATCAGCGAGCTGACTGGCGCCGACCA
>Ga0247610_10007871_pt1 | contig 10891 bp, 9 predicted proteins | sample 174DNAGHGhighgp2_FD_193483 | JGI IMG/M metagenome (GOLD analysis project Ga0247610, IMG submission 193483) | Sheep rumen microbial communities from Palmerston North, Manawatu-Wanganui, New Zealand - 1742 DNA GHGhigh gp2 | ecosystem: Host-associated > Mammals > Digestive system > Stomach > Rumen ...
AACTTGATAATCTGCATTCATTATATGTGGACCAGTGGGACTGGGAGGCGGTCATCACCCGTGAGCAGAGAAACCTTGCTTTCCTGAAGAACGTGGTGCAGCGCATCTATGCTGCCATCCTCCGCACAGAATATCTTACTTGTGAGACATATCCGCAGATTAAGCCTTTCCTTCCCGACCAGATTCACTTTATCCATGCTGAGGATCTGCTGCAGATGTATCCCGACAAGACTCCGAAGGAGCGTGAGGATGCTATCTGTAAGGCATACGGAGCGGTCTTCATCATCGGTATCGGCGGAAAGCTGAGTAACGGTGAGAAGCACGACGGTCGTGCTCCCGACTACGATGACTGGTCGACAGTGGCAGAAAACGGGCAGATGGGACTCAACGGCGACATCCTTATCTGGTATCCCGTGTTAGGCCGGTCGTTCGAACTGTCCTCTATGGGTATCCGTGTTGACAAAGAAAGTCTGCTCAGGCAGCTGAAGGAAGAAGGGAAAGAAGAACGTCAGACGTTGTATTTCCATCGTCAGCTGCTGGCCGACAAACTTCCGCAAAGTATAGGTGGTGGTATCGGACAGAGCCGTCTCTGTATGGTCTTGTTGCATAAAGGCCATATTGGTGAGATTCAGGCAAGTATATGGCCTGAAGAGATGAGACGCCAATGTGCAGAGATGGGAATGTCTTTGATTTAATAAGTGTTTTCTGACTTTATCAAGCCATTTCAAGATTCATGAGAATCCTCAGCTTTTCAATAGCGGGATTCTCATTTCTCATTTTATCGAACAGTTCTTTTCGTGTCAGTATTTTACCCACTTCTTCAATCTCTGCCAGTCTGTAGGTGACTTCGATGTTTCCGTTGTGAAGCTTTTGTGCCAAAGTCGCACGGACACGCCCTTTGATTCTCTGGATTTCGTCGAGCAGAATCTGGTTGTCCACTACCACTTCGATGTTCGGATAGTCGGTGATGCGAAGAGTCATGTTCTTCATACGTGCCGACATTCCTTTCATTTCTTGCGGCATTCTGTTGCACATTGCTCTCCATTGCAGTTCCAGTTCATCCTGGTTGAATACTTCTTTCTCTTCCTTGTTCGTTATCTCCGGTTCTTTCAGATAATCCGGTTTTTCTGGTCCTCTACGCAAGTCTTGGAAGGTGGACATCAGACTTCCGATTTTTAGTCGTGGCTGGCCGGAAAGAACAGAGGCAGCTGGAGTAGGCTGTTCTGCTACAGCTGATGGGGTAGCTATTACATTCTTGATGGGTTGATGCTCCTTTTCCTGTTCTTTGCGAGTGCGTGAAACAGGAATACGGTCAGCCCCGGCCACCTGTGCTGCCGGTTGAGGCTGAGGGTTGGACATCAATTTCTTAAACAGGGATTTCAGTCTCTTAGGGCTACGCCCCGCTCCCGCTTCTTCGTCGTCGGGCTGGGTGATCTGTGCCACCTGAATCAGTGTCAGTTCCACCAACAGTCTTTTGCTGTTACTCTGGCGGTAGTTGATGTCACACTGATTCATTATCTTCAGTGCCTTATATAAGAAAGAGGTGGGGCACCGTTGTGCCTGCTCCTGATATTTAATCCGCTGCTGTTCGCTTACTTCGAGAAGAGGTAAGGTCTGTGGATCCTTTGCCATCATGACGTTCCTGACATGTGACGCCAGACCCAGCACCATGTTGCCGCCGTCAAATCCATGATTAATGATGTCGTTCAGCAGGACCATAATCTCTGTGACCTTGTTCTCCAGTGCCAGATCGACGATGCGGAAATAGTTTTCTGTGTCGAGAACATTGAGGTCTTCTATCACTTTCTGATACGTAATGTTCCCCTGACAGAAACTGACAGCCTGGTCGAATATCGAGAGAGCATCGCGCATGCCTCCGTCAGCCTTCTCGGCTATGACGGCCAAGGCCTCCTCCTCATACGTGACACCTTCTTTTTCTGCCACCATCTTCAAATGGTTGATGGTGTTCTGAACGGTCATGCGCTCAAAGTCATACTGCTGGCAGCGTGACATGATGGTTGGAAGAATCTTGTGCTTTTCGGTCGTTGCGAGAATGAAGATGACGTGTGCGGGCGGTTCTTCCAGTGTCTTCAGGAAAGCATTGAATGCTTGAGATGATAGCATGTGAACCTCGTCGATGATGAACACTTTGTATTTTCCGATCTGTGGCGGGATGCGTGTCTGCTCCATTAGAGTCTTGATGTGCTCCACGCCATTGTTTGAAGCGGCATCGAGTTCGAATATATTATACGATCTCTGTTCGTTGAAAGCCATGCAGCTTTCGCACTCATTGCATGCTTCTCCTTCTGGAGTAGGGTGAAGACAGTTGATGGTCTTGGCGAAGATACGCGCACAAGTGGTCTTGCCGACTCCCCTGGGACCGCAGAAAAGGTAGGCATGTGCCAGTTTCCCACTTCTCACAGAATTCTTCAAAGTGGTGGTAAGGGCCGACTGTCCCACCACGGAGTCGAAAGACATCGGGCGGTATTTTCGTGCCGAAACAATATACTCTTCCATTTTTATCGTATTCTTTTCGTAATAATTCCGCTACAAATATATAAAAATAATCCGAAATATCGGTCGAATACCATAGAAACTTTATGCGTTCACCGGTATTAGGCGGCAAAAGACATCGTAATAGTTTTTATAATGTAACATTGTCTTTATGAAATGAATTATTCCCGAAAAATATTAGTGTAAAGGTTAAACCCATTTTAAAGTGATGCGTCTAACTACTAAAACTTATTATTTGAATGATGAAAAAATCACTTCTTTTATTAATGATGATGTTAGTCTCAGCGTTTTCGTTTGCCCAAGACCGTAAGATTTCAGGTGTGCTGGTAGACGGTGAGACAAAGGAGCCGGTGATGCAGACCACGGTTCAGCTGATTACAATGGATAGTGCATTTGTTGCAGGAGCAGTATCTAACGAGCGTGGCGCTTTTACCATCACAGCTCCCAAAAACGGAAAGTATCTTCTCCGTATTTCCAGTATCGGCTATATTGGCGTACTCAAGCGGCTTGAGATAGTTGGTAATAAAAACCTGAACCTGGGTATAATCAAGATGGAGAGCGACGCCAAGATGCTCAGTCAGGTCAATGTGACAGGTAAGGCGTTGAAGGTGGTAGTGAAGGAAGACACCTTTGTCTATAACTCCGCTGCTTACGTGACTCCTGAAGGATCGGTGGTTGAGGAACTTGTGAAGCGTCTGCCTGGCGCACAAGTCAGTGAAGACGGAAAGATCACCATTAACGGAAAAGAGGTGAAGAAGGTCAAAGTGGGCGGTAAGGAGTTCATGACAGGCGACACCCAGACTGCCATGAAGAATCTTCCGACGTCTATTATAGATAATATTAAGGTGTATGACGAGAAGAGCGATTTGTCGCGAATCACCGGTATTGATGACGGTAATGATGAAACGGTGCTCGACTTCTCTGTGAAGCCAGGCATGAACAAAGGCTTTATGTCTAATGTCGATTTGGGATATGGTACGCACGACCGCTATACCGGACGCCTCTTTGGCATGTACACCAAGGATAACTTCCGCATTCAGGGTATGGGCAATGCCAACAACACTGGTGACCGAGGATTCGGCGGTCGTGGCGGCGGTGGCCGTGGCGGTCAGGGACTCAACTCTTCGAAGATGGCTGGTTTTAACTTCAGCTATGACAACGATACGATTCAGATTGGCGGAAGTGTGCGTTGGAACCATCGCGACGGTGATGTCATGTCAAGACGTGCGGTAGAGAACTTCGTCTCTCGTTCTGGCGCATTCACAAACAGCGTTAACCAGAACTTCTCACGTAGTGACAGTTGGAATGCGCAGTTGCGACTGGAGTGGAAGCCCGACACGATGACCAACATCATGTTCAGACCTTCAATGAGTATATCGAGCAATGACGGTCTGACGTCATCCAGTTCGGCAGAGTTCAATGAAGATCCTTTTCGCTATGTTGCCGATCCACTGGCAGTTGCTTCAATTGTCAAGATGGCTGAAGACAGCATTATCGTCAACTCGAGCTTGGATAAAGGCATCAGTTATAGTAACTCAAAGCGGTTCGGTGGTTCCTTGCAGTTTAACAGGAAGCTGAACTCTCTGGGTAGAAATATTACTTTCCGTGTGGAAGGCAATTATTCTAAGGGAGACGGTAATAATCTCTCTATTAATGATGTGCATCTGTATAAAATACGCAATGTGTATGGTGAGGACTCTACTTATCAGATCAACCGATACAGTATTACCCCGACTAAGAATTATAGCTACTCTTTACAGACCATTTATAGTGAACCATTGTGGAGAGGTACGTTCTTGCAGCTGAGCTATAGATTCAACTATTCAACCAACAAGAGCGACCGTTCGACTTATGATTTCTCAAACCTCGGTGCCAATTACTTTGACAGGGTTACTGCCGACTATCGTCAGTGGGACAATTATCTTGAGCGTCTGTCAAGGCCTTACACGGAGTATCTAAGTGATGACTTAAGCCGCTATTCTGAGTATAAAAACTATACCCATAATATAGAGGTACAACTCCGCGTGATTCGTGAGAAGTATAATTTCAATGTCGGTCTGTTGTTGCAGCCGCAGCGGTCAAAATTCATTCAGGATTATAAGGGAGTCTATGTTGATACGGTTCGCACGGTTACCAACATTTCCCCGACACTCGACTTCCGTTACAGATTCTCAAAGAGGGATGATCTTCGCATCACCTATCGTGCCAACACTCAGCAACCCAGCGTTTCACAGATGCTTGACATCTATGATGACAGCAACCCGCTGAGGATTTCAACCGGTAACCCCGGACTGAAGCCGTCTTTCACTCAGAATCTGAATGGCTTCTTTAATGGCTATATTCAGAATCACATGCGTTCCATCATGTCATTTGTCAACTTCAGTACAACGAAGAACAGCATTTCTCAAAAGGTCACTTATAATGAAAAGACTGGTGGTCAGATTACTCGTCCTGAGAACATCAACGGAAACTGGAATGTCATGATTGGTGGCATGTATAACCAGTCGATTGACACTGTTGGTGTATGGTTCGTTAATACGTTCACCAATTTGTCTTATAGCAACCATGTCGGATACGTATCACTCGACAAAAAGGCCGATTCTCAGAAGAATACCACCCGTGATATCACCGTCGGTGAAAGACTCAGTCTGAGTTTCCGTCCCACAATAGGATTATGGTCTACAGAGTTTGAGATTGATGGTAGCGGCACTTTTAATCATGCACGCAATAAGTTGCAGAAACAAGGCAACCTTGATACTTGGGAGTTCTCATATGGAGGTTCAGTCAATGTGACGGCACCTTGGGGAACCTCTCTCTCAATGGACATGCATAACCGTAGCCGCCGTGGTTTCACTGATAAGTCAATGAATACCAATGAGCTTATTTGGAATGCACAGGTGTCTCAGGGCTTCCTCAGAGGACGGTCGCTGACCATCTCCCTCCAGCTTTATGACATCCTGCACAACCAGTCGAATTTCAGTCGTATGATCTCTGCTATGTCGAGCACTGACACATGGTATAATTCCATCAACTCTTATGCAATGGTGCATGTCGTCTATCGCTTCAATTTGTTCGGAGGCAGGAATGCCAATCAGGGAATGCCTGGCATGGGCGGCTTCGGTAGAGGCGGCTTTGGCGGTGGCAGACCAGCAGGTGGTGGCGGCTTCGGCGGCGGCAGACCCATGGGTGGTGGTGGCTTCGGCGGTGGCAGACCGATGGGCCCGATGATGTAAGTAGTTTTTTGTTAATAAAAAAGAGGACGGACAACATGCGATAAGTAGTTGTTCGTCCTTTCTGTTTTATGTTGAGAGCCTAATCCTCGTCGTCGAAGAAGTTCTCGTCATCAAACTCGAATCCCAGAAGAGCCGGGTCGACAAAGGCATCAAGGGCACGCCGTTCTTTCTTTGTCGGGCGTCCTGTCCCGCGTGCTCTGTCGACAAATCCGCTTATGCGGCTCATCTCCAGGAGTTCATACTGGTCGGCTGTCGTTACATTCTCGTAGATTTCAGGAATCAGCTTGGCACCCACACGCTGTTCAATGGTCTTCAGCACCTTAAAGGAATAGGTGATGGGAGGCTTCTTCACGCTGACGGTCTCACCGACTTTAATCATACGGCTTGGCTTCACGTTTGTTCCTTGGATGGTAACCCGCCCGTTCTTGATGGCATCCACGGCGATGGAGCGCGTCTTGAAGATGCGGGCAGCCCATAGCCACTTGTCTATTCTTGCGGTTTCTGACATGCTTTTATCCTACCGAATTTGTTGTATTGGTTCATTGTAATGTCGATGCCGGCGAGTACGAAGCTCTTAATTATCTCGACAACAAGGTCGAATCTTGGCTTAAGCACTTCTTTTTCCTCTTCACTGTATCTCCCCAGCACCCAGTCGATCTGTCCTCCATGAGGATAGTCGTTGCCGATTCCCATGCGCAGACGAGGATAGTCTTGTCCGATGAGCTGCTGGATGTGCCCCAGACCGTTGTGCCCGCCATTACTACCGTTGGCTTTCAGACGGAAATCGCCCAAGGGGAGAGCCACATCGTCACTGATGACGAGCAGTCGTTTCTGGTCGATGTTCTCCTTGTTCAGCCAATAGCGCACAGCGTTGCCGCTGAGGTTCATGAATGTCGTCGGCTTCAGGAGGAACACCTTCCGGCCTTTCAGGGAAGTCTCGGCTACGTAACCGTAACGCTTATCCTCAAAAACAATATTGGATACCTTTGCAAAGGCATCCAATATCATATATCCAGTGTTGTGTCTGGTCTCGGCATATTCATCGCCAGGATTGCCCAGTCCCACAATCAAGTATTTATCCATGCAGAATTATTGGTTTTCTTCTGTCTCAGCAGCTGCAGAACGAGATGCACGGGTAGCCTTCACAGAGCATACGACAACTCCGGCAGGAGTAATCAGCTCAAGACCATCGAAGTGCAAGTCACCCACCTTGATGCTCTTGCCGAGTTGCAGGTTGGTAACATCAATGTTAAGCTGCTCAGGAATGTTGAGGTAAGGAGCCTTAACGTCAATCTTACGGATAGAGAGGTTGATCTTACCACCCTCGCGTACACCTTGTGCCAGACCGTTCAGCTTCACAGGAATGCCGATGACGATGGGCTTTTCTTCTGTAATCTCATAGAAGTCAGCATGCAGAAGTGCGTCTGTTACTGGATGGAACTGAAGTTCTTTGATGATAGCCTTGTGTACCTTCCCGTCGATGTTGAGGTTTACGACATAGATGTGAGGTGTGTAAACAACCTTGCGGATTTCTGATGCAGGAATAGAGAAAGCAAAAGCTTCGGGCTTGCCGTCTACGTTGTTTTCACCATAGATGTTACAGGGTACAAGTCCCTGCTTTCTCATTTCTTTTGAAGCTTTCTTTCCAACGGCTTCACGCTTCGTGCCGTTCAATGTGTACTCTTTCATAAAAGTGTTACTCTAAATTAAGTTTTTAATAATGCATTAATTCGCCATCACACGATGTGCTCAAAAAAGCGTGGCAAAGGTACAAATAATAAATGAAAAACAGCAAACTAATAAAGAAAATTATCAAAAATCAAAGAAATAATAAAGAGTTATGTTGCATATTCAACTGAAAAGTACTATTTTTGCATTCAGAATGCATTAGAAACACGTAAAATATAAGAAACTGATTAATGATTAATCGTGAGTTAATACGAATCAAAATCGTACAGTTAACCTATGCTTATTACCAGAATGGGAATAAAAACATGGACAGCGCAGAAAAAGAACTTCTTTTCAGCCTGTCGAAAGCGTATGATCTTTACAATTATCTCCTCCTGCTGATAGTTGCTGTTTCGCGCGAGGAACGCCGCAGAGTGGAGATTGCCATGCAGCGTGCAGAACGTGAAGGTACAGAACTTCCATCCCAGAAATTTGTCTTCAACAAGTTTGCAGTGCAGCTGGAGGACAATAAGATGTTGAATACTTTTGTTGAAAACCAGAAGCTGACATGGACAGATGATATTGAGTTCGTGCGTAAACTATGCAATCAGATAGAGGAATCGCTGGCTTATCGTGAGTATATGGCTGACGCTGAAGACTCCTATGAGGCCGACCGAGAAGTCTGGCGCAAGATTTATCGTCAGCTGATTGTTGATAACGATGATCTGAAGTCTTTATTAGAAGAGAAGAGTCTCTATTGGAACGATGACAAGGAAGTGGTAGACACCTTTGTGCTTAAGACCATCAAGCGCTTCGATCCGAAGAACAACTCCATGCAGGAACTGCTCCCAGAATATAAGGATGAGGAAGACAAGGACTTTGCACGTAAGTTGTACCGTGCCACAATCCTGAATGCTGACACCTATCAGCGGTACATGAGTGAGACCAGCCGCAACTGGGATTTCTCGCGACTGGCATACATGGATGTGGTCATCATGCAGATCGCTATAGCCGAGATGCTTACCTTCCCGAATGTCCCGGTGAGTGTCACCATCAATGAATATGTCGATTTAGCTAAACTCTATAGCACCCCGAAGAGCGGTGCGTATATCAATGGTATGCTCGACAGCATTGCCCGCTATCTCGTCAGAACGGGTAAGATGCTGAAGCCGATGCCAGAACGACCTCAAAAGAATCAGAATAACCAATAAAATAGAAAAGAAATGACTACAATCGTAATGGCTGCTCAGAACGCACAAGGTGGAGGGCAGTTTGGGTTCCTGCTCATGATGATTGCAATCTTTGTCATCATGTGGCTTTTCATGATTCGTCCGCAACAGAAACGACAGAAAGAGATTCGCAACTTCCAGAACTCACTTCAGGAGGGAGCAAAGATCGTTACTGGCGGTGGACTTCACGGAACAGTGAAGCGTATCGACATTGCTGCCGGAACCGTAGACGTGGAAATAGCACGCGGCGTGGTGGTGACTGTAGACAAGGGATATGTCTTTGCCAGTGGAGCGGCCAATCCGAATGCTGGTAACAACGCCTAATTGATTCAGATGGAAGGAATCCGCTTGTCACGAGCATTCGTTTATATCAGAAACTTCTTTCTCAGCTCAGTGAACAAGGAGTTTCTGATTTTTTTGTTCTTTCTCGTTCTCAGCTCAGCGTTCTGGTTGTCAATGACGCTCAATGAGACCTACGAGAGAGAATATGATGTACCTGTCATGCTTGTCAATGTTCCCAAGAACGTGGTGATAACTACCAACATGACGGATACGGTTCAGGTGACGATTCGTGATAAGGGTTTCTTACAGGTAGCTTATCGGTATATCAACAGCATTAGTTTAATTAAGGTGAACTTTCAGTCGTATGCCAATGCAAATACTGGGAGGGGCATCGTGCCGGTTGGAGAACTGACCAAGCAGGTGTCACAGCAATTGTATGGCACGTCGAAAATTGTATCGATAAAACCTGATAAGTTGGATTTCTATTTCAACTATGGCCTTTCCAGAAAGATTCCTGTCCGTATGTCAGGAAAGGTGACACTGGCTAAGAGCTATTATCTTGCCCGTGTTCGGTTCTGGCCGGATAGCGTGACGGTGTATGCCAACTCAAAACTGTTGGACAGCATCAGATATGTCAACACGAATATGCTGAACCTTGTAAACATCGAGGACACTTTGATACAGGAAGTGCAGTTGCGGAAGATTCAGGGAGCAAAGATTGTTCCCGAGATGGTGAAGATAGGTTTGTATCCGGATATCCTGACCGAGGAGAGCGTGGAGGTGCCTATCACAGCCATCAACATGCCGAAAGGAAAGATTCTTCGTACATTCCCGTCTCGCGTGAAAGTGAAGTTCGTGGTAGGAGCAAGTATGTTCAGGTTGATAAGAGCTGAGCATTTCAAAGTCGTTGCCGACTATGATGAATTGTCAAGACGGCCGTCTGATAAGTGCAACATCTATTTGAAGGCAACGCCCCACGGTGCAACGAAGGCACGGCTTGAGTTCAACCAGGTGGATTATCTGATAGAGCAGCAATGAGAATTGCCATCACTGGAGGCATCGGCAGCGGAAAGTCGTTTGTGTGTAGACGACTGGAAGCAAGGGGTATCAGAGTCTATGATTGTGATGCGGCTGCCAAACGGCTGATGCGCACGTCTGAGCAACTTATTCAGTCGTTGACAGAACTTGTGGGCGAAGGTGTTTACAAAGATGGCGTCTTACAGAAGAAAGTCTTGGCGGAATTCCTGTTAGCATCAGAGGAAAACAAACAAGCTGTCAACGATATTGTCCATCCGGCTGTGGCAAGCGATTTCGAGGCGTCAGGATATGAATGGCTTGAAAGCGCGATACTTTTCGACAGTGGATTCAACCGTCGTGTCCATTTCGATTATGTGATTTGCGTATCTGCTCCTGTTGAGGTCAGAATAGCGCGTGTGATGCATCGTGACGGCATCTCTCGCGACAAGGCTCAGGAATGGATAGACAGTCAGCAGTCTCAGGAAGAAGTGGTTGTACTCTCAGACTTTGAACTGATTAACGACGGTGAACGTGATATAGATAAACAAATAGATTATTTCATCAAACATATAATAAAGAAGTAAAACAAAGAATATGGAAACAATCCTTTCAATTGCCGGCAAACCGGGACTCTATCGTCTGGTAAGCCGTGGAAAACAGAACCTGATTGTCGAATCGCTCGATAAGGTGAAAAAACGCATCCCCGTTTTTGCTACCGACCGTGTGACAAGTCTTGCAGACATTGCCATGTACACCGATGCAGACGATATTCCTCTGTGGAAGGTTCTGAAGAATCTTGGTGAGAAAGAAGAGAGCAAGAAGTGCTCATTGAACTATAAGAAGGCAAGTGGCAATGAACTGCACGCATTCTTCGCAGAGGTGTTGCCCGATTACGACCGCGACCGCGTACACGACGGAGACATCAAGAAGCTCATCCAGTGGTATAAC
>Ga0247610_10007872_pt1 | contig 10891 bp, 9 predicted proteins | sample 174DNAGHGhighgp2_FD_193483 | JGI IMG/M metagenome (GOLD analysis project Ga0247610, IMG submission 193483) | Sheep rumen microbial communities from Palmerston North, Manawatu-Wanganui, New Zealand - 1742 DNA GHGhigh gp2 | ecosystem: Host-associated > Mammals > Digestive system > Stomach > Rumen ...
GCGGCCATCAGGCCCTGGTCTTTGACGCAGAAACGCGCAAGCCCCGGCTCATCGGCCCCAAATGCGTAGGCTGCCACCTCTGCCGCCTGGTTTGCCCGGTGGGCGCCATCTCTTCCTCCAAGCGCGTGCCTAAGAAGAAATAGTGGTTCAGCGATATTTTTCGAAAGAATATTTGGTTCTCTATCCGTTTTTCTCTATATTTGTTGCTAGCTAGTATCCAATAGCATAGCGGGAAAGACAACATTAAACTATACTCTTATGGCAGACAAAACTTATGTCCCTGGCATGGATGGCAACAGCCAGTCCAAGACCGCCGATGACCCTATGTCCCGGAGAGCGTCCAATGCTCCGTCCACTCCTGACAAGCCTGTCCTTGGTTTCTTCTATTCCGTTTCCCGTACCTCCTTTGGAGAGTTCTGGCCGCTGTATCTTGGGCCCAATACCATTGGCCGGGATGCCTCCTGCGATGTCGTGCTCTCGGAAGGCACCGTTTCCGGGGAACATGCCACGCTCATCATTCATCAGGAAGATGACGGGGAAGTGTATGCCGGCATAAAAGACAACGGTTCCACGCATGGCGTAAAAGTCAACGGAAAGAGCGCCCATTTCGATGTTGTGGGCTGCAAGAACATGGATGTCATCAAGATTGGCAAGGCTTACGAGCTTCTGTTCATCCTGGTAGATGCTGCCGCCTGTGGCCTCAAGCAGCCGGAGAACTTTGTGGCCGTGGAAGAAAAATCCTCCCGCCGGGTGGACCAGCGCATCTTCACCGGTCCCGGGAATGCAACCCGTTCCCGTTTCTCCAATCCGGTCCCCGGCAGCGGGTCGGACCGTACCCGTTCCATGGATGGCGATGATAACACCGGTGAAGGCACCGTTCCCCGTTAACAACCTATTTGAGCCATGAAAATCCAGGGCGAATACGAAATCCAGAACCATATCTATTATGAGTTCGACCGCTCGGACCGTATAGGGGAAGGCGGTATGGGAGTCGTATACCGTGGACGGATGGTGGACGAACACACCGGAGCTTTCCGCGAGGTGGCCATCAAGGAGGTTCAGACCGGCGGGGATCCTGAAAGTACGCGGGAAATAGTGGAACAGGCCTACCGCGAAGCCTCCATCCAGCTGCGCAACGACAACCTGGTGGAAATGATGGGCTATGTGGAGCTGGAAGACCGTCGCCTCGGATTTGTCAAGAAGCGCTTGTACGTGGTGAGCGAGTTCCTCTCCGGCGTAACGCTGGACCATATTCTGGAAGGACGGTACACGGACTATCGCTCGGAAGAAATCCATTATGCCAAGGACCTTGCCGAACGCCTGAAGAAGAACCCCGAACAGACGGCCGCGTACATTATCAAGCATGTGTTGTCTGCGATTGTGGCGATGCATGATGCCGGTTATCTGCACCGGGATATCGACCCCTCCAATATTATGGTAACCGCCGATGGCAAAATCAAGCTCATCGATTATGGCATCGCCACCCGTCTGGAGGAACTGAACAAGGGAGCCGATACCCCTACGGACGAAGGCTCCTTTGTGGGAAAAGTGGAATATGCGGCGCCGGAACTCATCTCCGGCCGGGTCTCCGTGCAGGATTATACAACGGACATCTATTCGATAGGCGTGCTGTTTTACCGGCTGCTTACCGGCCATCTGCCCTTTGAGGGAAACCGCTTCGAAATCATGAAGGGGCAGTTGGAGAAAAAGCCCAATGTGTCTGCCATCCATTCCAGGAAGTGCCGCGCCATTGTAGAAAAGGCTTTGGAAAAGCAGCAGGCCAAGCGTTTTGCTTCGGCGTCGGCCATGCGTGCCGCGCTGGATGGTCCGGAACCGGCGCCCAAGTGGGTCCCCTTTGTGGGAGCCGGGGCGGGAGTTGTGGCTATTGTGGCGCTGGCCATCCTGCTGGGCCGGAAATCCGGAGGAAACGGGGAACTCCGAAAAGAAGTGGTGAATATAGACAAATACACGCGCGTAGAGAAAATCTGGAATAAGGACAAGTTGCTGAGCGAGGACACCATCCGCATCGAAAAACCCAAGCCGGTTGTGGAGGAAGAGCCCCAAACGCGTGCAGTGGAAGATGTTTCGGCAACACTAGCCTGTTCCGCACCGGAACTTTGGGCCCAACTCCAGAGCCGGCCCGGTTCTCCGGCCGTCCTGTACGCCCTGTCGCTTATTTATGAAAAGCAGGCTGCGGACAAGGCCGCAAAAACCTTCTGGGAGAGCACGGTGAAGGGGCAGCAGGCAGGAGCCGCGTATCTGAAAGAGTATGGGACCATCTCTTCCCGCCGCCTGGCCTATGTGCTGGCCTGTATGTCGCTGGATGCCCTTCAGGAGCAGGATGTAGACTGGATTCCGGAGCAGTTCCCCTCCCTAGTGAAAACGCGTGTGCAGGAACTCTATCCTACAGCGAAAAATTTCATTTTGCCGGCAGCGGCAAGCGAATAAGACAATTATGGAACAGGAAATCCCCGTAAGGGTGTTTGACAACGACCCCAACGTTTACATCGCCGTAGACAACAGAGGCTGGAAATGGTACTATTATGATCCCGACCAAAAAGCGTTGGGCGCCGGTGCCATGGGCAAAGTCTTTCTGGGCTACAATTACGACACCAACCAGAAAGTGGCTATCAAGCAGCTGTTCGACAAATATGCCAACGAACCCTCTATCCGGGAACGCTCACGCCTGGAGGCGTCTTTGGCCTACAACCATCCCAACATTGTCCAGATGCAGGGCAGCTGCATGTACGAGGACGAAGAAGGCTATTGGCACGTGTGGGTGGTGAGTAATTTTGTGGATGGCGTCAATATCGACAAATACATTTCCAACTACGAGGGCGATGAGCGGGTAGATCTTGTCTGTACGTTTATGGGAGAAATCCTCAATGCACTGGACTACCTGCATGCCAAGGGCGTGGTGCACCGCGACATAAAACCTTCCAATATCATGGTGGACAATCAGCGGCGTGCCATCCTGATGGACCTGGGAATTGCCCGGGTAAGCAGTGCCAACAAATACACGTCCAACGGGTTTGTGGGAACTCCGCTGTATGCTTCTCCGGAACAGATCATGCGCGACAAAATGCAGGTGCAGGCTACTCCGGCCAGCGATATTTATTCCCTGGGTATGACCATGTATGTCCTGCTTAACGGGAATCATCCCTTCGACGCAGATACAGAAGCGCAAATTCTGGTCAATCAGATGACCAAGCGGCTCCCCGCCATTTCTGGCCTGTCCAAAAAGTACAAGAGGCTGTTGCCCGTAATATGGAAGGCGACGGATAAAGACCCCTCAAACCGGTACCAGAGCGCCCTGGATTTCAAATACGCTATAGACAAGGCGCTGGAGCCGGATGCCACCCCCTGGTGGTGGTGGCTCGTGGGCGGCGCTGCGCTCATCGTCATTCTCTCTATTGTTTTACTGATCATTCTTTAATTCCTTTGTCATGACCAGCGAAATAGAAAGTTACTCCCTGGAGAACGAACTTTTTCCCAATAACCTAGTCAGTTGCATCGGCGGACGCGATGAAAACCAGGATTCCTGCGGCATTACCCAGACAGACCGCGGACTGCTTGTGCTTGTCTGTGACGGAATGGGTGGAATGGCCGGAGGCGCTACGGCGTCCCGCATGGCCGTTCAGGCCATTACCGAATATGTGTCGCGTCCCACAAGCGAAGATGATATTGCAGATGACAACCGCCTTACGCTCATCAAGGCCATCCAGTATGCCAACCAGCAGCTGCTCGCATATACGGTAGATCACCCCGAACTCAAGGATATGGGAACCACGGTGACGGCCCTTCTTATCAACGAAACAAAGGCAACGGTCGCCCATGTGGGAGACAGCCGCATCTATCAGCTCCGCGGCCGGAAGAAGGTGTTCCGCACCTTCGACCATTCCATGGTGTTCGAGATGGTGAAGAACAAGGTCATCACCGAAGAACAGGCCCGCTTGTCGGCCCAGTCCAATATTATCCTGCGGGCCGTGGGCCTGAAGGAGGAATTGGATGTGGAAGCCCGGGACCTTTCCTACAAGAAGGGGGACCGCTTTTTCCAGTGCACGGACGGCATTTGGGGAACCATGCCGGAAAAGGAACTCATCCGTCGCATCTCCCAGGATCAACATCCCAAGGTAATCACGGAGAGCCTGGCCATGTTCGTCAATGGGGAAGGCAAAAAACAGGGCAGCCATCATGACAACCTGAGTGCATCCCTCGTCTTTACCACGGCCAATTCCACCTTCCAGGAGAAAAAAGGCTTTTTCAGTTTCCTGTTTCATTAGAATAATCTTATAGGGCTTATGAAATCTTATACTATCGGCAGAGAAGAAACCTGCAACATTGTCATTCCGGATTCCACACAGATGGTGAGCCGTAATCATGCTACCTTAACGCTGAACGGCAGCAAAATGACCATTACGGACAATAGCTCCAACGGCACCTACATCAATGGTATCCGTATTGCATCCGGAACGCCGGTCCCCGTAACGCGCAAAGATGTCGTCAGTTTTGCCCAGGTGGCGGAACTGGACTGGGGACAAATCCCCAATCCCGGGAAGCGTACACTGTGGATTATCCTCGCGGTCATCATCGCCCTTGCAGCGGTTGGCTGTGGCGGCTGGTTCTACCTGAAAAACCGTCAGGCCCAGCAGGAGCAGGCTGCAGCCGCAGCGGCCGCGGCCCAGCAAGCGCTCTCGGGCCAGGTAGATTCCCTGAAAACTCGGCTGGAGCGGGCCAACAAGGCCATTGAAAGCCTGAAGACCAGTCTGGCTGCCACCAAGGAGGAGTGCGCCAGAAAGCCGGCCGATAAACTCTCGAAGGTTAACAGCCTGCTGTCCCAGGTGGAAGAAAAGGTGAATACCTTGAATTCCGAGCCCCTGCAGAAATCCCTGGATGCCGTTACGCAAAGCCTGGAAGACGGGTCGGACAAAACGGAGCAGCGTGTCAAGGAAATGACTTCCCAACTTGATGCCTTTATGGCAGAATATGAGGCGGCCCGCGCAGGATTGGAAGAGGTCCGTAACCTGTTGTCGGCCATCCCGGATAAACCGGGTGCCCCCAAGACCAAACCGGCCAAAGTGGAGGTCGCTCCGGAGCAGGAGCCCGAACAAAAACAAGATTCCCGCGTTTTCTAATCTAAAAACCCCATCCCCATGAGACTCTTATCCATTGGAAAATCCTCGTCTTGCAACATTCGCATAGACAGTTCGTTTGTCAGTTCTTATCATGCCGAACTCCTTCTGATGGACAACGGCGATATCTTCCTGATTGACTGCAACAGTACCAACGGTACGTACGTGCAAGGGAACCGAATCAAACCCAATGTAGAGGTGCCGGTACGCAGGGGAGACCGAATTGAGTTTGACCAGGAAGCGCTTGACTGGAGCCAGGTTCCCACTATCCAAATCCCGGACCCTGCCAAGGTGAAAGGGGTATATGGCATTGGCAAAAGCCAGCGGAACCGCTATTGCCTTCCCGGCGACAGCGTAAGCCGCTACCATGCCACCTTCAAGGAAATGAAAAACGGCAAGTGGTTCATTCAGGACCATAGCCGGAATGGCACCTTCATTAACGGCCAGCGCATTCCTACCGGACAGGATGTGCCGGTAAAAGCAGGGGACCAGATCCTGTGCGGCAGCGTATCCTGTCCCAATCCCATTCCAGGGGGCGTCAAAATCCCGGCATGGGTATGGGGCGCCGTGGCCGCTGTTGTCCTTTTGGCAGGGCTGGGACTGGGCCTTTCCAAAATGGGCTCTGTCGTCAGCAAGAAGATGGATCCCACCAAGGCCACGGTCTTTATCCGCCAGGATTTCATTCTCAAGGTGAACTTCTCCGACAATCCTTACAAGGCCCGGACCGGCAGCGATTGGTATCTCTCTTACAGCCCGTCAAACGGCTATGGACTTACAACAAATCCGGCCACGGCCTATGTTCCCGGCTATATAACGGGAACCGGGTTCTTTATTTCCGAAAAAGGACATATCCTTACCAATCGGCACGTGACCAACTTTATCTGGGCCGACAAACATTATAACGATGGCCACGACTCTCAGCCTTGGCTCAATATCGTGGAAAAACTGCGTCCGTCCCTGGCCAAATACGTAGCAGAGGCCCTCTATGCCTACGATCCCCATGTGGATGAGGATGACGCTATTACGTATGCCAGAAGAATGTACAACTCCTCCATTGAGCTGGAGAGTGTCCCCACCATCTTCTACATTGGCTATTCCGGTCGGAATTATACGCTTTACACGGAAATGGACAAGGCCACCCTTCTCAGGGAAGCATCCGACGAGAATGTGGACATGGCGCTGCTTCAGCTGAACAATCCCGTCTTGCCGGAAGGCGCAGATTATTTCCGGACAAAAGATGCCATTACGGACATAAAGAAGCTGAGCAAGAAAGAGCAGTATTATACCCTTGGGTTCCCTGCCGGATTGCAGGAAAGCAGGGTCTCCACGCCCACCATGATACAACCCACTTCCGGGCAGCTTCACCTGGTGCAGGATCCGGGTGAGTATCAGCTCGCTTTCCAGGGGGACAAATCCATCGGAGGACAAAGTGGTGCAGCTATTTTCGATGGAAAAAACCGGCTGATCGGTGTGCTGTGGGGCGGAAGAACCTCCACGGACAACACCATGGCTTCGCCTATCATTCATGCTAAATCCCTTTATCCCGACTTTTAACCGTGACCAGGCTTCATATCCTATCGCTCTTGGGCGCGCTTCTTTGCTGCCTGTCCCTGCCGGCCCAGTCTGCCCACTGGGTTGTGCCGCCGGTGTACTCCGCCACGGAACCGCTGTCGGATCAGTGGATTCGCGTGAATAGGGGAGGCCTCTGGGGCATTATCGACACAAACGGGAAAGAGATGGTTCCGTGCGCCTACGAGCACATTACTGCATTCGCGGAAGGGCATTGCCTGCTGCTGAAAGGCGATAAACTGCTGGGCGTGTTTTCCCGGGACGGCTCGTGCTGCACTTTCCAGGACGATATGTTCGTGGACCTTTCCTATCCTTATTTCAGCGAAGGACTGTTGGCCGTCCGGGATGTGAGCAGCTCCTGGACGTACATGACACCGGATGGAAAGTTCCCTATCCGGATGGTTTTCCTCTCCGCCGCTCCGTTCTCCTACGGGCTCGCCGCTGTTCGGGAGAAAAGTGGCGAGGGGTCGTACCTGCATATCGACAAAAAAGGCCGGGTGAGTGTCCTTTCGTCTGATTATCCGGACAATTACCTCATTTTCGCCTCCTCGTTTACAGACCTTAACGGTCAGGCGGGGGCGCTGGTAGTGGATGGTCATTCGCAGGTGTCCCTCCGGAGCCTGGGCGGGGCCAAATTGATGGATTTTGGCAGTTTGAAGTCTTTCGACAAGGAAAATCAGGTCCTGAAAACAAAAGGATTCGAGATTGCTTTGTCCGGAGGCCGTTTTATCCAGAGCCGCAAAAGACTCTCCGACGCCGAAGTTAAACCGTATTATTCGGAACCGGACCGGCATTTTTCTCCGGTCGACGTCCCTTCGCTGGGCGCTACCCGGGAAGGGGGCCTAGTGGGCATCAGCTGGAATGACCAGGTTTTGCTGGAGCCGCAGTTCGAGTCGCTTGTGGAGCTCTCGGAAAACCGGGTTCTCGCCATGCAGCAGGGGAAAATAGGTTTGCTGGGCATTGAGAAAACGGGGAAGGCGCCCACGCTCCTGCTAAACAAGACTGCGCTTGTGGTCCGGCATCCCGATGACCTTTTCCTCTCCGGGGAACTGGTTCTTCCTGCATCTGTTCCATTTAAGGATGTGCGCATGAGGGTACGGGAAATCAGCGGGGTCTCTCAGGAGTTCGCGCTCGAGCGTGCCCACTTTACCATCCCGGTTGTGCACCTGATCAAAGACCTGGCGCTGGAACTGCGGGGCGTTATTTCGGCCAGTGGCCTCACGTATCCTCCCTTCAACATCACCATTCCGGTAGAATACCGCAGTGCATTCACCGTGGAGGCTCCCTCGCACGTTACCCTGCAGTCCGGTAACGAAAAAGCCGTTTTCTCCCTTCAGGTTAGGAACAATGCCGATGTCCCGGCTGCATCCTGTGATGTCCTTGTAGACGGGCGTTTTATCCAGTCGCTGGAGAAACTGGATGCCGGTAAACAGATCAGCATTCCGCTCTCTTTCCAGGTGAGCCTGGAGGATTTGGACAGCATCACGCGGGAGATAAAGGTGGAGATCCGCGAAAAAGACGTTCCGGCCTATAAAACCCGTATTCAGGTAAGCTTTAACAGAAATTTTAACTAATAAAAACGAGACGATATGAAAAAGCATGTATTTGTAATGGGCTTGGCCCTCCTGCTTTCTACGCTGGCCATGTATGCACAGAGCCCGTTTGGCATAGAAAGTCAGACCAAACAAAAGAAAGTGAGTTTGAGCCTGGGCGTAACCGCCGGCGCCAACATGTCCGGCTTGCTGGGCGTATCCACCAGCGATCCTTCCCTGGGCATCAAGCCCGGTTTTTCCGGCGGCGCTGTTTTCCAGCTCCGTTTTATTCCGCGGAACAACCGCAGCGGTGCCGAAACCGGTTGGATGGCCATCCAGCCGGAAGTCCGTTTTTCCATGCAGGGCGGCAAGAGCGGCCAGACCGGTCTGAACCTCACTTACCTGAGCATCCCCGTGATGGTGCAGTTTTATCCCACCAAGGGGTTGTATCTTGAAGTGGGGCCGGTCGCCAATATCAACCTGGGCCATTCCCCGAACAGCCTTCAGCTTGGAGACAAACAGTACGAACTCACGGGCCTGAAGGCCCATGATGTGATGCTTGGCGTGGGTCTGGGCTATCTGTTCGACTTTGGCCTGGGACTGGGCGTCCGCTACAATCACGGTATCATGGCCCTGAACAAGAGCCTTCCCATGAGAAACTATTGCATCCAGGCCGGCGTGTCCTACCTGTTCCGTGTCGGGAAGACCTCGCACCGGGCCGCATCCATTGATTTTTAATCCCTTGCGCTTATGAAAAAGTTTTTGTCGATAGTTTGCATCGGTGCGGCGGCCCTTTGGGCTTGCCAGCAAACCGGTCCGGACGACGGTGGCGTGGTCGTAAAGCAGGACGTTTCCGTTACCATCAAGCCTTCCGGTACCATGAGCGGTTTTACACCCTATGCTGCCAGCGATTTTGCGGCCACTCAGAAAGTGCAGTTGCGGTATCTCCTATATGATGCTTCCGGCAAGCGTGTAAAAGATGAGACTGCCACGCTGAGTGACTTTTCCGAGGAGAAGACGGTTTCTTATACCCTTTCCGGAAATGAGAATTACACCTTGGTGGCCTTGGCCTATTATGGTGGTTCTTCTCCGGCCTATAAGGTGTCAGACACGGAGTCGCTCTCTTCGCTCACGGTGACGCAGACCAATGAGCACAAGAACAACGAGCTGAATGCTGTTCTTGGATATGCGGTTGCCTCCATCAGCCCTTCCGGCTCTGCGCAGACTGTTTCTTTGCAGCCAGCGACGTCGTTGGTATACCTGCAGTGGAAAAACATCCATTCCGGCAAACAGCAGGGAGGAACGGCCACCTATCCGCTCTATGGCAATTATAAGGCAACTGCAACGGATTTCTGGGGTGAGAATACCTATACCTGGACCATTACCGTGGAAAAAGGTGTATCAGATAAGGAGGTGATTATCAAAAACCTGTGCCCGTATTTTGCCCAGCAAGGCTGGACGGCAGACAAGGACGTGAATGTTTTCAAGGGAACGTATGATGCCGCCGCCAAGACCATCACGCTTCCGATGAAGCAGGACACCGGGCTTGTTTATGGTGACGAAAAGTATTCCGTCCAGCTTACAGGCGGAAGTCTTAAAGATAGTTATATCACGTACGAAGATTTGGTGTTTTCTGTAGGGAATGGTACCCTTACTACCGTTAACATGATGGGTACCTGCTGCCCGGATGACACATCTGACGATGCCGGTTGGTATGAACTCTTCAACCCCGGTATTGCGTTCACTTCTACGGAGACGCCTTCCGGCGGACAAGGGGAGCCGGACAAGTATCTGATTATCTATCATAACAATGATATCATGCGATTTGAAGGGCAGAAACCGGTGTTCAGCACTTCTTTGGGAGACGTGAACAATAATAGCGGCAGCTTGACTCCGGCCAACTATACCGGCAATAATATCTATACGCTGGTATTCCTGTACCCAGGAGAATTCGACATCTTTGGTCGTGCCTATACGGAGGGGAAACCCAATGTGGACACGCGCATCAGTAAAGTGAATCTGGCGGGCAACAATCAGTATGTGTTCTCCCTGGAATGCAGCGATATGAGCATCTCCAGCTGGAAGGGAACCTTGTCCACCAAGTCCGATGTCCTTACCCCTGCCTTCAGTACCTGGAAGCGGCCTTCCGGCATATATGTCCCCCGGGCCCGTGGAAAACAGTTACAAATAACGCCCAGACCATGAGAATCCTTCGTTACATCCTGAGTTTTTCTGTCTTTATGCTGGTGGCTTTCCCGCTCTTTGCTCAGCGGGAAACCATCCGCATGAAAGACGGAACGGAATATACCGGTTATATTTCCCGGCAGAATTATGCCGACGGAACCGGAGAAATAACCTATTCCCGCATAACGCGCAGCATTGCCATCGAGGACATCCTCTCCCGGCAAACCGACAACCGCGAAGTGGAGAAATTGTCGGCCGAATGGCTGGAATGGGCGCAGGCCAACGACAAACTGGAAACCCTGCGGGATGTGTCGTATCTTCCCCTCACCATTATGGCGGTAAAAGGGGATGTTACCCGGGACTATTATGTCCTGTTAAGCGGCTCCAAAGAGGTCCGCTGCTTCTCCATTTCCGGCGGTAAAGCCAATATTTCCATGGGAGACATTGAATATGTCCGCAAGCCGGCGCGCGCCA
>Ga0247610_10007874_pt1 | contig 10889 bp, 8 predicted proteins | sample 174DNAGHGhighgp2_FD_193483 | JGI IMG/M metagenome (GOLD analysis project Ga0247610, IMG submission 193483) | Sheep rumen microbial communities from Palmerston North, Manawatu-Wanganui, New Zealand - 1742 DNA GHGhigh gp2 | ecosystem: Host-associated > Mammals > Digestive system > Stomach > Rumen ...
CGATTCCATCGGAACTATCAGTTGGTTAGAGAGAAAATGGTGGAACTCGAAGAAAGGGACCGTATCCGTAATTTTCAACCGCCCGTAAAAGGCGATGAAATCATGGAAATCCTGCATCTTGAACCCTGCTCGACGGTGGGAGAATTGAAGATGGCGATCAAAGATGCTATTTTGGACGGAATCATCCCGAATGAGTACGAACCCGCCAAAGCGTACCTTATGCAACTGGCAAAAGAACGTAATCTGCTATGACCATCAAGCGTTTTTTTCTGCTTTTCCCATTCGCGGCTCTATTAGGATGCAGCAATCTGTATTCTACTGATTGTCAGGAAATTGCCGGTCGGCATTATATTGCCCATGCAGGCGGGACGATTCAAGGATTCCGATACTCCAATAGTCTGGAAGCCGTTCGCGAAGCACTGGCGCATGGTATGGATTATATTGAACTGGATTTATGTCTTACTGCGGACAGCCAGCTGGTAGCGTGGCATGACTGGAATTGGCAGTGGGCATTCACGCCGACTTATGAGCAATTCATGTCCCGCAAAGTGTATGACCGGTTTACCCCTATGGATTTCGCCATGATCGATTCCATCATGGCAAACAACCCGGGGCTGACGCTGGTGACAGACAAGATATCCGACCCTGAGATTATAGATTTCTATTTCCATCCGTACAAACAACGAATGTGGGTGGAGTGTTTCTCCGATGAAGACTATTTCTCTTTGCGGCAATCCGGGTATCATGTGCTTGCCAGCAAAAATCCGCCAACCGAAGATTCACCAATCGGCAATTATGTGTTCAATCGCTATGACTGCGCTGATCCAACCGGCCGTTCCGGTATATGCTTTGCCATATACGGCGGAGATATTTCCTGTACGATGGCGGATAGCATTTTTGCCATAGACGATCGAATCCGGTTCGTATATGTTGATAACTATGAATGATGATGCACGCACATATACAGGCGCATGGATTCGCTGGTTTCTGGTTGCGGTTCTGCTGATGGCGAAATGCTATGTGTTTGACGTGCTTGTTGCGCAGCCTGATCCGCTCGAATGGGTCTCATCGGACTGGCTGAGCAAAGGAGCAGCGGCAGTCATCATCGCTCTGCTTGTAACGTTCACGCACCGCCGTTACCCGGTTTTTATCGTCTTGGTATCATCCGACATCTGGATGATCGCCAACATTCTGTATTATCGTTCCTACCGTCTGTTTATCACGTGGAATGTGATGTCTTTGGTCGGCAACATGGAAGGATTCTGGAGTAGCGTTATCCCTTATTGCACTCTCTCTTTGCTGCTTTTCCCGGCCCTCACCTTACCGGCTCTGATATGTTGTTGGCTGGAAGCCAAGCGGTGGGGTTGGAAAGAACGGCTGTCCGTTTTTCTGATAGGCATAATGCTTAGCATTCTTGGTTCTTATTACCGTTGGAAAGAGGTCAAACCGCACTCCGGCAAAGAATCCTTCACGTTCGAATGGATCAACCCTTGCAAGCTGCCCAAATCACTCTCCGCACCTGTTTGGGAGAATGAGCGGCAAACCGCCCGATACATCCGCTATCATTCCATTCTCGCTTACCCGCTTTTCATGGCAGACGATGCCATCCGTGCATATACATCCAAACAAACGGTTGAGTGGAGCGAAGAAGAGCAACAGGAGCTGAACCGGCTCATCAGCCGTCAGTCGTCAGCCGTCAGCCGCCCGCAAGGGAACCTGCTTATCATCCTGTTGGAGAGTTTCGAATCATGGCTTCTGGATTCCTACGATGCCACGGGACAACCTGTCTGTTCCTCTCTGCACAACTATATCGACACGCACGATCTGCTTTATGTCTATGATGCAGAGACGCAGATCCAGTACGGGATGTCCGCGGACGGCCAACTCATCATCAATACGGGTCTGTACCCAACCACGGAAGGTGTAACATGCATCGATTACGGCACTAATGTTTATCCGAATTTAGCGCATTTCTATCCGCATAGCGCCATCGTCAATCCTTGCAAAAACGTCTGGAACCAGCGCACCGTTTCCGCTGCGTACGGATACCGGCATTTGATTGAACCGGAAGGGGACTATATGTTTGAATGGAACGACAGCATCATCATGGATAAGATAATGGAGACGTTCCGGGAACTCCCTGCGCCTTGCTGCGTAATGGGCATCACCGTGTCCGGTCATATGCCTTTTGATAGTCATCCTGATCCTGTCGCCATCTCCGATACAGTGCCGCTGCTCTTTCAGCATTACCTGCAAACCGCACATTTCACGGACCGCCAGTTAGGCCGGCTGCTAAGTTGGGCGGATACGGCAGCGGTCATGGAGAATGCGACTATCGCCATTACCGGAGACCATCGTATTTTTCACGCCTGGATCAACGATGAAATCCGCGAGTACGGACAACAGGCGCATTTGCCGTTCGGGACAAGTTATGCCGGGTGTCCGTTTATCCTGATTGGTCCGAAAGTACCCGGACGGTTCATACAACAAGCCCGGCAGGTGGATATTTTCACCACCATTCTGCACGCTATCGAACAGGATCAATACTATTGGAAAGGTATGGGCAATAACTTGCTGAAGGACAGTGTCTGCACGGATGAACAGAACCGAATACGGCGACAGATATCCGACAAACTCATCAAATCGGATTATTTTTCTACTTTTGAGCCGTAAAAATCCATAAAAAGTGACGTACATACTTGCGTATGTCATTTTTTTTTTGTAATTTTGCGCCGCAAAATTGTTTGGTATAGCATGACAGAAGAAAACGAGATAAATTTGAATGCCGTAGAATACGGTGATGAGAACATTATTCACTTGGATGACATGGAGCATATCCGCCGTCGTCCGGGTATGTACATCGGTAAGTTAGGCGACGGAAGTCATTCGGACGACGGTATCTATGTGCTGATCAAAGAGAGTATTGATAACTCCATCGATGAGTACCGAATGGGCGAAGGAAAGGTGATCGAAGTGGATGTCCGGGACGGTCGTGTACGCATACGTGACTACGGACGTGGTATCCCGTTGGGCAAATTGGTGGAAGTGGTCTCCGTTCTCAATACCGGAGGTAAATACGATAGTAAGGCATTCAAGAAATCCGTCGGTTTGAACGGTGTGGGAACGAAAGCGGTCAATGCGCTGTCTTCGTATTTCTCCGTTTCTTCTTATCGCGAAGGCAAAATGCGCAAAGCGGAGTTCGCACTCGGTAAACTGACTTCCGATACGGGCATTCTTGATTATACCGGATCTGAGAGAAGAGGAACGATCATTGAGTTCGTTCCCGATAATAGCAAGGGACTGTTTGAAAATTACCGGTTCCGCGATGATTACATCGAGGAGTTGCTGCGTAATTATGCGTATCTGAATACGGGTCTGACGCTGGTATATAATGGTAAGAAATTTGTTTCAAAAAACGGTCTGTTGGATCTGTTGACGGAGAATATGACGGTCAATCCGCTCTATCCGATCATTCATCTGAAAGGAGAAGATATCGAGATAGCGCTTACCCATACGGACCAGAACGGCGATGAGTATTACTCCTTTGTGAACGGTCAGCACACCATTCAGGGCGGAACGCACCAAACTGCTTTCCGCGAAGCTATCGGCAGGACGATCAAGGAGTTTTTCAATAAGAACCAGGAGTTAGCGGATATCCGTAACGGAGTGGTCGGCGCAATCGCTATTAACGTGGAGGAACCGGTCTTCGAGAGTCAGACGAAAGTGAAGTTGGGCTCGAAAGATATGAGTCCGACCGGAGGCGTGAGTGTCAATAAGTTCGTCAATGACTTCGTGAAACAGCAGTTGGACAATTTTCTGCATAAGAATCCCCAGACGGTGGAGATCATGTTGCAGAAGATCCAAGACAGCGAGAAAGAGCGGAAAGCCATCGCCGGTGTAACCAAGGCGGCACGCGAGCGGGCAAAGAAGAACTTGGTCAACAATCCGAAATTGCGTGATTGCCAGATCCATTTGAACGACACCAAACCTGTCAAGAGTTCTAAGGATTCCGATGACGATCTGCGGTTGGAGAGCTGCATCTTCATCACCGAGGGTTTGTCGGCATCGGGTAGTATTACCAAAAGCCGTGACGTCCGTACACAGGCGGTGTTCTCCCTTAGAGGTAAGCCGCTGAATAGTTATGGGCTGAGCAAATCGGTCGTCTATGAGAACGAGGAGTTCAATTGTCTGCAATCGGCGCTCAATATAGAAGATGGTTTGGATGAGTTGCGCTACAACAAAGTGATCATTGCCACCGATGCCGATGTCGATGGTATGCACATCCGGCTATTGATGTTGACTTTCTTCCTGCAATTCTTCCCGGATTTGGTCAAGAAGGGGCATGTCTATATCTTGCAAACACCGCTTTTCCGCGTGAAGGACAAGAACCAAATCATCTACTGTTATTCGGAGGAGGAACGCCAAAAAGCTTTGGCAAAAATCAAGAATCCGGAGATCACCCGATTCAAAGGTTTAGGAGAAATTTCTCCCGATGAATTCAAGGGTTTTATAGGTTCCGGTATTCGTTTGGACCAGGTAACGCTCCGTAAGGAAGATGCGGTAAATGAGTTGTTGGCTTATTATATGGGTAAGAATACAACCGAGCGTCAACAGTTTATTATCGACAATCTGGTAATAGAGGAAGACCGAGTGGAGGATTTGGAAGATTAAGAAAGGAGAAAGTTGTGTTACCGCTTATTCTATTTATAGTATTGGTTGTGGTGGTTGTGGTGCTTTTTGAGCTCCGTGAACGCAAACGTGCCCATCAACCTGCGGAACAAACCGATCAACCTTCATCTCGTCCCGATGGATGTTGCGGAGAGCACTTGGTATGCGAGCGGGAGACCTTGTTGCAGACCAATGCCAAGATAGAGTATTACGACGACGAAGAACTGGACGCGTTGGCTGGCATTGCGCCCGAGGATTATACCGAAGAACAAGAAGAAGCCATCCGTTCCGTCTTCCAAACGCTCAAAGAAAGTGATGTGGCAGGGTGGTGTAGAAGCATGCAACTACGCGCAATAGCCTTGCCCGAAGATATACGAGAAGAAGCGTTGCTCATCGTGAGAGAGCGGCGTAATCATAACAAATAAACTTTATTATTAACCATTCGGGGTGCTTTAGCTGAGAACATACCCGTAGAACTTGGGCAGGTAATGCTGCCAAAGAAAATGAACACAAAACATTTATTCTTTTGCCATTTGGTCATCTTCATGACCTTTGGAACGTTAAGTGCGCAGGTTTTTGCGCAGAGTGAGGACACCCTTACCATTATCGGCAGACAGATAGCCGAAGTGGTGGTCAGTGCTCCGGTCATGCAAACTACCAACAGTAAGCAGGAAATGAAACACGAGGAACTGAACCGTGACAACACGGGGCAGAACCTTCCGTATCTGTTGAGTACTGCTCCTTCGATGGTTGTTACCAGTGATGATGGTTTGGGAGTGGGATACACCTATTTTCATATCCGTGGTACCGACCAGACCCGTATCAACATGACTATCAACGAAGTGCCTTTGAATGATGCCGAGAGTCAAGGCGTTTTCTGGGTGAATTTGACCGACATGGCGAGCGGTGTCAGCAGTCTCCAAGTACAGCGCGGTATCGGTACCAGCGCGAATGGAGGTAGTAGCTTCGGAGCCAGCGTCAACCTTCGGACTCTCGATGCTAACGTGCCGGAGAGTAATCATCCCGGACCTGTGCGCGCGGAGATCTCTTTCAACGGAGGTATGTATAATACGTTCCGGGAAGTAGTGAAAGCGGATGTTTACCTCGGGGATCGCTTTGAGAAAGAAGGCGCTTGGCACATCGGTGGACGATTCTCCAAAGTGAACTCTGACGGATACATAGACCGTGCTTGGTCGGACTTGCTCAGTTATCAAGCAGAAATAGGATGGCAGAATACCAAGACGGCTGTCACCCTTACGGGCTTTGGAGGAAAAGAGAAAACGTACATGGCTTGGTATGGTGTCGATTATGCTACCGCCTATGGCGCTAACCGACGATATAATCCCGCCGGCGAATACATAGACAAGAACGGTAATACCGCTTATTATGACAACCAAACCGATAATTACCAGCAACATCATATCCACCTGCATGTGGGGCATCGTTTTAATAGGAACTGGACTCTCTCAGCTACCGGCCATTATACCTATGGCACCGGTTACTATGAAATGTTGATGGCGGACTGGATCACGTATGAGGCGGACAACATCACCCGCAAAGGACTGAGAAACCATTTCTATGGAGGCATCCTCAGCACGAAGTATGTGCATGAGAAAGTGGATGTACAGGCGGGTATTGCTTTCAATCGCTATGACGGACTGCAATATGGTACGATGGATACCACCTGTGTCGGCAATGCTTTTATGCCTTATTACGAAGGACATGGAGCCAAAATGGATGCCAATATGTATGCCAAAGCCAATTGGCGCGTCTTGCATCGAGCCCAGGAAAAACTAAGCCTGTACGGAGACTTGCAATATCGTCTGGTGGATTATCGGATTTGGGGAGATAATGAGGAAACGAGTGCTTTGGACGCTCCCGATGCCATCAATAAACATTATACCTGGCATTTCTTTAACCCCAAAGCCGGACTGACGTACGACAATAAAGGACATCGTCTCTCCGCTACTTTTGCGCTCGCTCATCGTGAACCGACGCGTAATAACTTTGTGGCGAATACGAATCCCGAGGATCCGAAACCAGAACGCTTGTATGACTATGAATTAGGGTATAGTTATTCATCGCCCGGCTTGCTCAATAGCGGTTATGCGATGCCGTGGAATATCGGGTTGAATCTATACTTCATGGATTATGACAACCAACTTATTGCCACCGGAGATGTGAGCAGCGTTAACTATCTGATTACCACCAATGTCAAAGACTCGTACCGCTGCGGAGCGGAGTTCCAATTCGGGGTGGCATGGACTCCATGGTTCTCGTGGAAAGGAAACCTGACCTGGAGCCGGAATAGATGGAGAGATACGAACCAATGGCGTACAATCTCTTTCTCGCCGGACTGGACTGCCGGAAGTTTGGTTAGTTTCCACTATGCCGGTTTGAATGCGGATCTGCAGACACTGGTTGTTAGCAGCCAATACCTCGGCAATTACGAAGATCCGAATGCGCAACTGAAAGCCTATACGGTAACGAACTTGATGATGAGTTACCAACTGCCTTTCCATCAACTTAAGAATGCGCATCACATACCTGACGTCACGTTGCGATGCCAGATCAACAATCTCTTTAATAGCCAGTATGTGAATAATGGAGGTACAGACGGCGTGTATGTATGGTATTTCCCGCAAGCCGGAATCAACGTACACGCAGGGTTTGTCGTGCAATGGTAGTGGCTATAAATGCCAACAAAACGGCTCCTGTAGGAATCCAGACGTACCAATTGTATGCTATCTCTAATGGATATTGGAGGATATGAAGCAAGTGGAGAACGGTTACCCATGCCGCCACAAACGCAAGACCAATAAGCGTGGCGAGAAACGCACGCAGGTTAAAGAGATTTTGGTAAATGAGGTAGCCCCAAATGGGCAGCAGAAGAAACAGTACGGAGGGCAGCCAATAGGACGAAATGCCTAACAAGACCGCCACTTGAAAACATTGCTCTATCGCACTCGTATGGCGAGGAATGCGATAGATAATAAATACACTAATCAGGGCCAATACCGCCGGAATATAATGGAAGAATGAATGTGCGGTATTGAAGAAGATCTCCCAAATCACTATTCCACCTATTGCCAGTAGCCAAAAGACTGCCGGCAATAGGTGGAATAATATGGTTTGGGTTCTACGAGTCATGTTTTAATTGTCCTCTGTACATTGTCCTTTGTCCATTGTACATTGTCCTTTGTCCATTGTACATTGTCCCTTTGTACCTTACTCAATGAATCCTTTACGACGGAGGAGGTTCTTAGGATCAGCCTCTTTGCCGCGGAACTCAAGATAGAGTTCTTGCGCATCGCGTGTACCGCCTTGCTCCAAGAGGTGGCGGAAACGCTTAGCGGTCTCCGGCTCGAACAGATTACCGGTCTCTTTGAATGCCGCAAAGGCGTCTGCATCCAAAACAGCTGCCCATGTATAGCTGTAATAGCCGGCTTCGTAACCCGTCGTGAAAATATGGTTGTAGAACGTCGGACGGTAACGAACGATGATCTCGTCAATCATGCCCATTTTCTCCAGACTTGCTTTCTCAAACGCATTCACATCCAATCCCTCTGCGGTGGTCAGCTCATGGAAATCCATATCAAGGATAGAAGCCGACAGTAGTTCGGTGGTCACAAAACCTTGGTTGAACTTACCGGCTGCATTGATCTTCGCAATCAGACTATCCGGAATCACTTCGCCCGTTTGGTAATGGAACGCATAAGTCTTTAGCACTTCCGGCTCGTACGCATAGTTCTCCATGAACTGAGACGGCAACTCCACGAAATCACGCGGCGTATTGGTTCCGCTCAGGCTCTTGTAATGCGCTTTGGACAGCAGACCATGCAGCGCGTGACCGAACTCATGGAACAGGGTCTCTACATCGTCCATCGAGAGGAGAGACGGGTTGCCTGCCGTGGGCTTATTGAAGTTACCCACATTGATGATTACCGGACGATGATCCACTCCCTCTGCATCAATATACTGCGGCAGGATATTATTCATCCATGCACCCGGACGTTTGCCGGCACGCGGGAAATAATCGGTATAAAGGATGCCGATGAGCGAACCGTCTGCGTCCATCACTTTGAAGACCTCTACCTCTTGGTTATAAACCGGCATGTCTTTGAGCGGCTCAAACTGAAGACCATACAGTTTGGTAGCCACCCCAAATGCACCTTTGCGAACATTATTGAGCTCGAAATAAGGCTTGATCTCCTCCTCATCCAACGCATATTTGGCTTTGCGCAGTTTCTCTGCGTAGTACCACCAATCCCAAGGCTGAAGGGCTTCGCCGGGCAGATCCTCGTCCAAGAGTTTCTGGAGTTCAACCGCTTCGCGTTTGGCTGCTTCCAGCGATGGAGCCCATACGGATTGCAGGAAAGCATCTACTGTCTGGTGGTTCTTAGCCATGCAATCAGCTAAGATATAGTCCGCCGGATTGTCGTAGCCGAAGAGTTGGGCTTTCTCGATACGCAACTCCATCTCACGGATGATGACGGCTTTGTTGTCGTTCTCATTGCCGCGGTTACCACGGGTGGTGTAGTCCATGAGCAGTTGTTTGCGCAGCTCGCGGTTCTCGCAGTACTGGAGTACCGGCGTGAAAGAAGTGCGTTTCGGAGTGAAGAGCCATTCACCCGGATGTCCTGCAGTCTCTGCTTCTTCTGCTGCAGCGGCTTTGGCGGATTCAGGCAGACCGGCTAATAATGCCTCGTCTGTGACGAAGCGTTTGACATCATCGCTATTGGTCTCGGCTACAACGTTGTTTCCGAACTTAAGGGAAAGCAACGCCAGTTCCTGATTGATCTCTTTGAGACGATCTTTCTTGTCTTCCGGTAAGTTAGCGCCATTGTCCGCAAAAGACCGATAGGTCTCTGTCACCAAACGCATTTGTTCGGGGTTCAGACCTAATTGCTCACGTTGTTCATAAACGAACTTAACACGTTTGAACAGCTCTTCGTTGAGAATAATTCCGTCGCTCAGCTCGCTCAACATCGGCGATACTTGTTCGGCGATGGCATTCATCTCGTCGTTGCCGTCTGCTTCCAATACATTGAAGAAAACGCCTTGCACACGGTCTAAGAGAAGACCGGTTCGGTCGAGAGCCACGATCGTATTCTCGAACGTTGGTTCGTCCGGGTTATTTACAATAGCTTCCACTTCCGCTTTCTGTTCCGCGATGGCTTTTTCAAAAGCCGGAAGATAGTGCTCTAATTTCACTTGATCAAATGCAGGTACTCCGAATGGAGTATTCGGTTGATCCAAAAGCGGGTTGGTTTGATTACAAGCTAATACACTCATGACGATACATGATAAAAGGAATACTTTGTTTGTTTTCATCTTTCCTATTCGTTTTAATGTAAAAATTGGTTGCAAAGGTACTACAAATTTTGCACATACGCAAACATTCGGGCATTTTTTTGAAAAATAAAATAAAATTTTATCTGTTTAGCACAGACAAATAATAGCTATGCTTGCATAAGATGGTATTTGTATGGGCAAAACAGGAAACCGATTTAGCGGTTCTCATAAAATGACTTGGCACTATTGACACTTTTGGCACTTTGGAAGAAAAAAAACGCTCTGTCAGTATTGTCAGTTCGAGGGAGGAAAGTGCCAACTGTGCCAAAAGTACCATGCAAATTTTTAAAAGAAAACGGGCTAAAAAACGGTTGTATGCAAAAGAAGCCCTCACGATGTGTGAGGGCCTCTTCCAACTAACTTTTTGTTTTGATTTACTTTACACGTACGCCGCGAGCATCAAAGATAGTACCGTCATCACGAAGGATGAAGAGTTGTCCGTTGATGAGCACTTTGCGTGCTGTTTCAACGGATCCGTCTTCTATCGTTTGCACATCTACCGTAGTGTTCGCACAGCGGGCATTGAGCGTGAGGTTCTTGATCTCCCATGTCGCATAGCCTGAAGCTGTACTCATGTACTTGAATCCGAAGACGGTATTGTCACCAACAGCACTCGTCGGCACATTAACCGTTACGTCCACGAAATTCCAGTTGGTATTGGCTGCGTAAGGCGAGATGGTGAGTTGTTGCCATTGAGAAGCACTTACAGAACCTTGATAATCCGGTGTTACCCAAAGTGTCATTTCCTCCGCAAAGTTCGTTGCATAGCGGTGGGCATGACTGAAGGTGAGTGTAACGGACTCCATGCCGCTTAGATTGTTAGCCGGTGTCAACAACCAACCGGTTGCACCGCCTTGTTTCTTACC
>Ga0247610_10007875_pt1 | contig 10889 bp, 10 predicted proteins | sample 174DNAGHGhighgp2_FD_193483 | JGI IMG/M metagenome (GOLD analysis project Ga0247610, IMG submission 193483) | Sheep rumen microbial communities from Palmerston North, Manawatu-Wanganui, New Zealand - 1742 DNA GHGhigh gp2 | ecosystem: Host-associated > Mammals > Digestive system > Stomach > Rumen...
AGGTAAAGGTCGTATGGAAGAACCAGAAAGAATCGTTGCTTATCTGGATGACTTCTTTGAGAAAAAAGACCTGACGGGTAAGCGTATCATTATCACAGCAGGACCTACCTATGAGAAAATAGATCCAGTACGGTTCATTGGCAACTACTCCAGCGGCAAGATGGGCTTTGCCTTAGCAGAAGAGTGCGCACGTCGCGGTGGTGAAGTAACCATGATAGTTGGTCCCGTAGCCTTGAAGACTACACATTCCTCAATACGTCGCATCGATGTAGAAAATTGTGAGCAGATGTACCAGGCTGCCATAAGTGCATTCCCAGAGTGTGACGCAGCTATATTGTGCGCTGCAGTGGCTGACTTCCGTCCGGCATCCATGGCTGATAAAAAGATAAAACGAGAGGGTGACGACTTGATTATTCGTCTTCAGCCTACTCACGACATTGCTGCTGCATTGGGAAAGATAAAGAAATCAAATCAAGTGTTGGCCGGCTTTGCATTAGAGACCAATGACGAAGAGGCTAATGCCGAAGAGAAGATGAAACGGAAGAACTTTGACTTCATCGTACTCAACTCGTTACGTAATGAAGGTACCTGTTTTGGTTCGAACGACAATCAGATTACCATCATCAATAAGACCGAGAAGAAGGTCTTTGGTAAGAAGTCCAAGACCGAAGTAGCTCACGACATCATTGAAGAACTATCCTTCCTCCTATGAAAATACTACGTCTGCTCATCATCCTGACTGTCGTATTCTCGGCATATAGTCTGAACGCACAAGAGCTTCTGGCTAAAATCAACATCAACCATAGTCAGATTCAAGGTACTGACGAGAGCATCTTTGAAAATCTGCAACAGACATTGGAGCAGTTTGTCAATGAGAAACAGTGGACAGCCTTACAATTTCAGAAAAACGAGCGCATACAATGCAGCTTTAATATCACCGTAACAAAATACGACAAAGACCAGAACCGGTTTTCATGTACGGCACTCATACAGGCCAACAGACCTGTATATAACTCGGCATACACCTCCACATTATATAATAATAATGACAAGAGTTTCGACTTCGATTTCGCACAGTTTGATCAGCTGAACTATAACGACGAAATGGTTGACAACCAGCTGACAGCACTCTTTGCTTATTACGCTTACCTCATCATTGGCCTCAACTTGGACAGTTTTGCACCTATGGGTGGTACGGAGGTGCTACAGCAATGTATGAATCTGGTGAATAATGCTCAGGACTTGGGATTCTCAGGATGGAAGGCTTTTGACGACAGTCGTAACCGTTTTGCTATTATCAACGACTACCTGGAAGAGTCACTACGCCCCTTTCGCCAGTTACAATATGACTACTACCGCAAGGGATTAGACGAAATGGCAAATAATGCAGACCGAGGACGAACGAACATCACTGCTGCATTAATTGATGATCTTAAGGCTGCGCATGACAACAAGCCACTAAGTCTGTTGCCACAAATTTGGACAGACTATAAACGTGACGAGATAGCAAACATATACAAAGGCAAGGGTACCCAGAAGGAGAAAGAGAGCATCTATGAACTGCTGTTTTCCATCAATGCAGCACAGAACAATGCGTGGGAACTTATCAAACAATAGCACATGCTAAAACAACTATATATTAAAAACTATACGCTCATAGACCTGCTGGATATTGAATTCTATCCAGGATTCTCGGTCATCACGGGAGAAACCGGAGCAGGAAAAAGCATCATTCTTGGAGCCATCGGGTTGCTGTTAGGTCAGCGGGCTGACTCGAAGGATATAAAGACAGGTACTGACCGCTGTCAAATCGAAGCACGCTTCGACCTGTCACGATACGACATGGAATCTTTCTTCCAGGAGAACGACCTCGATTATGATGCCCAGGATTGTATCATACGGCGCGAGCTATTGTCATCTGGCAAAAGCAGGGCTTTCATCAATGACACACCAGTTTCTTTAGCCTTGTTGAAAGAGCTTGGCGAACAGTTAGTAGATGTTCACTCTCAACACCAGAACTTGTTACTCAACAAACAAGACTTCCAACTTAACGTGGTGGATATCATTGCAGGTAAACCAAAGGAACTGGCAACATACCAAACTGAGTTTGCCAACTTCCTCGCACTACAACATCAACTGACTGAACTTAGGGAAGAAATAGAACGTAACAAGAATAATGCCGACTTCCTGCAGTTTCAATATGACGAGCTGTCACAGGCACGCCTCTCGGCAGGCGAGCAGGAGGAGTTGGAGCAGCGACAGGATACTATGTCGCATGCCGAAGATATAAAAAGCGCGCTATACCAGACAGACCATGCACTGACAGCAGAGAACACAGGAATAGTCGAACAACTAAAGACCGCCATACAGGCACTACAGTCCATTGACAAGGTGTTACCTGCTACCCAAGAACTGTCACGACGGATGGACAGTTGTTACATCGACCTGAAGGATATGTCACAGGATATAGGAAGCATGCTTGACCATGTTGACTTCGACCCGGCAGAGCTGGACGCAGTCAACAGTCGCTTGGATACCATCTATCACCTACAAAAAAAATACCACTGTGAATCTGTAGAAGTGCTATTGCAACAACAGCAGAAGCTGAAGGAACAACTTGCTGCCATTGAGAATGCCGATGATACACTGACAGAACTTCAGCAGAAGACCGACAAGCAACAAGAACGCTGCAAAGGGTATGCTGACAAGTTGACAATGATACGCAAGAAAGCTGCACAACAAATAGAAAATCAGATGAGCGAACGGCTAAAGACACTGGGTATGCCTAATGTACGTTTCCAAGTGGTCGTAGAGCAGACAACACTCAACAGAAGCGGGCAGGACAAAGTATCGTTCCTTTTCAGTGCCAATACCTCTACCCCACTCCAGCCCATTGCGCAAGTAGCATCAGGCGGTGAGATAGCACGTGTCATGCTTGCTTTGAAGGTCATGATTAGTGGAGCCGTCAAACTACCGACCATCATCTTTGACGAGATAGACACAGGTGTAAGCGGCAAAATTGCAGAAAGTATGGCACACATGATGAATGAGATGGGCGCAGGCGGACGACAGGTCATCAGCATTACCCATCTTCCTCAGATTGCAGCACTGGGTGCTCATCACTATAAGGTTTATAAGGAGGAGTCAGACTCAGGAACGGCCAGCCACATGCTGCTGCTCAACGACGAGGAGCGTGTAAGGGAGATTGCTCAAATGCTCAGCGGCAGCGATATCACCGAGGCAGCCATCAATAACGCAAAAGAATTATTAAAACAATGAAAAGAATCAATATCTTAATCAGCTTAATGCTGATGGTGACTTCAATGTCGGCACAACCAGGATGGACATCAAAGGCTGCAAAGGCTGTCTTCACGTTGAAGACATTTAAAGCAGACGGTTCACTGCTGGGAAGCAGCAATGGCTTTTTCATCAACGAGAATGGTGATGCTATCAGCAGTTATGCTCCTTTCGCCGGTGCTTCTCGTGCTGTAATCATCGATGCATCTGGCAAGGAGATGCCTGTGGAATATATGATTGGTGCCAATGACATGTACGACGTAGCCAAGTTCAGAGTAACAGGAAAAAAAATACAAGCACTGACCATGGCATCGACGACCGCACGTACAGGTGCTCAGGTATGGATGCTCCCTTATACAGTCAAGAAGCCGGCACCGATAAGCGGACAGTTGAGCAAAGCAGAAACGTTCCAGGATGCTTACGCTTACTATACTGTAAGAATGCAGATGGCCGACAATGCTGTTGGCTGTCCACTACTGAACGATAACGGAGAGGTAATTGGTCTCATGCAACAACAGGCCCGGGTGGGTGACACTCTGAGCTATGCCATTAGCGCACGGTTCGTTGCCGACATGGTCATTAATGGTTTCAGCCTTAACAATAGCGCACTGAAGAATACCCTCATCAAGACGGGGTTGCCAGACCAGCAAGATCAGGCATTACTAATGATGTATATGGCAAACACCACGCTTGACTCAATAGGCTTTGCGCATATGGTGGATGACTACATCATGAAATTTCCTCAGTCTGAAGAGGGATATATCAATCGAGCCCAACTGGCTGCCAATAGAAACGATTTCGCTGCCGCTACACGAGATATGCAACAGGCTATCAGCGTGAGCAATCCGAAGGATAATGCCCACTATGCTTACAGCCGCATTATCTACCAAAAGGAAATTGTAAAACATGACCTGCCGTTTGCGGAATGGAACCTTGACTTGGCTGCCGAAGAAGCAAAGATGGCATACGAAATTAACCCCATGCCTGCTTACAGACACCTACAGGCACAGATTTGGTTTGCTCAGCAAAAATATGATGAGGCATTACAGGCTTATCAGGAGCTGCAGAATACCGACATGCGAGGGGCAGAGATCTTCTATGAAACGGCTCGTTGTTACGAGATGAAACAGGACACCACCGCTATGCTGGCCTTGCTCGACAGTGCCGTGAATGTTCATAGTAAACCTTACCTGAAAGAGGCAGCTCCTTATCTATGGGCCCGTGCCATAGCACGCATGAGCGCAGGGAAGCACCGTTTGGCTGTTCAAGACATGAACGAATATGAGAAACTGATGAGCTCAGCAGGACTGACTGCCGAATTCTACTACATTCGTGAACAGGCAGAGATGGGGGGCAGACTGTTCCAACAAGCGCTCAACGACATTAGGAAAGCTACTGAATTAGCTCCCCGTGAGGCGGTTTATTTTGCTGAGAGGGCTTCCGTTGAGTCACGTGTTGGCATGCATGCTGAAGCAGAACAGTCTGCACGCGAATGCATCCGTCTGGATGCCAACTCTAGCGATGGTTATCTGTTGCTGGGGCTGGCACTGTGTCAGCAGGGCAAGAAAACAGAAGGCCTTCCACAACTGCAGAAGGCCAAAGAACTGGGGAATCCTCAAGCTGATGCCATCATAGCCCGATTCCAATAATCTATCTTTAGAATGTGAGATCCTCAGTTGGATAATCGAAGGGGACATCTACAGGAGAAGCGGTACTTGAGTCACCGTTGACCCTACTGTCACGTATCTCACCGCCACCATCATCGGCATCACTAGGCAACCGTCCGGATTCAGGATTCTCAAAACGTGTAAATTCACCTCTGAAGGTCAAAACAACAGTTCCCGTTGCACCTTTACGATGTTTTGCAATAATAATCTCGGCCTTTTTTCGCAGATCTCTGCCCTGGTCATCTGATTTGAAACCATAATACTCTGGACGATGAACAAAGAGTACCATATCGGCATCCTGCTCAATGGCACCAGACTCACGAAGGTCGCTCAGTTGAGGACGTTTGCCCTCGTTACCTTCACGATTTTCCACGCCACGATTTAACTGACTCAATGCAAGGATTGGAATATTCAACTCCTTGGCCAGTCCTTTCAGTGAACGTGATATCGTACTTACCTCTTCCTGGCGTGACGAGAAACGCATGCCATTAGCATTCATCAGCTGCAGATAGTCTATCATGATGAGTTTCACGCCATGTTCGCGAACAAGACGACGGGCTTTCGTACGCAATTCAAAGACAGACAAGCCTGGCGTGTCGTCAACAAATAACGGAGCACCAAGCAAGTTGGGCAGCCGTTTATCCAGTCGCACCCATTCATCGGGGTCCAACTGGCCATTTAGTATCTTGCTACCAGGTATTTCACAGCAATTGGCAATCAGGCGGTTTACTAATTGCACATTGCTCATCTCAAGCGAGAAAAATGCCATAGGAACCTGATGATCGGCAGAGATGTTCTTTGCCATTGACAATGCGAAAGCCGTCTTACCCATAGCTGGACGACCGGCAATGATAACCAAATCGGAATCCTGCCATCCACTGGTGATATCGTCCAGTTTATAATAACCTGACGATATACCTGTCAGACCATCCTTGTTCTCACTTGCCTTCTGAATAACATCTACTGCGCTCTTGATGACAGGGTCTATCTGGGTATAGTCCTTCTTCATGTTACGCTGCGAAAGTTCAAACAGGCTACCTTCGGCATGCTGCATCAACTCGTCAATGTCGCTTGTCTCATCAAAAGCATAAGTCTCTATGTCTCCTGCATAAGCGATGAGCTGTCGGGCCAGAGATTTCTGCGCTATAATATGAGCGTGGTATTCTATGTTGGCTGACGATGCTACCCTGTTGCTTAATTCTGAGATATAAACCGGTCCTCCTACCTGTTCTAACGTACCGTTCTGAGCCAATTTGTCTGTGACAGTAAGCACGTCAACGGGCTTCTCGTCCATACTCAAGTCACGAATAGCAGCATAAACCATCTGGTTACGTGGCTCATAGAAGCTCTCGGGGCGTAATATCTCACACACAACAGCATAGGCATCACGGTCAATCATCAGCGCACCTAACACTGCTTTCTCTACTTCGGGAGCCTGTGGCTGCAGGCGTCCTAACTCTTTATCTACAGGCAGCGGTTTCCGAACCCTGCGCGTATTATTATTCTGTTCGGGCATAAAAGCGGATTGTTTTTAGATTTGGGCCTACAAAGTTAATGGAATTGACAATAAAAACCAAATAAAATACAAAATTACTTCACTAATTTTACCAACTGGCTGAACGTCTTGTGTCCTTTCACGTAATACTGCCACAGAATAGAATAGCGACAATGCTCGGGAATGTCTGACAACTGACGGGACTGTTGTATCTGCCGACGATCATCATCAAAGTCATGACGCCATTGATTAAATGCACGTCGCGCACGCCATACCGCACAGAAGTCTCCCCAGTGACGTTTCAACAGCAACATCTCCCAAGCTGCCAGATAGTCCAACCACCAACGAATACGCATGACATGTTTCAACTCGGCATCGGGCAGACATTTATACAACATTGTCAAGTTATTACGGAAATTCAGGTAAGTCTTCATTGGATTACTCTTGGGTAGTGTGCCTCCACCGACATGATAGACCCGAGAGGCTGGAACACAACAGACACGACGACCTCGGATTCGTAGGCGCCAACATAAATCTATCTCTTCGTTATGTGCAAAGAAACGACCGTCCAAACCACCTGCTTCCCAATAGTCCTTGGAACGAATCAGCAAAGCTGCACCGGTTGCCCAAAGCACGTCACATGTAGTGTCGTACTGCCCATGATCATGCTCAGTGGTATCAAACAAACGACCTCTACAGAATGGATAGCCATAACGATCAAGAAAGCCGCCACAGGCTCCGGCATATTCGAAGCAATCACGATTGGCCATCGAGAGAAGCTTAGGCTGACAGGCTGCAACATCAGCATGGCTGTCCATGAAGTCCAACAAAGGAGCAAGCCAACCTTCAGTCACTTCTATATCACTGTTCAACAGCAGGTAATATTCTGCTTCTATTCGCTTCAGTGCCTGATTATAGCCATCGGCAAAACCCCAGTTTCGGTCAAGTTCTATCACCTTACAAGCATGGCGGAACCGTGTATTCAGCAACTCCAGTGAGATATCTGTTGAAGCATTATCGGCAACATAGACTACAGCCCCCTCTGCATGTACTAACACAGACGGCAAGTACTTCTGGAGCATCTTGGCTCCATTCCAATTGAGAATGACAATAGCCAGTTTATCCATATAACTCTGCAATTAACGATGACTTGTCAGAATTGAAACCGACAAGACGAACACTCAACAACTGATTATCATAGGATTCACGTGCTATAGAGGGAGGCAGTTCCACCCGTACGTAATTACGCGTAAAACCATGCATCGCCTTCCCACGTGGAGCTTTTTCAAACAATACCTCTGAAGTCATACCAATATGACGGCCATAGAAGGACTCGGTCTTGACATCCGACAGGTCCAACAAGCGTTTGCTACGTTGCTTCTTCGTCACCTCATCAACCATATAGGGTATATTTAGAGCTGAAGTCCCCGGACGCTCGGAATAAGGAAACACATGCAATTGGGTTACATCAAGTGACTGCAGGAAATCGTAGGTTTCTTCAAAGCACTCTGGTGTCTCACCACGACAGCCTACCATCACGTCAACACCAATAAACGCATCTGGCATCACATCCTTAATGCGGTGAATCTTCTCAGCAAACAGCGAACGGTCATAATGACGATGCATCAGTTTCAGCACCGTGTCGCTACCGCTCTGAAGAGGGATATGGAAATGGGGCATGAATGCACGACTCTGAGAACAATAGTCTATCAGTTCATCACTTAACAAATCGGGCTCCAGACTACTGATACGGTAACGACTGATGCCCTCTACCCCATCAAGCGCTTTAACCAAATCAACAAACCGCTCACCTGTTGTCTTGCCAAAATCACCAATGTTTACACCTGTCAGCACAATCTCCTTACCTCCTTCTGCTGCTGCTTGCTCTGCTTGACTGACAAGAGAAGCTATGGAAGGGTTCCGACTAAAACCACGTGCATAAGGTATCGTACAATAGGTACAGAAATAGTCACAACCATCTTGAACCTTCAGAAAATATCGGGTACGATTACCACGAGAACAACTCGGAGCAAAAGTCTTAATGTCTTTTGTCTTTACAGTCATATAACGGGAAGGATGATCACGAAGAACAAAACCGTCCGAAAGAAACTGAATGAGCTGAGCTTTCTCGTTAGAGCCTAATACCAAGTCAACACCATCTATCTGACTCACCTCGACGGGAGACAACTGCGCATAACAACCAGTTACAACTACGTAGGCTCCTGGGTGCTCTCGGACAAGACGGTGAATAGCCTGACGACACTTATGATCGGCAACATCGGTCACCGAACAGGTGTTTATCAAACAGATATCAGCAGGCTCACCCTTCTTTGCCGTACGGACACCCATGTCCTGAAGCATACGAGCAAACGTAGATGTCTCTGAGAAATTCAGCTTACAGCCTAATGTGAAATAAGCAGCCTTCTTATCTTGAAAAGCAGAACTATCTATCATTTAAATATATAATATATAATGTACGCGCAAAGGTACGATTAAGTAAGAAGAAAACCAAATTTTATTTGAGTTTTCTCGAAAGAGAGTTCTTTTTGACAATATAAAACACACACACAATTTTTGAAAATTCTAATAAAAACCACCGAATTATCGTTAAAGCCAATTTATATATTATTTTTAACATTTCACAAGTAATTGATTATCAACACTTTGCAAAAAAGTTACAAAAAAGTAGGTAAAAAAATGCTAAAAAAAAGTACAACGTATTGAAAAAATATTTACCTTTGCATCGTTTTAATAAACAAATGATTGTTTTACAGATTTAAAAAGCATTAGAAAAATGAAGAAATTAGTATTTATGTTCGTAGCTATGGCAGCTATCGCATTCGCATCTTGCAACAGCACAAAGAAGGTTGACGCTGAGGTTGTTGACACTACAGCTGTTGAGGTTGTTGACACTAACAATGTAGCTCCTGCTGACACCAACACTGTTGCTCCTGTTGACAGCAATAACGTTGCTAAGTAATCAGAACGAACAATTGAGAGAAAATGAAACCGTAGGACTAAGTCCTACGGTTTTTTATTGTGCTCTCCAAAACAGTTATCAGCATATTTCTGAATACACAAAAAGAAATCCCGACAGTCCTAAGGGCTGTCGGGATTTACACGTTCTATAAAAAACGTTGCTTTACAGCGATTATGCTTCTGCTTCTGTTTCCTCAGTAGCAACAGTAGCTTCCTCATCTACAGGAGCTTCTGCCTCAACAACAGGCTCTTCTGCCTTAGCCTCCTCTACAGGAGCATTCTCTGCAACTACAGTTACAGGAATCTCTACCAGCACCTCTTTGTGGAAGTGAACAGTAGCTACATAAGAACCTACACTCTTAATATCACGCATGGTGATAATCTTACGATCAACATCGTAACCCAGCTTCTTCAACTCGTCTGCAACAATAGCTGCATTAACAGAACCATAAAGCTGACCAGTGGTGCTGACCTTTGCAGGAATGGTGAGGGATACGCCTGCGAGACCCTGACCCTTCTTCTCTGCCTCTGCCTTGATGGCAGCAAGCTTGTGAGCCTGCTGTTTCAGGTTCTCTGCGAGAATCTTCTTTGCCATTGGTGAAGCTATAACTGCCTTACCCTGAGGGATCAGGTAGTTACGACCATAACCTGACTTTACATTCACAATATCGTTCTTGAATCCCAGACCGATAATATCTTCTTTCAGTATTAATTCCATCTTGCGTCCTCCTTTTGTTTATTTCATCAAATCGGTTACGTAAGGAAGCAGTGCAATCTGACGAGCACGCTTCACGGCCTGTGCCACACGACGCTGATACTTCAGTGAAGTACCAGTAATGCGGCGGGGAAGTATCTTACCCTGCTCATTGAGGAACTTCTTCAGGAACTCGGGATCCTTATAGTCGATATACTTGATACCACTCTTCTTGAAACGACAATACTTCTTCTTCTTTGTGTCAATTGAAGGAGCTGTCAAATAACGGATTTCTGATTGTTCTGCCATACCTTAAGCCTCCTCTGTTTTAGCGTACTTGTTTCTTCTCTTCTCAGCATACTGTGCAGCATACTTGTCAAGCTTCACAGTCATGTAGCGGATTACTTTCTCGTCACGGCGGAATGCTGTTTCGAGTGTGTCAATGACTGATGGCTCTGCCTTGAATTCGAGCAGGCAATAGAAACCTGTCGATTTCTTCTGAATAGCATAAGCCATCTTCTTCAATCCCCAGGTCTCTTCATTCAGAATCTCTGCACCCTTATCAGTGAGTACTTTCTTGAATTTTTCGACCGCTTCCTTCATCTGTTCATCAGACAAAACGGGAGTTAAAATGAAAACGGTTTCGTATTGATTCATACTGTTTAATGAATAAAAAAATATTACTTTTGCAAAATTGCGGGTGCAAAGGTACGCATTTTATTTGAGAATCGTGGTTTCTATACGTAAGATTTATAAA
>Ga0247610_10007877_pt1 | contig 10888 bp, 9 predicted proteins | sample 174DNAGHGhighgp2_FD_193483 | JGI IMG/M metagenome (GOLD analysis project Ga0247610, IMG submission 193483) | Sheep rumen microbial communities from Palmerston North, Manawatu-Wanganui, New Zealand - 1742 DNA GHGhigh gp2 | ecosystem: Host-associated > Mammals > Digestive system > Stomach > Rumen ...
TGAAATTTCTTTTTCTTTGCGGCTCGCATCGCTTCGATTTCTTTTCGGATTTTTTCGCCGTCTTCCAAGTGCTTGGCTGATAATTTGTTCTTATGCTTGCGGTCGATGATTTTCCACAGTTCCTTGAGGTGCCAGCGTGCACGCTTGTCTTCAAGTACGTAGTCTTCGCGGAAACCTTCGGCAAGCCCTTGCACAATCAGTTCCATCGCGTCGTCGTAACGCTTTTGGTCGTAACGCAAGTCGGCGAGGAAGTAGTAGTTGTAAATGTCCTTGCGGTTCTTTTCGAGTGCCATGGTCAGGTACTTGTCTGCAAGTTTTTCGTCTGGCCACGGGAGAATCAACGGCACGTAGGGCAATACGAAATGCGCACGTCCGAGAATCTGCCAGTCTTCTGCCTTGGTGGCGACATCGCGGACTTTCCCGGCGATGCCTTCCTTGAGCGATGTGAATACGTTCCTTTCGGAACCCCACATCGAAAGCGTTGATGCATAAACGTGGGCGATTTCCCTGTTGTCGGGGAACTTCTCGTAGGCGCTTGCGCTTGCGTCCAACAGCGAATCGAGATGGATTTGGCGTTTCTTTTCGTCGAACTGCACGAACCTGAAGCAAAAGTATAGCGTCTTGACGTAGCCTTCGGTTGCCGCTTCGAGGACGGTGGAATCTTCCATCGCCTTGCGGTAATTTTCCTTCATGATAGCGGCGTTCTTGGCATCGGCCTTGTCGCCGTTTGCGCGCAACGCTCTTGCCGCATAACAGGAATCCGCCAGCTGCAAATACTCATTTGCACCTGCGGAACTAATCGCAAGCAACAACGTAAGCGAGAATGCAAAAAGAATGTTGGACGTAATCTTCATGAAAACGTTTAAACTTTCCAGTTCTGGAGGAGTTTGTTCACCATGGCAATGCGCGTCTTTTCTTCGTCGGTGCCGTGGAACGTTTTGAACAAAAGATTACGGTATTCCATCAAGGCTGTGCGGATTATGACTTTTTCTTCTTTTTTGAGCATAGTGATAAATTAGTTTAAAGATTACTTGCTGCGTTTGCCCTTGCCGGAGAAATAGTCCTGCTGGCGGGTGGCGCCGAGTACGGCGTGCCAGAGTGTTCCGTTGGGGTTAATCTTCTTGCGCTCGTTGACGGCGTATTCTATTGGCACGTGCGAGAACGCTCCGTTCATGCTGCCGACGACCATGTCTGTTTTTCCGGCCATGCCGGCGTGTACGGCGCTTTCGGCGAGTTGGAAGCAGAAAATGGCGTCTGTTCCTTTGGCGGGGATGCTCCTCACCATGTAGCTCGGGTCAAAATACTTGATGTTGATTTCTCTGCCGACCTTGTCGAAGTGTTCCTTGATTTTGCGCGTGAGGAATTCACCGATATCGTTTTTGAGGATGTTTCCGCTGGCGTCGCGGCGTTCTTCCTGGTCCTTGAAGAGTTCCTGTCCGGCGCCTTCGGCAACTGCAATTACTGCGTGCGTCTTTCCGCTGGCGTAGCGGCTTTCGAGCGCCTTGAAGAGTCCGCCCTCGCCTTCGAGTTCGAACGGGACTTCCGGTACGAGGCAGAAGTTCACGACCGTTGTCGCGAGCGATGCGTATGCGGCGATAAATCCGGAGTCGCGGCCCATGAGCTTCACGAGGCCAAGTCCGTTGTAGGCGCCGTTGGCTTCGATGTGCGCGCTCGTGATGACGTCTGTCGCACTGAGCACGGCTGTTTCGAAACCGAATGTGCGGTCGATGAGGTTCAAGTCGTTGTCGATGGTTTTCGGGATGCCGATGATGGAGATGGGCTGTTTCCTCTTCTTGACTTCTTCGGCAATGGCGTGGGCGCCGCGGAGGGTGCCGTCACCGCCGATGCAGAACAGCACGTTGATGTTCAGGCGCATGAGCGTATCGACCATGACAGATGGGTCCTGCATGCCGCGGGAACTGCCGAGAATGGTACCGCCGTCTTCCTGGATGGCATCGACGACATCCGGGTCTAGCACGATGGGGGAGTAACCGTAGTTCGGGTTCAGGCCGCGGTAGCCGTAGGGGATACCGAAGATGTTTTTTACGCCGTAGTCAAACCAGAGCACCTGTACGAGGCCCTTGATGACGTTGTTGAGGCCGGGGCAGAGTCCGCCGCAAGTTACGATGCCTGCGCGGGTCCAGGCCGGGTCGTGGAAAATGATTTCGCGCGGGCCTGCCGATTCGAGGGACGGAACCGGGATGCCTTTGGCGATGTATTCGGAAATGAGGTTGATGTCGGTCGTGAGGCTTATCTTGTCGTTTTCGGAAACGAACGGCACTCCGTTCATCGGGGACTTTAAAGTGCCCTTGCCGACAGTTTCGATGGAAAGATCATAATCCAATGGATTCTTGATGATATCGTCTTGAGTCATGCCACGCCTCTTTGAATATTAAAGTTCCGCACTGCGGACGGAACAAAAAAAATATAGTAAACAAGAAAAAAAAGTTCTCATAAAAAAACTGACCCCGTGACAGAGCGCGGGGTGACAATCTTCGTTGGCTTGGTTCTCTTATCTAATCAAATGGACAGGCTCGGGAAGTGGATTTTCGTGCGCAGACCGGGATTTGCGTTTTCCAGTTCTATGCTCATGTTACATAAAGTGCACAATTTCTTTACCATCGAAAGCCCGATGCCTGTGCCGCTTGTCTGCCTTGTCATTTCGTTTTCGACTCTGTAGAATTCCTGGAACACCTTCTTCATTTCGGAAGGCGGGATGCCCGGGCCGTAGTCGCGGACGGCGAGGTACATGTCCGTATCCTTGATGCGGAGTTCCACGTTAATCATCTTGTAGTCCGCGTTCTTCGAGAACTTGAGCGAGTTATCGACGAGGTTCATCAGAATCTGCATGATGGCGTCGCGGTCAATCATGAGACTGATGTTGTCTGCGTCGGTATCCGAAGAAACCGTCAGTTCGAAGCCCTGCTTTTCGACGTTCTTGCTGTAGGTCGAGACGAAATCGTCCAGAACGCGCTTGGGCTTTTCCATGCGGAGCTGTACGTTCCAGCGGTTGCCATCAAGCTTCGAGAGGTTCAATACATTTTGGATGAGTCTGGAAAGACGGTCTGCCTCGCTAGCAATTTGTCCGTAATACTTCTGCTTCTTTTCTTCGTTCACGACCCAGGAGTTCTGCAACAGCTCTGCGTACATCTTGATGGCGGTGAGCGGCGTCTTGAGTTCGTGGGTGATGGCAGAGACAAAATCCTGGCGCTTGGCGGCGAGCTTCATGCGGCTTTGCGTCACATGGTAGATGGAAATGAGGCCGATGGCGATGACCGTGAGCATCAAAAGACCGATGAACAGGACGAATTCTCCGCCGGGTGCCTTCTGCGTGGTGTACATCTTGAACGTGATGTCCGAAAGAGGCGCCTGCAGCGGTTCCGAGAGAAGTTCTGTCGTGATGTTGTTGCGTTCGCCGAATGCGACAAATGTTTGGTTCTTATGGATGAATGCGAGAACAAGGGGGTCTTGCTGAGTGCCTTTCGTGACGCCCTTGTACTTTTCGATTTCGTTCTTCACAAGGTTCGTGAGGTAGATGCGTGCGTCAACGATGAACCCTTGGATGAACACGTCTGCACCACGTCTTACGGTGCGGTGGAATATGATGTAGTTCGAATCGACGATGGCCTGGAAAAAGTCGATTTCCGCTTCCATGGAGTGCGTCGATTCCGTATTGATTAAACGGACGAGCAGTCCCGTGGTATCGAGTTTCGTGGATTCGACACCGAACGCAAAATCTCCGGTCTTGGTAATTTGTTCAACGCGTGACTTGCTGGTTTTCTTTTTCTTGTTCGAACCAGAAATATCGAGATCTTGTTTGTAAATCTGGTCGATGAGCTTGCTGTCGTTCTTGCGCGTCGAATCCAGACTTTTTTCGGCGCTGCTCGATGTCTGCGTCATTACGCTTGGCGAGGAAATGGCCGAGAATCCCGACGTATTGAGAATCTGGCTTATCTTGTTTCGAATTGCGAGACGTTTGTCCCTATCGACCATGGGAATGCTTTCAAGGACGCCATCCGGGAGAACTGGCGTGCTCAAGTTGCCGGATGGGTCAAGCTGGAAGTGCCCGACGAGGCCCACGTAATGGCTGCGGAGCGGAAAATCCGCCAGTTCGGACATCGTGATTTCTTCGCCGCCGAATACTGGCACCGAGCGGATGAAACGATAGTCTGCGTATGAACGCCTGTCTTCGATGGCCAAGTCCGACGTGATATTCTTGTTCAGGTTCTGCAGCACAGAGAAGGCGTGTTCCTTGTAACCAAAGAGCGACGACGCTTGCAACTGCGCGTAGGAATGGCTTAAAAGCACGATTACGGGAATCGCAATAACGATAAAAATCGCCACAAAAATGAGACGATCTTTAGATGCAACGATCAGGCTCCGTAGAGCCTTGATCTTGCTTGAAAGATATGTAGATAGTTTATTTATACGGTCTTCTCGCATTCTGGAGCTGAACGCATCTGGTAGCCTTCACCGCGGAAAGTGACGAGGAGCTTCGGATGTGCCGGATCGTCCTCGATTTTCTTGCGGAGCTTGGTGATGTGGATATCGACCGTACGCGTATCGACGGATTCTGCATTTTCGTAACCCCAGACCTTGCGGAGGAGTTCGGAACGCGGAATGGCGTGGTCGCGGTTGTTCCACAGGTATTCGAGAATTTCGATTTCCTTGCGGGTGAATGCAAGTTCTTCGGTACCGCGGACACCCGTGTATTCGCGGAAGTTCACGCGGAGGTTCCCAGCTACAAGCTTGCCTTCGTTTTCCATCGTCTGGCGGCTGCGGCGGAGCACTGCTTCGATTCGAGCGAGGAGCATCGGAACGGAGAACGGCTTCGGGATATAGTCGTCGGCGCCGAACTTGAGCCCGTTGATGATATCGTCATCGGAGTTCTTTGCAGAAAGGATGATGATAGGGAGGCTCTTGTCCTTTTCGCGAATCTTGTCGCAAACGGTAAAGCCGTCCATGCCCGGGAGCATCAAGTCCAGGAGTACGAGACCGTACTGTCCGGAGAGCGCTTCGGCAAGGCCGCTTTCGCCGTCAACAACGTGCTTCACACGGTAACCGTTGAGTTCGCAGAGATCTACGAGCCCTTCGGCAATGGCAATTTCATCTTCAATGATGAGGATGTTCGTGCTGCTTGTATTTTGAGTCATTCTTGGATACCTACTCTCTTCTAACCAAATAATGTAATTACAGAATTAAAGGGCAAAACCGCCACCGAGTTCGAATGCGAAGTGACCGGCGTCGATATCGCTATCGTAGTCACCGCCGAAGTAGCACTTCACGTTTGCGTAAGCGGCAATCGGGATAATCGGGAGCTTGAAGCGGACACCGGCGAGCAAGTGGAAGCCGATGCTCTTGTTGAGGCCTTCGTCCTTGGCCACATCGACGACTTCGCTAGCGAGACGCTTGGCAAGTTCGTTTGCATTTGCCGGCATAGGTTCGTTGTTGCTTTTCGCTTTTTCTTCAACGTTCTTATAGACGTTGGTGACAAAACGGTTGTTCAGGACGAACGTGTTGAGGTGCATCGTGAGACCGCCACCGACATACGGACGAATCGGGAACAGCGGAAGGGAGAACGGCTTGGTGACGGAGATGTCGCCGTTCATGGCGATGTACTTCGGAGTTGCTTTGCCGAACGGGACGCCGGAAAGTTCAATATGCAGCGGGATTTCTTCGTCGCCATTCCAGAGGGAGGCGTTGTACGAGGCGAACTGGATGTTGAATGTCGCTTCGATATCGATGAACGGGAGAATGTCAATCCAAGCCTTGAAACCGAAACCCTGGATGAAATCGAAGTCGCCATGGCTCATGCTGAGCTGGTTGTTCGTGCCTTCGATGGGGGCCTTGTCTGCTTTCTTGAGGGTTGTACCGACGTTCGGGGTATAATGGAAGCCGATACCCGCAATGGCAAAAGCCTGAGTGGCAAGCAAGGCTGCCGCAGTGAAGATGATTTTAAATTTCATATTCTTGCTCCTAGGATTGTTTGCACTTGAAACTAATTAAATATTTGGCAAAAAGGTATTTACAATTCATAAAAAATCGCTTTTTCGCCTATTTGTGACGATGCTTACTTGACTGCCTGCACGAAGATGAACTTCTTTTCGCCTTTTTTCACGGCCACTTTGCCGTAATTGAACACTTTGACTGTGCCCCCGTTTTCGCTTTCCGCGGCGACGGTGACCTCATGCGAACCCGGTTCGACCGGAATTCTTGTCATCTGGATGGAGTTCGGCAAGAAAAGCCCGATGCGGAGGTCCGCTTTTTCCAACTGGCTCTGGGCGACGTCTGTACCGATGCTTGTGAAAAGGTTCAGTATGGAATTGTCGGACTTCATGGCCTTCTTTGCGGCCTGGGCGGCAATTGTGCGCAAGACGACGCGGATTGCGGTACGGGACATCGTTGCGGTAAAGTCGTCCTTGAGGTTCATTTCGAGTTCCTTGTCGAGCGCCATCACTTTTTCGGGGCGGATGCCGGACTGGTTATCGACGGACACGTTGAAATGGTGGACCTTGCTGTTGAACGAGAACGCCTCGGGAAGCGCAAAGCTGATGTGGAATGTTTCGCCGTTGCTTGCGCCAGCGACCGGCATGGCGTCAATCGTGGTGTTTTGCATTTGGCCGGTCTTTCCGTCTTTGTACGAGAGGCTCAGCAAGCCGCCGTTGACGTAGGTTCCGGAAAACCTCTGCTCGTTGAGAATCGGGCCGTGGCCGGCGTAACCCACGACGATGATTTCTTGCCCTTGGTCAAATACCGCTTTTGCCTTTGGCGTTTCCATGGCGCTGTCGAGACCGAGAACGTTGATGTCGTCTCCGCGTTCGGTGCGTCTCAGACTTTCGACGATGAACTGGCGCGCTTCTTTCGGGAGATTCAGGATGTTTTCTTGGTAAGCCTTGACGGTCTTGATGTAGGCGATGGCGGCTTCGTCGGGCTCGCCGGACAATTCATAGACGATTGCCGTGAGGTAGCGCAGGAATCCGTTGTCGTTTGTCTTGTCGCTGTCCTTTTGGTAGAGGGCGGCCATGGCCTTTTGTGCGCGTTTCACTTCGACCATGGCTCCGTCGATGTCTTTCTGCGCAAGGTAGTTCATGATTTGCAATTCGTGGAGTACGAGCACCTCGAATGGGCGGGCCCTGTAGGGGCGGATGTTGTCGTTTGTGACTATTGCTGCAGCTTCGTTTGATATGGAGCGTGTGTAGAGTTCGTCGTAAATCTTGTCGGCCTTCTCGAGGTTTTTGGCGCTCTCCTTATAATCTCCGTTGTAGTGGTAGAGGACGCCCAGATCAAAGTAGTAGAGAAATTCTGATTTTTCGCCGTAAAGGTCTTTTTGTTGCTTCTGGACTTGGGAAATGGTTGCTTCACAGCCTTTGTTTTCAAAAGTCGGGGCGAGTGCTTCGTACCGAGTAATGGACTTATTTGCACAAGCCGTAAAAAGAATCGATACAACAAAAAGTATAAGTAGGCGTTTCATAATGGTAAATCTACAATAAAAAGTTGTTGCGATTTATGCTTTTCGTAAAATGCTTATAAAAACAAACCCCGGCATCCTGCAACACTTCGATAAACTCAGTGCACCGCTAGTGTGGGACAGGCTCAGGCCGGGGACGGTAGATGACAGATGGAAGACGAGAGGGGTAACAGGTATTAGGTTATAGGTTTTAGGATAAAACCTAACCCCTATCCCTATCTTACATCTTCACGCTGCTCTGGGACACGAACTTCTTGATTTTCTTGTTGCCAAGCCAGACCTTGCGATGGCTCTGGATGTCGGTGAGTTCCATGTCGATCTGGTAGAAGACCACTTGTTCACCGCCTTCCTGGTCGATGACGGAGTTGATGGCGCCGGTGAGCATGAGGTCTGCACCGATTTCCATGCCGGCATCGTGCGTTGTCTCTTCGGTCGCGTTGCCCTGCTGGTCGGCGAGTTCGTTACGGAGATCTTCGCGTTCGTTGGAGTTCGCGACGAATTCGGCCTTGCCGGAATTGATGAGGGCGCGTTCGATGTCCTTGATGAACGTTTCGACGCGGATGTGTTCATGGCTCTTGTTGCGGACCTTGCCGATTACGATGGTCGGGACGGAGCCTTTCTGTGCGGAGAACTGCTCGTACCACGGACGGCCGAGGCAGTCGTTGATCATTTCTTCGGCGACGAGGCGGGAGTCGGTATCGTTCCAGCTGCCGGAAAGGTCTGTGACAGAGTCGGCTTCAATACGAGTGACTTTTTTTCCGCTAGAGCAGGCGGACAGAAGAGCGACGCTTGCACAAAGTGCTAGAATCCAAATTTTAGACATTGTTTACTCCTGATTGGAATGATTTGTTATAAACATACAAAAAAAAACTCCTCAAAAGAGGAGTTCTTTGAAAAAAGTGTTTTCCGCTATACGAATTAACGTTTTTTCTTCTTGCCCTTGACTTTGGCACCGTTCGTGGCGTCGAGGTGGACGTCGGTGGTCTCTTCGCCCTTGACGTTCACGAGAGCTTCGGCGCTCCTGCGGTTGCTGCACTGGGCGCTGATGACGTGGTCGCCGGCATCGAGGTTGTGGATGACGAGTTCGGCACCGTCGGTCTTGTCGGACTGTTCGCCGTCAACGAAGATGAGGCACTTGGGCGGAGTCGTCGTGACCTTGACGTGACCCTTCGGAATCTTGGTGCTGAAGTCGAAGTTGTTACGAGAGTCGGTACCCGGCCAAATGTTCACGCGCTTGTTGACAAGTTCGAAGCCCTGGTCGATGACGACGAGCGTCTGACGGCCGGACTTGACCTGATGGTCCTTAATCGGGCTCTTGCCGAGAGGTTCACCGCCAAGGAACACGTCGCTGTTAGGCGGTTCGGTAATGATGTTGATGGTTGCGGCTTTGCCACGCGGAGGTGGATCTTCTTCGTCAGCGACAACCGATGAGAAGAGGAAAGCCATCATCAGGGCGAAAATATAAAGCTTTTTCATGGGATGTACTCCTTTTTTTTCGTGTACATGAGTTAGTTCACATTAAGAATTTAATTCTTTTTTTACATGACAAATGTTAAAGTGCCGTAAAAAGTGCGTAAATATTCCGTCTTTAATTGGTTTATATTAACTAATTTTATGTATATGAAAGCGCTTTATCAAAAAATTCGCAGTTTACAAGGGAAAAATTACGGTCTTTACAAGTCCCTTGCAGATAAAACATGGGATTTTGGTGACTTTGTGCTGGAATTCCTCCATGTGCAGGGTGACCCGTATGCGCCGGCATCGCGTGTGATGATCAAGTCTAGCTTGCAGATGTTGGGGTTCCCGGGCGAATGGGGTGGCAGTTTCGAGCGCCGCTTGGCCTTGAGCGACTACCTTTACCGTAGGCTTTCGGCGGTTGTGCGTGAAAAATTCCCCGGCAAGGATGCGGCGGTTGTTTTTGATTCCGCTGGACCTGAAATGCTGGTGCGGAACGCGCTGTGGGTCGATAACGGTGAACTGCGTGCCTGTTTGCAGGTGCGTTTGCCGGGCGACGGGCGCAAGATTCAGGCCGAAGACGCTGCCGAGATTTTGACGATGGTTCTCCCGGACTTGGTGTCGTCGGCGCTGTACAATTCGGGAAAATTGAAGCCTGAAGGCGTGGAATCGGAACTTTTGGAACATTATAGGGTTCTTGCCGAACGCAAGGACATCTTGTCGCAGCTTGAGGAACGTGGGCTTTGCGCATTTGTGCCGGATGGCGCCGTGCTCCCGCGTGCATCGGGACTCAGCGAAGCGCCGATGGAAGGCGCTGTGCCGTTTGTATCGCCTGCAGAAATGGCGGTGACGTTTTCGGCGAACGGTCGCGAGATTCGCGGCATGGGCATCCCGAAGGGAATCACGGTGATTTCGGGCGGGGCGTTCCACGGAAAATCGACGCTTTTGCAGGCGTTGACGAAGGCTGTCTATCCGCATGTTCCGGGAGATGGCCGCGAAGGCATTGTCGTGAGCGAAACGGCGGTGCGCGTGGGCGTCGAAGACGGCCGCAGCGTGCGTGGGACGGACCTTTCGCAGTTCGTGCGTGACTTGCCGGGTGGAATTTCGACTAAGAACTTTACGACCGCCTGTGCGTCGGGCTCGACGAGCGAGGCCGCGAACTTGATGGAAGCGATGGAAGCGGGGAGCGATGTGTTCCTGATTGACGAGGACTCCTCTGCCGTGAACTTCCTCATTCGCGATGTGCGCGTGCGCAAGCTCTTGGGCGATGACCGCGAACCGCTTATTCCGCTGACGGACCGCATCCGTGAAATCAAAGGGCGTAGCTTTATTCTGGTGGCGGGCGCCTGCGGTGATTTTCTGGACTTGGCCGATAACATTATCGTGATGGCGTCGTACAAGGCGGAGTGCGCGAGAATCAATGGGAAAAATGTGGCGGCGGGACTCGCTGATTTCGCTGGGAATGACACCGGCGATACCGAGGCTATTGGGACGGTCGCAAAAACAGTGCCGAACTTGCCTCCGTTCGTGGAACCGCAGTGCCGCGACTTTGCGGAATACGTGAAGCCCTTGCTCCCGGGACTTCGCCCGGCCTCTGCTGTGGAGCGCCAGGTGAAAGTGAAAATCTCTGGCGATACGTTGTTGCAAATCGGTTTCCTCGTCTCGGACACATCCAAGGCAGGTGCGCTTGTGGATAAGCAACAGCGATTCGGTGCGGGATTCATGCTGTTGAACCTTTGCCAGAATGCTGCAAGCAACAACGAGGAGGCTGGCGAGGAGTCGCCGAAGCCTGCGACGATTATGGAACGCATCAATGCGCTCTGCGAAAAAATCAAGAATGTCGGATTCCGCAACTTGCCCCAAGGATTGAGCCGCGAAATGAGCCTTCCGCGTGCAATCGACATCGCCTGCGTGCTGTACAGATTGCGCAACAACGGGCGGTAATTTTTTTTCCTTTGCGATTTA